>WNFD01004387.1_pt1 | contig 22502 bp, 17 predicted proteins | sample 5400491 | NCBI WGS metagenome assembly WNFD01 (sample SAMN13153343, study PRJNA577476) | soil metagenome | isolation source: 120 cm saprolite under Douglas fir tree site 2 hole 2 replicate 2 | place: USA:California | collected 2015-04-18
TCGTCTGTGCTCACGGTGGCGCTGCCGCAGCAGAAGGCGCCCAGCGGCAGTCCGGTGGCGGAATGCCTTACGTTCCTAGGCTCTTATACGTGGGGGCCGGTGCAAACGGGGGACGTGCAGATTGCCGGTGAAAAGGCTGGTTCGGTGCCCATTCAAGTGCTCAGCGACAACGATTTCGCAGTCCCGACCGGATGCACCAGTTCCGGTTTTCAGTCGGCTGATACGGTTGGGCACTTGGGCGCGAACGGCATTCTTGGAATCGGCAACGCTGCGCAGGATTGCGGCAGTAGCTCCGGTTGCGGCCTTTACTATGAATGCCCATCCACAGGTAGTTGCACCACGACCCCTGAGGCCTTGGCGCAGCAGGTTACAAACCCGGTGGCACTGTTTCCTTCGGATAACAACGGAGTCATCGTTGAACTGCCTGCCGTCTCGGGATCGGAAGCCACTGTAAATGGCTCACTGGTCTTTGGGATTGGAACGCAGTCGAATAACGGGCTGGGCAGCGCCACGGTTTACGTGATCGACGATACATTCTCCTTCAACGTCAAGTACAACGGCACCTCGTACGGAGGCAGTTTCATCGATAGCGGCTCGAATGGTTATTTCTTTCTTGATAGCAGCATTGTCCCGGCATTAATCGACTGTCCCAATACATCTACGTCCATTGCCGGCGGATTCTATTGCCCTACGAGCACTCAGAATTTCTCCGCAACCAACCAAGGAATCGACGGGGCCAGCGGCACCGTAAACTTCAGCATCGCGAATGCCGAAACCTTGTTCCGTAACTCGAATGACACGGCTTTCAGCCAGCTCGGCGGCCCGTCCATCCCTGCGGGCACGAATTCAAGTCAAGCCTACTTTGATTGGGGACTTCCCTTCTTCTATGGCCGCAATGTATATACCGCCATCGAAGGTAAGAGCACCCCGGGTGGCACCGGCCCGTACTGGGCGTACTAGACGCTAGCGTCAGCCTGCCAGCCGCGATAAATTCGCCCGGTGCAGACTCGAGATGCGGGAGATGGCGGCGACCAGCATACTCGACAGGAGTTGCATGGTAGCGACGTCGCGCTCGTCGAACGCGCTCGGAGACGACGACAGCACTTCGAACACTCCCAGAGTCCGCCGATAGTAGCGCAGCGGTGAAACCAGAATCGAACGCACGCCTAAGCGGCGGCAACTTGCCAAATCCACGCGCGGGTTGCGCTCAGCGTCGTGGCACAGCATGACTTCGCCGGTGCGCACGGCTTCGGCGGAGATGCCAGCATCGGTCTGCAGGCGGACGCCGAGATCGGGCGCGGTGCGTCCGGCGCGGGCACGGCAGACGATTTCGTCTCCGGCGCGCAGCGCGATGGCGGCTCCGGTTGCGCCGGTGAGATGCTGGGCGCGCTCGGTGATGGCGCTGATCGCAGGTTCGAGATTCAGTTCGCCAGTGCGAATATCAACTTCTTCTCCCACGTGCACAGCGCGAAAACCAGAAACCGGATGCGCGGCATTGCCCACACGAAGCTGGCTGCGCAGAGCTACGGATGGCATTCGGGCGTGATGATCCGCAACCTCCAAGACTTCAGGATCGGGGACGGTACGGAGCAAGTCGCGAACGAGAGCGTCGAGTTCAGAATCGGTGATGAGGTGGGCCGTCTGCTGCTGCCGTAGCGATCCGCCCAGAACACGGGACAGGCTGAGCAGCGACTGATTGCCGCATGCCAGACAGTACGGCCGGCTGTTTGTACTGATCAGCTCGCACTGAACGCAAAACGTCGCGGACTGAAGAGGAACGAAATGAACTTCTTTGAAGGTAGCGCCATAAACCGTCTTACGAAACATGAATGCGTATCCTTGCCATAACAAGAGAAGATCAAGGTAAACAGGGATGAGGCGGATTAGGCAGTGGCCGGATTGGTTCGCGTGTGGAAAACTTGCGGCTTTATGCGCGGAATAGCTCGGTGAGCGGTTCCAGTGTCCGCAAGTGTGAAGGAACTTGCAACTCGCGCCTCGACCTCTGGATTTCTTTACTCGGCCTATTGCCCTGGAAAGAGCATCGCGCTAAAATCACATACAGGTTCGAAGCGCCAAGCTTTGAGTGATTGGAGAGAAACCATGCAGTGGACCGCACCCGCGTTTGAAGAAGTTTGCCTGAATTGTGAGATTAACTCTTACGTCAGCGCAAAACTGTAAAGCTTAGCCCTTCCCTTTCGCTTTATTTTCTAGAATACGCGTGCGCATTGGTGAGCCCCCTCGCGTTGCGGTTAGACGCGTCCGGCAGCTTGTTGAAAAAATGCTGCGAGCCTCGGACTTGGCGACGAAGAAAAGTTCGGCTTGTCGAGATCTTTTCAGACTGGATTTAAGTCAGGGGCGTCCTTCGGACGTGGCCGCGGTCAGCACCTTTTTATTCTATTTTCTGACCGCCCGCAACATGTCCCGGAGTTGCTTCCCTTTTGCATCAAAGATGTCGAACGACGGCGTACCATCCTTCGCAACGGAAAGCTCCGCACGCGGATTGTCATCCTTGTCTTTGAAATGCAGGAAGGGCTTTTCGCCCTGAACGCCTATCTCAATCCCCGGCTGGTACTGTTTGAATGGCATCGGATAGTTGAACGTCATTCCAGCCCAGCCACTTTTATCATCGACCGAGGCTCCCCAAGCGTCCCCCGTGGGTCGGTCAAGTGCAATCACGGCCCGGCCGCCGCCCGCTGGGATTGCAGTGAAACCAAACCCGCCGCGCTCGTTGCCGCTCCCATCAGTGATCGAAACACCATAGTCTGATCCAACCACAGCCCGTTTCTCTTTGGCGTAGACCTTGCCCTCTATTTGTGGATCGATGCCTTCTCCGACAATCAGCCGATCGGAACCCTCTTCATTCAAGAACACGAGTGCATTGGATCCCTCATCTTGCCGCCTGCGGCCCAACACTCTGGGAAATGGTGCTCCGAGCAGAGCGCGCGGGCGGCCCTCTGCATCCTCGATGACCAATCCACGCACACGAAGGATTTCCGGAGCACTACTAGCGTGAACATGCCCCATCAGAAACGTCCCTGCGGCAACGGTGAGGAAAGCGATAGCTTCTAAGAAGCAGATAAGGCGTAAAACCTGCTGTGTAGCCTCTAGCCTAGCCATCCTCTGTTCCATCTGCAAGTTTTCGGAACGCATTTGTGCCTCCACACTGCTCTTAGTCTACCGATGGAGCAGCTTTGCTGAAAACCTGTTTTCTTCTGATTGGCCGACACAGTTGCGGAACACGTTAAGGTGAGGCAGGAGGAGCAATGCGCGGAGAAGATAACGAGCACGTAATAAAGCTCGAACGGACCAACAAAAATTACTGATCCTGCATTCTTCAACATGCTGCTAGACGTCAGGCCAGAAATCCAAAGAACCAGAGCCCGGGACCGCGCCTTTAGCCAGCCTGGGCAGCAATAAATCCTTCATCCTGATCGGCGCTTGGCATCAGTTCTACGGGGTGCTGAAGAGCGCGGTCCAGCGCGTCCGCGAGAACCATGGGGAACGCCGAAGTTAGAAGATTGATATCGAGTTGCAAATCTCGCCGGGAATAAAGCCGGTGAACCATAAGGGCGCCCCGGCGGCGGTTCGAGGAACTGATCAGATCCAGCGATAGAGTCCAAATCGCAAGACCATCCATGGAACTCGATCTCGACTTGTACCAGTGAAAAGATACTTCACCGCGGCGCGGCGACGCGCCAGGCTCAAGCGCGCCCGCGGGATAAGATTCACCGGGAAAGAGTTTGAATCGAACGTGAAATCCGTCAAAATCGTTGGAAGTGAAGGCCGCCTCGAGGACGCGACGAATTTGCGCATAATCGCGAGTCACTTTCAGTTCCTCGGTGGCTCGCCGGATGGCAAGGTTGTTGATAACGATCTGGCGTTGCTCGAAAGTGCGTTGCGCGACCCGGCCAAGCTCGCCCAACTCGAGATAACCCAGGCGCTGCACGCCGATCCAGATTCCAATTCCCAAGACTGCGAGAACCAGCCCCAGCGAACTGCCTGTGGGCCAAAGCAGAAACAGGCTGAGCATCGCGAACACGGCGGAAACTGCGTAGAGCACAATCACGACCTGGCGATGGGTAAGGCCGTGCTGGAGCAGCTTGTGATGGATGTGTTCACGGTCGGCAGTAAACACGGGGCGCCCGCTGATCAAGCGCCGGAGAATGGAAAGCGAGGTTTCCAGAATCGGCAGGCCGAACGAAACTACTGGGATAGCAACCGCAACAATGGTGGGGGCCTTTTGCGCGCCTGCCAGGGCGAGCGCACTCAAAAGAAAACCGATGAAAAGGCTGCCGGAATCTCCCAGGAAAATTGTCGCGGGATTGAAGTTGTAGCGCAGGAAGCCGAGGATCGCGCCCGCCAGCGCGATGGTCATCACCGTAACCAGCGAGTATCCATTCAACAGCGTGACCACAAAAGCCACGAGCGTGGAGAACAACGCAGAACCGGCGGCCAGGCCGTCGAGGCCATCGATCAAGTTGAACGCGTTGGTGATGGCCAAGACCCACAAAATCGTAAGAGGCAACCCCACGAACCAGGGCAGTTGATGTTCGCCGAACAACACGGGGATATTAAGAATGCGAAGACCGCCGATGAATAACATGGTGGCGGCAAGACCCTGCACCGCGAACTTGACGTATGGGCCGACGGGACGGAGATCGTCATAAACGCCCAGCAGGAAGACAACCGTTGCCGGAACCAGAACGGTAAGCAGAGTCTTCACAGAAAAAGCGGAGTGCAGATTGGGAATGTAGCGTGCCATCGCCGCAGCCGCTAACATGCTCAAGACGAAGGAAATGAAAATCGCTACACCACCCAAGCGTGGCAGAGGGCGCGAGTGCAAGTGCCGCTCCTGAGAAGGGATGGCGACCCACCCGCGGCGGGATGCGAAGTCCCGCACGCTCCGAGTGAGAACGAACGAGAAAAGCAGCGACAGAAAGAAAATCGCAAAAAATGCTACTGTCAACCCTTCCCCCTAGGCCGTTTATTCGCGCACTGCGGCGCGCAAGTCCTCATTCGACAGTAGAGTATTGCAGCCGTACGGTAGTAGCTGGTAGTGAGTTAACGGGTTCCGTTTGTGTCTGACTGCGTTTTGCTGTCTGCGTTTGAGAATTACAGGCAATTTAGCAGCCTTGGCCTGGGGTTTCAATTGCCATCGAGTAGAAACAGTGGAAAATCTGTGGAAAACTCGGATTGTCAGCAAACAGCGGCAACTTGAGACGATCACACCCGGGCCCGCTGTGCTAAACTTTTCAACGATCCTACTTCCATCCGAGGCCTGTAATGGAGTTTGGCAGATTCGGTTGTGCCCGCACCCTGCTAGCTTTCTCTCTGGTCTTGTTCTGCAGTTTGGAGTTCAAGGCTGGGGCGCAGCAATCGGCAGTCCCCGCGCCTGTGGAAAACACGGTGCCGGCACTTCCTGCGGCGCAGCCCATCTCGCAAGCCGCAGCCGGAACCGTTCCCAACAATGCTCCCGCTGCGAAGCAATCTGCCAACGACTCTGCGACGGCTTCGGTCTCCCCCGCCGCTGAGAATTCGTCACAGTTGAGACTGGCCGCCGGAGATTTGCTGGAGGTAGGGGTTTACAACGTTCCGGAACTCTCCACCAAAGCCCGGGTCGGCAATTCCGGAGACGTTTACCTTCCGCTGATTGACTACGTGCACGTGGCTGATCTTAGCGTGGAAGAGGCGCAGTCATTGATCCAGAAGCGGCTCGAAGATGGCGGCTTTGTCCGCAGCCCTCACGTTACGATCTTCATCGACGAATCTGCTTCCCAGGGAGTAACCGTCCTCGGGGAAGTAGCCAGACCGGGCATCTATCCCGCCCTTGGGGAACGTAAGTTGTACGATCTGATTTCGGCGGCGGGGGGATTCTCACAGGCGGCGGGACGAAAAGTCAGCATCATCCGGCAGCGCAGTCAGGCCGCGCCAATCACTGTGAACCTGCCCAGGAATCTTGCGGATGATTTGCAGGATAATATTGAGATCCTGCCGGGAGACACCATCACGATACCGCGGGCACCCGTCATCTATGTGGTAGGGGACGTTGGCCATCCCACTGGCCTGCTCGTGGACAACGGCAGCTTGACTGTGTTGCAGGCCCTTGCGCTCGCCGGCGGGACCAATCGCACGGCCAAGATGGGCGGCACCCGGATCATTCGCAAAGGTCCGACGGGAATGACGGAGACGCGAGTTCCGCTGAAGAAAATGCTGGAGGCGAAAGTTCCCGATGTCACGCTGCAGGCCGATGACATCCTTTTCGTGCCGCTTAGCGGAGCCCGGGTTGCGGCCAATCGAGGCTTTGAGGCGGCGGTTTCGGCGGCAACGGGTTTGGCTGTGATTGCCGCACGTCCGTGAGGCCCGGCAAGAACGGTTATTCTCCAAGGTCTTCCAGAACTAGGGAGCGGAACCGACGAGCCTCATCCAGTTCCGTTTCAGCAACCCTGCGAGATAGGATTCGCCAGAGCCGCCCTTCGCTGATTCGTTTATCTCGAAAAAGCGGTACCAGTCCGCATTAGCGCCCAGGAAGGCCGCAAGCGATTGAAAATGTGGTGGCCAGGGACGGAGTTGAACCGCCGACGCCAGCCTTTTCAGTGCAATCGCCTATCGGAAAGCCACGTCTGGCGAGGGTTTCCGAAAATCTGGTCAGTTTATGGTCAGCGAGAGTTGCCATTTATCTTGCTGGTCACGTCGATTGCGCGCCGCTGAGATTCGGGCACCTGTTGAGCGTACACGTCCAGGGTGGTCTGAATTTGGCTGTGCCGCATCAGGCCCTGCACGTCTTTGACGTTTGCGCCGGCCTCCACCATCCAGGTCGCCCGGGAAGTGCGGAGACAGCGCCAGTTGGCGAAGCCCAGGCCGAGCTTGCGCGCGGCCGGCTTGAGGAAGCGAGTGAGCACGTTGTTATGCCGCATGGACTGACTGGAATACGAGTTCGGGATGGGGTCCGTCCGGTTTCACAACGCGGTAGCGGCGCACGGCGCCGCGGCCGGCTTTCACTTCGACCGTGAGCAGTTTCAGGCGATGGATGCGCTCGATCACGTGGCGGTCGACGGCGATGGTGGCATTGGAGGCCCGGCTTTTGGGCTTCGACCAGTCTCCACGACAATAGCGTTGCTCGACCGCGATGGAATCGGGCCCCAGATCCTGCCAGCGCAGCGCAACGAGTTCCGAGATGCGCAGGCCCGTGTAGATCGCGACGCACACCATCGTCGCGTAGGGCTCGGGCATCGCGGTTACCAGCTCGTCGAACTGCTCCGGAGTGAGGTAGGGCATCTTGGTGCGCTTCCCGATTTTGTCGGGAGGCAGTTCGATCGCCTCCATCGGGTTGCGTTCGAGCAGGGCATATTTCCGCACCGCTCGTTTTAGGACGCTGGCGAGAACATCGCGGATCTTGTCCTTCGATTCCCATCCCAGCGTCGGGTTGGCTGCGGCCATGCCCACAGAGAAATATCCCTGCAGGACGGCCGGCGTGAGATCGCGCAGCAGGCGCGTTCCGAATTGAGGGAGCAGGTATTTTTCGAGCACTCCCCGGTATCGCTGCTGCGTGGTTTTGGCCAACAGCGGCATTTCGATCGGAATGTAGGTCTGTTGCACGAAGGTTCTGAAGTCTGTCGCCGAGCCCCAGGCGAGCATGCCCTGATTCAGCGGTTTGATGTACTCATCGCGGAGACGGAGGACCTGCCGCCACTTGGTTTCGAGCGGCGCCAGGCGAACCCGTTTCTGCCTGCGTTTCGGTTGGCCGTCCTGGAGATAGTCTTCCGTGACGATGATGGTCCAGTGTTTGCCATGCTGCTTTGGTACCGGCTTCTGGTACCGTCGACGCGCCATGTTTTCCCTTTCCTCTTGGGAAAGAGCGCTGGCAGCGTTCGCCTCGTCGCTGACACTATCACAAGTGGGATCGGGCGGCGCGATCCCATTCTGGGAATCCGACTCGTCCCACAGCAGCGGCTCCGGCAATGGCGTGGTGGGCTTCATTGCTGTTTCCCGTTGTGGAGGCAGCGGACGGCTACGCTGCGGCCGTCACGCTGCACCATCTGGAAGCCGGAGTTTCCAGCGCAGTCCGGGCAGTCCCACTTCGGCGCCGGCGCGGGCGTGGGCGCAGCTCCGTCTCCGCCCCAACGATTTTTTCCAATGGCCGCATAGCTCGCCATGTAGGCATCGCTGGCTTTGCGCATGCGCTCTGCCTTCGTCAGTTCTCGCCACTTGGCGTCCTCGAAGAAAAACCGATTGATCGTTTGGCCGTTGTTCCGGGCGACGTCGACGTGACCGGCGAGCGCCCGAACTGCTTCCAGCAGCGGGAGGCCGGCGAAACCCGACTCGGCCACTATGGCTGCAGCGATGGCTGTCCGGTTTGCATGACTGAGCGGGATTCCCCCCGCCAGGCAGAATTCTTTGGCGAGTTCGGAGGGACTTTGGGTTTTGGTTTTTCCGTTTACTTCGAGAGATGAGTGAGGGGGAGCGGGTTGAGGTTGGTGTCCCTCGCGCGCGCGGGGATCATCTATGCTCCCCCCCCTCACTGAATTTTGTATTTATAGATCTTGAATCAAAAGCTTTTGAATCGTCGGCACGTGGTGCCGGGTGCTCATGCACCAAGTGCCGGGTGCTACCGGCACGTGGTGCCGGGTGCTCCGGAGCGACTTCAGCGGGTTCGCCAGGACGGGGCGGCCTCGGAATTCCCGGTATGGTCTGCTGAACTCCATCCTCGAGACGCGCGAGGATCTCGGGCTTAAGCACCAAGGCGGCTTCGTTGATGGAGTAAATCGCGGGAGGTATACCCCCCGAGCGAGATTCGTCGCCAGCAGTTCTTCTTTTGACTCGTAGTCAAGCAGCCGACTGATGCGCGTCTCCGCGTCCCGGATCGGAAACGTTCGTGTCGACAGCCAGCGCACCTCTCCGTCGGGCCGCACGATGCGAAACTCATCCTCGCGCAGCTAGGCCGGGCTCACGTAGATGACTTGCTTTGTGGCCGCATCGATCATCCAGAAAATCTCCAGGCTGTTTTCCGCTATTAGTCGAAAGTGATCCTGGTACTCGGTTTCTGCTTCACTCTGAGTGCATGAATTTCCTTCTCCCTCCATATGTTCCCCCTCCCCCATTCTTATTTTCTTTTTCCTGCGGAAAGCCTGGACCGCTTGGGATATGCAAAAACTCTTCGACCACTTCGGTTCTCGCGCAACTCTCACCCGCGCACATTAGCCCGCGATCCTGCTGGCTGCCGTTTGCGGCTCGACCAAGGGTTGCTTGTCCTGAACTTCCCAAATTCTTTTATATGCCTCGCACCTGGCCAGTAGTTCCTCGTGCCGCCCGGAATCCACCACCTGACCTTGTTCGACCACCAGAATCCGCTCTGCCCAAAGGATCGTGACGGGCCGGTGCGAGATCACCAGGAGCGTGTTGGCGCCGCGAAACAAATCCAGCCCTCGCATCACGCTGTCAGCTGTCGGCGTATCGAGCGCGGTCGTGATCTCGTCAACCATCAGCACCTTCGGACTTTGCAAAAGCGTTCGCGCCAATGCCAGCCGCTTTTTTTCCCCGCCTGACAACCTTCCTCCCTGCGGACCGAGCGGCTCATGCAACCCGCGTGGCAGCCTTCCCAGAACCGCGTCCAGTTGGGTCAACCCTGTTACCCGAGTCAGATCACAGTCCGTAGCACCGGGATTCCCGTAGAGAAGATTGTCGCGGATCGTAGCATCAAACAGCACCGGGTCTTGCGGCACCAGCGTCACCAGCGTGCGAAGATTGCGGACGCTGACGTCACGAATGTTCACCCCTCCCACCAGGATCTCGCCCGAGGTAGGCTCGAACCACCGCGTCGCCAACAGGCCGACCGTGCTCTTGCCCGAACCGTTCAGACCCACGAGTGCCACCGTCTCTCCCGCGTCGACACGAAAGCTCATGTCGCGCAGCACGGGCCGGTCATCGCTATAGGAAAACCAAACGGAGCGGAACTCCAGTGCCGGCACCGTGTCTCGCCCCAACGCCTTCGTGGCAACGGCTTCAGGCAACGATTGCTTTTGCTCGACGATTTCCAGAATCCGCCGCACGCTGGCGCTCACCCGCTGCAGACGCGATTGCAGATCAATCGCGATACTCACCGGCTCGAATAGGCGAACTACGTATCCATAGAAAGCTACCAGGCCACCCAGCGTCAGTGCACCCCGCGTAACTGCGTATCCTCCGAAACCCAAGATAAGGCTCATGCCGAGAACGATCACCGAAACGGACGCGCCGCCAAAGGTGATTTCGGTCACACGCTGACGCACCTGACACTTGGCGCCTTCGGCTGCCAGACGCGCGAATCGCCGGGCCTGGGTTCCTGTGCGATTCAGCAGTTGCAGCTGCAACATGCCTGCCAAGTGTTCCTGGAGGAAAGCGTTGATCTTCCCGGACTGCGCCTGTGCTTGATCGGCCGCCTCCTTCAACTTTCCCGTATAGCGTCGCTGCAAGAGGTAGAAAAGCGGAACCAGAGGTAAGACGAGCGCCGTGAGACGCCAGTTCAGCACCGCCATCGTCACCAGTACCATGACGCCGACCACCACCATGTGCAGACTTGCGGGCAGGATTTCCCCGCTTAATTCAGCGACCCGCTCCACATCTTGCTCCAGGCGATACAACGTCTCCCCCACCTGAGCATTGCCGTGGTATCGGCCTGAGAGCCTGTGAATATGGCGCAGTAGCGAGACCCGAATGCGGAAGACGAGCTTTTGTGCCACGACCGAGCTTACGAACGTGGCGAGGAAACTCATGCCCAGACTCGCCAGGTAAACGGCGCAGAACACCACCGTAGCGGCCAGCACGAATCCAAGATTCTTTTGCGGAAGCGCGACGTCGATCAACCACTTCACAATCAGCGGGTCGGCCAGCGTCAATGCGCTGCCGATGACAATCGCGCCCAGGTTCAGAAGCAGCAGCGGCAGCAGTGGCCGCACTTGCCGGCCAAGCCAGCCGAGTTCCGAAGAAAGTAGTTTCGAAGAAAAATGTGCCTTCTGCTGCCACATGCTAGCCTACCTATCACGACCTGCGGCGGATGGAGCATTTTTTTTATTCCCAGTCGAGAACACACCCGCAGAAAACAAGGCTGTGTCACTGTCCGAATTCATGATCTCCATGTAACTCATTGAATCGGTAACGCACTAGAGGCACGAGTCCTGATTTATGCCTCGGCTGGGAGCCACCGACTTTCGAGCGGCAGCGCCTCAGGGGTGACGGAATTCCGTCACCCCTCGCGGAGTTGATGACCCTCAGCCCACGACCGGTCTTGCCGGTCGCGAATACTGATCAACCGGACAGCACCCGACAAACCACATGAATTCAGGTTCTTAGCTCCATCAATCGACTCGCATTCGCGGCGGTGTCTCGTTCGTTCGAGTCCGACTGCCTTTCCATAGCAACCTTCGGAAAAACTTTTTTTCTCCTTGGCCCTCGAAGCGCGCTATTTTGCTCGCAGCGATTCATGCGCTCCGTCAACATTCTCAATAGTGAGGTATTCCATCATGAACGAAGCCAGCAGCCTGACCGACGTCACCGTTGCATCCGGAGTACGAGAGACAGCTTCCGAAGACGGAGCCGTCCTGCTCGATACCGAGCAAGGCATTTGCTTCAGTCTGAACCCGGTTGGTTTGACCATCTGGGAGATGCTCAAGCAACACCCGAACGTCGAGGAGGTAGTGGATGCTCTGGAACAGCAATTCCATGTACCGCACGCGCAACTGCGATCCGACGTCTTCGAGTTTGTTGGGGAACTCGAAGCCCGCCACCTGATCTTTCGCGGTGCCCAGCCTCCCGAGAAGCACAGCTGGATTGCCCGGATACTTCGCAAGAACGGGGACCCCGTGCACTAGTCATCAGGACGCATCCGCCTTCTTCGGCCCGTCCGGGGCTGCGCCAGCTTGGGGGACGTCAGCGCGAGGCAGTCGCCAAACATGGATCACCCGGCCGATGATGAGTGCGTGCTTGGGCGTCTTCAACTGCATCACCTCGCGGTCTCGGGTGGCCTGATACGGAAGGAGTGTGAGCGTGCTGCCCACTTGATAGACCCAGCGACAAACATGAGGACTTGCATCGTCCTGCCACACCAGATAGATCGGCCGGTCTGCCTCTGTCCTCCACGTCGGGGCCTCCTCAATCGTTTTCTGATCGATGTCGATCGCAACCAAAGAGCCCGCCGGCAGCAATTCCCCCATCCTGTCATCTTTCGTTCCAATCACCGCAAAGCGCACCGATTTCCCTCCCAGGCTTTCGCGCCATTTGGCGGGGATCACCAGTGCATCCTCTGCCTCGGTAAGCAGTAGCGTTTTTTCCGATCTGAATCCGCTTGCGACTGACAATAAGACTCGGCGTTCTTCTTCATCGGCGCTAACAGGGTTTGGGCCGGGACCAGACGAAGGCGGGAATGGACTGAAGAGACCCTCGCGCTCTTCCACCTCTACTCCGTAGCGCTTTAGCAGTTCTTTGGGACTCCGGCGGTACAGGGAAGCCAGAGCTTCTAGCTTGTAAAAGCCCGGCAGGCAGTTTCCGAGCTCTATGTCGCGGAGATAGGCCCGGCTGACGTGGAAGCCATGGTTGTCTCGCCGGCGCGCGATCTGATCAGTCCGGTACTCCACGTCGCTCCGGTTCAGCCCACACTGCTCCCGCAGCTCGCGCATCCAGTGTCCTTGCTCGGCCCATCGGCCCAGCGGTTTCATCCTCATTACTCCCGTCGTATCGCAGACTCGACGGTGCTTGCCCGCGTGTGAAGTCGAACGCTTCACTCTATACAAATAGAGTTTCCTTGCTGCACTCCTGATATGGTGTGCCACCCCATACGATGCCAATGGAACAACTGTTATCTTTTGCAGGCCAGATCTTCGTTTCACAACTGCTCTTATGCCACGGTCGGCTTTCTGCACTTAGACTCGCGCAGGACCTCTTACTCGCAATCTCCTCACAAATGCAGACGGTACGCAACATCCCAGTTGTACATTTGGCTCGAAGCGGATTGCAGTCTAATCGATTAGTGCAACCACTTCGTAACAAATCTCCCTCTTGTTCTGAAAACCGAAACTCAATGGACATAAGTTGTTTGCTTAGACTTGTTCCTATCCTAGTGCTGCTTCGATGTTGTCGGAGTGGTCGGTTTACCGACCAAACTGTTTGAGCTTACGAAGATTACACGGTGTTAACTTGCGTTAGTACGCTCGCTCTCGCGCCTTTTGATCAAGCCGAGACACCGCGCTGCGAGCGGCTTTTGGTTCAGTGATGTCTCTCGAATCTACTTGGAAGAGATGCATCGCTATTCCCTTTTCACGAGAACGCCGTAGGCACAAGTGACGGAATTCCGCCACCCATCCTCCTCCATCGGCTCCACGATGTAAGAAGTTCCAGTTCCTTTTCGCCTTCACTTTTCTTTCCGAAATGCTTCGCACCCAAACACTTCCCGACTCTCGACCGGTCTTGCGAAGGTGCCTTAGTAACGTTTATCCGAAGAACGCCTTCGCCTCGCTAGTCATTGGAAAATATTTTTGTCACAAATTCTGCGAGTAGATGTAAGTTGCGCTCAACGCCACTGCAGTTGTGGGAATCAAGAATTCAGTAGGACCGGGTAGAACGCCACCTTCGCCCAGCCCAGTTTCTGGAAGGTAGGCATATGCGTAGTGTAGTAGACCCTCCTCCGGCCACACCGATCGAGCCCGTCACCGAAGTTCTGCACGGTGTCGAGATCACCGATCCCTACCGCTGGCTCGAAGATCAGAATTCGCCGCGGACAAGAAAATGGCTTGAGGAACAGACCACATACGCGCGTGCGTATCTCGATGCCATCCCTGGACGGGATCGCATTCGAAAGCGCGTTGAAGATTTGCTAACTGACAAAGATGTTATTTCCGACCCGTGGAAAATCGGCACGTGCTACTTCTTTCTGAAGCGCCAGCGAAATAGCGAGCAGCATTCGATTGTCATGAGAGAAGGACTCCTCGGAGAAGAGCGTATTCTCGTTGACCCCACCCTGCGTGCTACGGGCCCTTCGACAGCCGTCAGCATTGCCGCCATCTCTCAGGATGGCCGCTTTCTAGCTTACTCCGTCCGACAAGGCGGAACCGATCACGCCGCGCTGGAGATTCTGGATGTCGAAAACAATGTTGCGCTCCCGGATCGGCTCCCCGATGGTTTCTGCACTGGATTTGTCTTTGCTCCCGACGCCTCGGGTTTCTACTACTCGCATCGCAAAATGCACGATGCACGTCCGAACTACAAGGCTGCATTTTGGCATCGATTTGGCACCGAGCGGTCTCAAGACGAAGAGTTGTTCGTTGCTGGCGAGAAGCCGGACGTGTTCCTCGGGATTCTCGACTCGCTGGAAACCAAGCTGTTGGCCTACGTCGTATTTTCCACCGGGACTTGCCCTCGAACATCCATCTATCTCCACCGAACGGAACCCGGAGCTGTGCCAAGACTCCTCCTTGAAAATATCGAAGGACATTTCGCACCCTTCTTTGTGCGAGGTCAACTGTTCGCTTACACCGACGTTGCTGCGCCGAATTTCCGGATCGTTCGCATTGGGTTGCCGAATCCCGACCCGGCTCAATGGCGCGACATAGTCCCAGAATCTCACCAGTGTATTCAACAGTTCGCCGTTGCTGGTGAGCAGATCTTTGTCACTCGCACGGATCGCTTCTCCACTCGGGTGGAAAGGTTCGACCTGAATGGCGACCGGAAGAAGGATCTTCTATGTTCCGCGCATGGAGCCGCCGATCTCCTAACTCCAACCTACTCAGGGACTGATCTCTTTTATCGATACACGTCCATGACCGAACCATCAGTGCTGTACTGCCATGACACGCGTGATGAGAAGGAATCCATTTGGGATAAGACGAAGATTCCGTTCGATCCTTCGCTGTTTTCGGTCGAAGAAGTTGTTTACCCGTCCAAGGACGGGACATTCGTTCCTCTCCTCCTCGCCCTGCGAAAGGACCTCATTCACTCCGGCCCGCTGCCCACTTTTCTGACTGGCTACGGTGGATTCGGTAGTTGTGTGACACCCCGATTCACCGCATTTGCTACGTTCCTGATCGAACAAGGGTTTTTGTTTGCCGTCCCCGCCTTGCGCGGCGGCTCCGAAGTTGGTGAACAGTGGCATGAGGCCGGCAAGCGCGAGAATCGCCAAAACTCGTTTGACGACTTTATAGCCGCCGCCGAATGGCTACTGTCAAAACGCCTGTCTGCTTGTGGTCGCATGGCCATTGGCGGCGGCTCTAATGCCGGCCTTCTGGTCGGCGCCGCGATCACCCAACGCCCCGACCTGTTCCGCGCCGCCATCTGCCTCGGACCCTTGCTCGACATGACGAGGTATCACCTCTTCGATTTCGCAGCGGGATGGGCAGAGGAATATGGGTCACCCGAGGATGAGCGGGACTTCCACTCCCTCCTCAGCTATTCACCCTACCATCGCGTCCAAGACGGTGCGGACTATCCCGCCGTCCTGCTCATCTCGGGTGACGCGGACACCCGCTGCAATCCGATGCATGCCCGGAAAATGGCAGCTCGTCTCCAGGCGGCAAATCGTTCGGAGTACCCCATCCTGCTCGACTACAAGCCGAATTGGGGCCACACACCAGTTCAGCCTCTATCGACCAAGATCGAGGCTCTGGCCGACCGACTCGCCTTCGTCTGTCACGAACTCGGGGTGCAAAGCGAGCCAAGGAGGTCATCCTGATGCTGTTCTGCAGGGCTATCTTCGTGTTGCTCGCCTACGATGTTCTAAACACCGTTTGCCGCTTCAATACCCTCTACTTGATGGTCAAACAGTGGAAGGTCGCTCTGAGGACTGCTGATTCGGCCACCATCGAAAGGGTCTGCACAGCGGTTAACTACGCCTGCATCTGGTATCCAAAACAGGCTCTTTGCCTGCAGCGCTCCTTTGTCACTACGTATTTGCTCAGGAAGAGCGGCATCGCCGCACACATGGTCCTGGGCGCGCAAAAACTTCCGTTCAAGGCCCATGCCTGGGTTGAAGTGAACGGGCAGGCAATCAACGAGAGATCGAATGTTCAGGCGACTTACGCCGTTTGGGATCGCTGCTAACTAAGGAGATTGGTATGAGTGTGCAAGCTGGCATCTGGAACTTCGATGGGAGACCGGTCGACCGCAAACTGATCGAGCATCTCAGTGAGTCCCTGACGCAGCAAGGTCCAGACGGTGAATCGCGCTATGTAGATGGTTCGGTTGCACTGCTCTATCGCCCCTTCCATACCACAGCTGAGTCACGCCGGGAAAAACAGCCGTACATCTCGTATCCGGGCTTTGTTGTCACCTGGGATGGCCGCCTCGACAACCGAGACGATCTCATCGCCGACCTTCGCAGCAGTCTGGAAGCCGAACCCACCGATGTCGCGATTGTCGCCGCCGCCTTCGACCGCTGGGACACCGATTGTTTCCGCCGCATCGTCGGCGATTGGGCAGCCTCCATCTGGAAACCGGAACAGCGTGAACTCCTGTTCGCCGCCGACTACATGGCCATCCGGCACATCTTTTACTACCTCAAGAATGACCGAATCTGGTGGTCGACGGATCTCAGCCCGCTGGTGCTGCTTTCGGGTGATAAGTTCCACATTGACGACGACTACATCGCCGGATACTTCGCCCACGATCCCGACGCCCACCTGACGCCGTATCGTGAGATTCGCGAAGTTCCACCAGGACAATTCGTCCGCATTCGTAGGGGTGACGCCTCGGTCGAGCGCTATTGGCAGTTCAGCCCTAGATCGCGCATCCGCTACAAGACCGATGCGGAATACGAAGAGCACTTCCGCTGCGTCTTCCGGCAATCAGTGCGGCGCAGGTTGCGGTCAGACTCGCCGATCCTCGCCGAGCTCAGCGGCGGGCTCGACTCTTCTTCAATCGTCTGTATGGCGGACGACATCATTGCCAACGAAGGAAAGCATCTCCCTCGTCTCGACACGATCTCTTATTACGACAACACCGAGCCGAACGGAGATGACTCGATTTACTTCCAGAAGATCGAGCAGAAGCGTGGAAGAGTCGGCATCCACATTGATGGCAGTAAATTGGGGAGTTCTACGGCTTCGCTGAAATGCCCCGAGTTCTGCCCTCTGCCAGGAGCACTCGGGATTGGCCAGAAGATAGGGGACGAGCGCGCAGATGCCGTCCGCGGTGGAGGGTACCGAGCGGTACTTTCTGGTCTTGGCGGTGACGAATTTCTGGGCGGAGTCCCCGATCCTCGCGCTCTCTTGGCCGATCTCATCGTGCAATTTAAGTTCGTTAGCCTCGCCCAACAGCTCACGGCCTGGAGCTTGGTGAAACGCAGACCGTGGATTCAACTTCTGTGCCAGTCGGCAATCGATGTGCTGCCTGCTTCCCTGGGCCAATATGTGGTCAAGGAGGCTAAGGTCGAATCCTGGATTCGGAAAGACTTTGCCAAACGCACCAGACTGGCCGTCCGACAGTTGGATGTCGACGAGCACTTCGGCCTCTGGTTACCCACCCGCCGCTCTTATATCGGCGGAGTTCTAGCGATGGCCTGTAAATTAGCCAAGTATACGCCGTCGGTATCTGCGCTGGAAGAGGCCCGCTATCCCTACCTTGATCAGACTCTGATCGAGTTCATTCTCTCCATACCGGCCAGTCAACTGTTGCGCCCTGGTGAGAGACGTTCGCTCATGAGGCGGTCACTGGCTGGCATCGTGCCTCAGGAGATCCTGTCGCGTCGCACCAAGCAGGTCGGAGCGCGCACCCCTATTCTGGTTCTGGAGAGACACTGGGATGAGTTGCAGAACGTATACGAGACATGCCTGAGTTCGGGCCTCCGGTACGTGCATGAGGATCAATTTCTGAAGGTGATTTCTGATGCCCGCGCCGGTAAAACTGTTCCACTGGTCCGGGTGCTCTCGGCGATTTCGCTGGAATTGTGGCTACGTGACCTGGCCGGACGCGGACTGCTCGACGCTCCCGCGGTCTCCTCGTCATTGGCGAGACAACATGAATTGCAGGCGATTGCGTAGCTACAGCCAGCAACGAGCTTCCGTACCCAGCGGGATCGGGAACGGAATATTCCAACAAAGGAGCAACACAATGAACTACACGAAACCGGAAGTAGCAGTACTCGGAAAGGCAGTTCGTGTGATCGAAAAGGTGATCGGCAAGACATTTAGCGGCACGCCTGATGGCGCGCTACAGCAACCGAAGTACAACCAGCCAGCCTATGACTTGGACGAGTAAACCCTGACCGGCGCCAATCACGTCAGCAAATTGGCGCTTGCCTTCCCGGCTGCTGCAGGCGGCCGGGAAGGCTTATTTTACACCCATCTCGTGGGATGCTGGAGGCAAGAAACAATGGAACACGCGACCGAGTACCACAAGCCCGTTATCATCGATCTAGGCGACCTGATGGAAGTGATCCAGGGCACCCTGATCAAAGGGCACACTGGAGTCATCGAGGCCGTTCACTGGCGGATCCTTCCCGCCTATGATTTGGATGAGTGACCTGCCTCAGCCCGGACTGTATGAATCATTGAGCCTTGATGCTCGCGCTGCCCTTGGCGTCTAAGGCGCGGAGATTGCGCCAGCGCTTATATTGTTCGGCCTTGGCCGGATCGGGATCTTCCTCGCCCTTCAACCAAAAGCAGAACCAGTCCACATTGCCCTGTTGCGAAATCATGCGATCCCAGGGCTTCTGGAGTATGTGTGTGCCCTCCGGGATGTACGTCATCTCCACGGGTTTGCCAAGCCGGGTCAGTCCGGAAAACCAATGCCAGTCAAATAGTAACGAAGCTGGATACAGGGCCTGAATACGAAGCGGGGTGTCGATCTTATCCATGAGAAACGCAGGCGACACCTTGAGCCATTTGAGCAAGCCCTTGCCAAAGGGAGGGGCGCCGTTCGTCAGATCGTAGGAACCAGCATACGCCGGGTCATTGTTCGATTGGACCATGTACTGGAAATAGCTATAGTCAACGCCATCCGCGACGGCTGCCGCGGCAAAGTGATGTTTGGAGTGAATAAGCGTGTAGCTAACGTACCAATAGGTCCGGCTGAAACCGGTGATGCCAACACGATCTCGATCAATCAGCCCTTTGCGATCCAGAAGATCAATGGCGCCGTCATAGATCGCCATGGCCGCTGGAACTTCCTTTGGCGTTTCAGATACATGCGGCTCGTCGGGATCGGGGAGCTGCAAAACGAAGAATCCCTTGCCCGCCAGCGCTTGGGCAGCAAAGCCGGTTGTCCAGGGACCATCGATCCAAAACCTGTCAGGACTCCATCCGTGTGTCTGTATGACCAGCGGATATTTCTTGCCGGCGACGTAGTCCAGGGGCCAATACAGCCCGGCCTTGACTTCATGGTGGCCAGAGGTTTTCCAGGCAACCTCCTCGACTTTTGCGAAAGCGAGTTCCTGGAACTGGGGGTTCAAATCCAAGAGCAATGACCTCCGGCTCGTGCCGGAATCGATGGCGAAGATTCGCGGAGGATGGTTCATGTTTTCCTCGAGAACGATATCTGGCAGAACGGGCGCTCCCTTTGCTTGTGCTTGCGGGAGGCTGGATCGGGACCAATTGTCATCATTCTTCCGGAAGTAGGCTTTTCGCGTCGCTTTTCCGTTGAGGCTGTCAATCCTTCCGACATCGCATACCACATCGTTGGTCTTGGCATCCCAGTCAAGAAGCCGCAAGTCTTCGTCGCTTATCTTCACAGGCTCGCGATTGGACATCTTGACTTCCGCCAGGAAGGTATGCGTCTTTCTCCGAGCGCGTTCCGCCGCATCGTCAATATTCAGCGGCAAATGCGCATTTGACACAACTACTGACTGGCTGTCGCGCGACCAGAACACTTCCGACCCCAGGGCTGCAATTGGAGCATTGAACAGGAGACTCCCCGAAGCTGTGGGTATATCAACCAGCTCGTACTGGAAAACCCCGGTTTCCGCTCCCGGCGCGGAAGCAGGGTGCCTGGCTGACTTCAAGAATTGGTCGTCATACTCGCTCCACGTGTCGGGAACGTGAGTGGCTTCCGTCGTGACGACAAGGTGCAGCCCATCCGGCGAAAGCGCCATCTCGCTGTACACCCCAACACGGCCCTCGGTCGTTACCCTGGTCTCAGCTTCACCCCCTGCGTGTTGGATGAACAAAGTGTATTCCGCTCCTCCATGTTTCCCCGCAATCAGGTCAGATAGTGGTTCACTGGTGATGTTGATGCCCTGGCGCGCGCTGTCCTTGTTTAGAAAAGACACCTCGGGGTTTTCCGCGATAAAGATAATTTCGCCACTCTTCGCCGCAGCGACGAAAGAACTTAGATTGGTTGCATGATGGGTGAGTTTCTTCAACTCCTTCGAGCTGCACTTGAGCGAATAGAGCTGGGTGGTTTCGCCTGGACGCTCACCCAGAAACAGGATGGTATCGTTGTCGTCCATCCACACAACATTTTGGACGGCGGGGCGGTTGGAAGATGACGACATGGAAAGCAACACGCGGGGATTGAGCGAGTCAAAAACCTCGCCGGTTTCGAACAGGATCAGAGAATAGTCGTTTGTATTGGTCTCAAGATTTCCCTTCCGCAGGACCACCACGAACCACTTTCCGTCGGGTGAGATCTTGGCCACCAGCCCTTTGGAAGGGGCGCCCCAGTCATAGAGCCGATCGCCAAGACGGGTCATCCGAATAGAATCCGGCACGGTGACCGGGCGTTTCACTGCGGCGTTCTCTGACTTCGCTTGGTTTGTGCGCGCTACAGTTCCTGACTCTTCGGCGTAACGGACGCAGAACCCGTAGGTCGAGCAAAACATCAGGAGCAAGACGCTGGCACGCGCAAGCAGCAGCTTTGTGGGGCGATTGCGTTCTTCCCGGCAGAGAGGATCGAACGCACCGGACCCAAGATTAGCTGTTCCTCCCGCGAGGCTCTGACCTAGCATCGCGGAGGATAGGCCGAACTGTGGGTTCGTGAATAAGCTGAGATAACCAAGATTGCCCGACGGTGGTCCAAAGTTAGGGTGGTTAAGAAGATTGAACATCTCGGCGCGGAATTGTAGTTTCACCGATTCATGGATGAGAAAGTCACGGTGGACAGCAAAGTCCCATTGGGCAGCGCCGAAACCACGGAGGGCATTCCGTGAAAGGTTGCCCTGACTGGCGGGCAAGCATGGGAAATCAACTAACGGATCACACCCGGTCGGAACTAGAGGGGGAGGCGTGAATGCGCCCGCGTTGAATGCCTTCCCGCCAGGATACTGCGGCCCATACAAGTAGAAAGGCTGACCCGCGACGATGTCCGGCCTCCCGCTTGTCTGGAAGCCGTTCGCGAGCTGAAGACCTGCATAGTTAACGTCAACCGGAGGCGCCGATCGGGCCTGGACGACGTTATCGATGGACCAGCCCCGCAACATTGCCTTCGCAAGCGTATTGCTGCCATGAACGGGCACGGCGTACGTCAATCCCATTGAGAAGGCGTGTCGAATGTCGAAATCAGATGGCCCGCGATTTACATTCGAATTGAGCGCCGACACCAAATTGGAAAAACTTCCGTAAGAACCCGCCGAAGCGGTATCAATCGAATGCGACCAGGTATAGGATGCAAGCGCCTGGAGGCCGTGGGACAGTTGGCGATGGAATTGAAGCTGGAGGGCGTTGTAGTCAGAGGTACCCGTGTTGGTTGCGACAGTAGCGTTACAAAAATTGGGCTCGCAATTGGGAGGAGAAAGAAATATCGACGCCGTTTGAAGGAGCCGCCCTCCGGACGCGCCAATATAGGATGCCGTCAATGTTTGTTGCTTTCCAAAAGACTGTTCGATCGCCACATTCCACTGCAGCGTATACGGCGACTGGAGCTTCGGATCAAACGCGTAGAGAAAGCCAGAATTGCTAGCGTTAGGTGACGTGATTGGGGCAGGATTTGCTGCATTGCCTGTCAGAGGAAAGCTGGCCCCGAAGAGAGATTCTGTCGACCCAAATGGATAGGCTGGGACTAGCGACTGCGCAATGTTCCCAGCTTCGGATGTCGCCAGATCATAGAAGACCCCGAATCCCCCGCGAAGCACCGTCTGCCACTGCGGGTTCTGCGAGACCTGATAGGCCAATCCGATGCGAGGCGCAACATTGCCGTAGGTTGTCTTATACGGCGGCGTACCCGCCGGGGCCAGAGCAAGATTCGCCAGATTGCTGAGATTGAAGCCCACCACCGCAGCGAAGTCAGGCCCAGTGAGCGATGTGGGAACGAAGTCGGTGTCCCACCTAAACCCATAGGTCAAGGTCAGGCGGGGGACAACGCGCCATATATCTTGAGCGAAAACACCGAGATTGCGAAATAGGAACGTCGTGGGAAGGCTAGAAGACACATTGATTTGAAATGGGTTTCCTATCTCGGCAGAAGGTACGTCTGAAAAGAAAGCCGCCTGACTGTAGGCGGCAGGTTGAAACTGAGGCGACAGGCGGCGAAAATCGACGCCGAACTTTATGCTGTGTGGACCTCTTTGGAGGGACACGCTGTCCACGAAATTGAGTTGCCGCTGGCGATTGTGC
>WNFD01005094.1_pt1 | contig 22489 bp, 17 predicted proteins | sample 5400491 | NCBI WGS metagenome assembly WNFD01 (sample SAMN13153343, study PRJNA577476) | soil metagenome | isolation source: 120 cm saprolite under Douglas fir tree site 2 hole 2 replicate 2 | place: USA:California | collected 2015-04-18
GTTTTCCCAAATATAATCGCGAAGAAGAGCGTCATTGACTGCGCCAGTCGAGGAGTTCACGAATGCAGCGAAACCGAGCGCGTGATCCGAATCATTGATGACTATCTTCCCTTGATTGGTGGTCGCAACGTTCGAGGGAAATGCCGCATTGCAGGCCGTCACTGTAGGCGCAATCCAGTCTACGTTGCTCGCGTAAAGTGTAGGGTCATTACCGGTGCAGGAAAATGCCCCAACGCCGACAAGGTGCTGGAGTGGCTTGCCGGGGTAGGTCGTTCCTTCCCATGTTCCGCCCGCCTCGTAGGTCTTAATGAGTCCATACATATGGGGAATCCAGAAGGTCGAAGTTTCGATGGGCTGCTCCTCCGCGAGTTCGTAGACCACGTTCTGGAGGTCGTTCATGGTGTCCAGCATCTTTTTGACATAGGCATCTTCGGCGTTGCTGACGGCGTTGTTCGTCTGCATGATGAATGAACCCTCGCCGCCGCTTCCCGACACGTAGCCGTCGTCCACACCGTTGATGTTGTTAACACCCGTGAGCGGGTATCCGTCGCCGTTCGGTGAGGTTGTTCCACAACGGTAGCCCGCCACGTTGCTTCCGTCAAAAAGCTCCACGATCGCGTAGATGCCGTTCTGCTGGAGGGTCAGCGCCTCGGTATGCATGCGGTCGAAGAACTGCTGGTTGAATTGCGTCAAATCGAATTTATTGCCGCCATCCGATGCGCCGGAGGTAGTGCTTCTAAGCCACGGCTGCGGTTGCAAATTCCAAGTGCTAGAGTTCCAACCGCATTCGCGTGGCATGTCTTTGCGCCACAGAATCGTTGCGTTCTGCCCATCAGCTTTCAGCATGCTCACATAATTTGCGAAAGGGAACGCGGCAGGTGACGAACTCTGACTGGTATCCTGGACATCATTCCAAGTGTGCGAACCGGACAAAAACACCGCATTCCCCGCCGGGTCCACAAAGTACCGCGTGTTCATCGTGCTCTTCGTCAGGGGCCCCATCGGCAGGTTCGTCGTATTCGAAACCGTGATCATTACCGCCGAACTTGTGCCTTTGTTCCCGCTGGGGTCCTGCGCGACGGCTGTCAATGTGTGAGTCGCATTGGAAAGCGTGGTGGTGTTCAGTGAAATCGAATACGGCGCTGTCGTCAGTTGTGCTCCCGTGTTCGCCCCATCCACCTGGAATTGCACGAACGACACTGCGCTATCCGGGTCCGTCGCTGTTGCTGTCAGCGTGATCGTTGCTGATACCGTCGCTCCATTTGCAGGGGCCGTGATGTTCACCACCGGGGCTGTGGTGTCCGCAACGACCGTGAAGCTCACGCCGTTGCTCGCTACGCCGCCAACCGTTACCACCACGTTGCCCGTCGTCGCGCCCGTGGGCACCGGCGCCGTCGTGCCGTTGAACTTCACGGTACTCGTCCCCTGCGTGGCGCCAAAATTCGCACCCGCGATCGTCACCGAAGTGCCTACAAGTCCCGACGTCGGATTCAGACTCGTGATGCTTGGTGGTGGGGGAGGATTCCCGCCTCCATTTGGGGTGTAAGCTCCGCCGCAGCCGACAACCGCAGCCAATGCAAAGACTAGCCAGGAACGCACAAATTGTCGTAGGGCGTCAGTCACAAATTCATTCTTCGTCGCAATGCACACCGTGCCACACATAATCTGCAGTCAGAACTAGGCAGCTTGGAAGGGACTCCAAACTGCGGTCACCTCCGAGTATTGTTCGTCAATGATAATCATAACGCATCCTTGCCGCATGATCGTGCGGAACTTCTGCCTGCGTGTCCTGCGAGTGTTCATCGTGGGTATGCCCGACTTCCGCATCTTGTACCAAGATGCCAGAGATGTTCGCGCGTGAATGTCCAAGGATGTCAGCACGAGGACTGGCTTATCTTTGATTTTCCGCCGTCAGAGGAATTTGATGCAATTCTCTCCAGCCAAATCTCCCGCCAGTACGGATAGATGCTCCTGGGACAGAACATGCGGCAATTGCTGTAGCGGGCCTGACACACGACCGATTCTAAGATGATGCAAGGGTTCTTCATTTCCTGCATCCTTCCCGTCCTCTCATGAATGATTTTGGTGACGCGTTTAAGGACTTTGTAGGTTCCGCCGCAGTAGGGAACCAATTCGGCGTCCCACGTCATGCCCCGATTCATGCCGCTTGTGGTCAGGGTTCGGAGGATTTCCTCATGTGACTTCACGCGCACGAGTTCACCCGGTTGCAGATTGAGAGTCGCCCTTGGTGTTGGCTGGCCCCCCGGTATAGTTCCTGCCTTCCGGGGAAACTGCGTCCCGCGCCAGAGCACATGGAACTTGTCGTAGAACCACCGCATCGCGGGGCCCAATCCGATACCGGCTTGGCTTAGGCTGTAGTACATCGAATAGACTAGGCCACAGAGAATGCGCCAGAGACTTACGTTTTGCGTCGGACGACTGCGCATGCGTCCAGATGTCAGATTCGGTGCATCCCGCAGCTGACGCGGCACTGATGTCCCCAGAATGGGCCTCGACGCGCGGGGCAGCATCACCGGATGAATTGCAGCTGATAGGTTTCAGCCACGCCTCTTTCCAGAAGATCATGCACCCGGCCTGGCACCCGCCATGTGCTTGTCCATCACAACGCGTCTCGAGATGGACCGCCGCGTTGACCCGGCGCCCGCGAACGGGGAAGACCGTATCGCAGGTCTTGTGCGCCCGTTTGTACACACGAAAACGCCGGCCGCAGAATGCGAACATCTCCGGCATGAAAGGCATATTTTCCAAGCGGCCGTTTTCGTCAAGCGTCGCCAGAATTTGCTCTCGGCTGCGGACCTCCACCCATTCTCCGGCCTTCAGATTCAGAATCCTATGTGGATTCGAATTGTTTTCCTCCATGGGATGGCTTCTCTCCCTAAGTCGATTGCCAATAGTCCAAATATCTCCTGCTCGTCGCCAGCTTCTATTGTTGCCTCGCATGCTAGTCGCACCAAAACGAGTGGAATTTGGAATCGGAAGCCAGAAAGTGCGTCTCGCGGTAGTGCTTTGTACGTTTGCTTCGCCTTGCCCTAGCTGATCCACTTCCCCGGCGGATCGGCGTATTCGAACCCAATCGAGGCGGCCAGATTAATCCCAGCCGATGCCATGTCAGCTGCTCTTGCCATACCTGTTTAGTGCGGGCATTCTTCAGTGGAATCTTTCACGACCACGGTTTTGGCTCGAAGATAATTTGCCATACATTTGTTAACAAAACATCCCGGATCAGTGGAAAGGTTTTGATGCATGGCCAGGCTCGGATACCGAACCGGGGCTTCGAATTCCAACGCACCGCCGTGTTGTTTTAACCGGGCGGAATTCATTCGCCACCAGGACTGCGCCGGACCGTGCAAGTCTTCTACAGCCGCACGGAAATTCGAAGATCCGAGAAGGGTCACGGCCAGCAAGGTAAACACACCTATCCTTGTGCCTGGCGAGAACCGCACTCGATGGATCTCCGGTATGGCCGTCAAGATGACGCAGACAAGCAGCAGCCAAAACACAAATTGAAAGGTTGGTCTGCTGCGGACGTGTCCTGATCGCGTTGACATAACAGGAATATAGAGCAGCCAGCCACCAAGATCGCGGGATACGACAACCAGTTGAGACCGTGATAAAAAGAATGCGCCACCCACCTGGGGAGATGAGCAATATCCCACAAATGTTTGTGTTCTTGAGCCGCCCGGATGGTATTACCGGGAGACACCATCACGATCGCTTGGCTGAGGGCTGCCATACCAAGGCTCAAGTACCACTGGCCGGCGGGGAGTCTCTTAACGCGCATCACGACTGCTCCCGCGAACAAGATGACGCAGAGAAAAGCGCCGGCGATCTCGTGTTGTGCCGGGACAGCAATCGACAGCAGCACGACCAAGACGTAATACCAAACAGCGCGGCGAGCCTGGTACAAGAGGCTCACAAGAACCAGCAGAGTGCTGAAGGACAAGTTGTACTCCATGGCGCCCGTGAGCCAGTAGAGTTGAAGCTGCAGGTCGGTGAGGCTTGCTATATACGCAGCATAAAAGATAGCGGCAACAAGGGACGATGTTGTGCGAGACAGGCGGAAAACCGTCCGAAAGAAATACCATAGTGCCGCAAGGTTTGTGATGATGACGATTAAGAGCAGCCAACCATATGACGTGGTCAAATCAACGTGACTCATCAAAAGGCTCTGAAGAAATGTCGTGAGCCAGCGCGGAGACCATTGCGTGTAGTACATCCAGGTAATGGATAGGACATCGTGTTGCGGGACGGTGTTAAAAGAGAGCGTGGCTTTGCAGAAGTCGTCGGTGGCGGGTAAAGAATAGAACAGCAATACAAGGAAGGGTATCGCGAAAACTATGAGCACACACGGAACGATGAAGCATGAGACCAGACGTGCCATGTTCGAGAGCAGCGCTGTTGCGGGTCGGTGACCGTTTGGCATTGTTCCTGAAATTTGTCTCAAATGAAAAAGTATACCGTGGACCTCGACCCACCGTCCGGCGCTGAGAATCAAAGGGTCGCATTCCCTCGGGCCTTCCACGGTCTTCTTGGTTTCTTTACGTCGAGCGAGTGGCGGTATCTCTCTGCAAACTCCCCCGCCAGCTCCCAGACTTGAACCTTTTGGTAAAACCTTCGCTGCGGCTGCATCGCCACCATCCAACGCAGCGTCGAGACTATCATTTGACGAAATAGGTTAAGTGGAATCCCCCAGTAGCAGTTACTATCGGGCCGAATCCCAGATCTCCGAATATCAGAGCGGCCCTTGTCGAACCACCACTCCAGGAAGTACTTTTTTTGGAGCCGGTTCTCGGGCACGTAGTGATGGACAACGGCTGACGGTTCGTAACGCAACCGCTCTCCCGCGAGCAATAACCGGCGACCGAAATCGGCGTCCTCGCTTTTTTGCGGATCTTGGCTCTCAGCGCGGGGACCCAAATCAGTTCGAAAGCCACCGTACTTTTCAAACATGACCTTTCGAAAGGCCATGTTGGCGCCAAATGGATTCTCGGAGATTTCACGGGCCACGTAACCCCGGTCGAACAAGGCGAGGGTGTCCCCCAACGCGTAAGGACCCTCGAGCGACAGCCAGCGAGGCGGCGAGCAGGCCCATTCCGCAACTACGCGCCCTCCTGCGCCAGCCCATTCACTGTTGTGCAAGGCCACTGTCAGATTCTGCAGCCATGTCGGCTCGACCGTCACGTCGTCATCCGTGAAAGCCAGGATGTCGCCGCGAGCTTCCCGAATCCCAGTGTTGAGGGCATGCGATTTGCCTGGTTGTCGTTCGAACACGTAACGGAAGTGGCCGGAGTATCGGCTGCAAAAATTCTTCTCCACCACCTCGCGAGTCTCATCGCTAGAGTTGTTGTCCACCACCAAGACCTCCCACTCGACCGACTCGGGAAGAGTGAGAGCGGCAAGGCTGTTCAGCGTCTTTGCCAAGCTCCCGCAACGGTTATAGGTACACAAAATAACAGTGATCATTGTCCTCGCTACAACTTCTTTTTCTGCCATCACAATTCCCAGAAGTCACTGCGATCCTGGCCTCCGGCCTCCAGTTTTAATCCGTTATTCGCGCTTGAATTACGTCTTTGCATCTATCGCGTCGCGGTCTTTTCTTGGAAATCCACGGACGAACGTGGGGTCGCTGTGGACATCTTCACTCTTCAGCAGCCTTTCGACGGTGTCTTTGGGGTTCAGGATAGCACTGCACAACATTGCCAGGGTTGCTCGAGCCAAACGAGCGCGGTTGAAACCGACGCCTGCGTCATTCAGTTTTCTCTTGTGATAGTCCCAGAACTTCTTGTCACGCCCCCGTACCAGACTTCGGGAAAGGAATTCGTAATATTCGGACAGTTTTCGATCCAGGCAGATTTCGAACTCTTCCCGAGTCAGATGATCTGGACCGTGCGTCACCAGATCGTGCAGCCTGCCCACTATGAGGGTATTCATGTCATTCGTAAACTCGGTGAGCGACCCCGGCCGCTCTCTCGTAAAGGTAAGGACCTGATGGACGAAACCAAAGTCGCAGCTCTTCAGGAGGGCGCAACAGGTCTCTGAGTCAGCGTGCAGATTCGACTCGTTATAGAAGGGATCGTGACTCCGGACGAGGTCAGACCGGAAAAGTAGGGAGTTTGGTGTGCCGAACACGTAAAGATTCTCAAGATAGAGCTTGCGACAGATCTCCCGGCCCGAAATCACGCCGCTGGGGTATGGTAGCCCCGTCCACATAACTTGCCGTCCCCGAAGGCCGTAGGCACCTACGATACCCACGGAGGGATGCTCCTCGGCAACGGCAACCATCCGTTCCAGGCAATCCGGGAAGATCCAATCATCCGCAAATACAATCTTGCAGTACTTGCTGGCGGCGGAAATTTGACGTAACGCGACGTTATGGTTAGGGATCACCCGCAAGAACTTCTCATTCTCGTGAATCTGGATACGCGAGTCTTTCGCAGCATAACGGCGTGCTATTTCTGCAGACGCATCTCTGCTGCAGTTATTAATGATCGTGTAGTCCCAGTTTTGATAAGTCTGCGCCAAGATGCTCTCGACGCACTCCGCGAGATGCTCCGCGCCGTTGTACACGGGAGTGACAATGCTTACCAGCGGCTGCGATGATCTAGATCCCATATTGGTTTGCTAAGCCGAAGCCAAGGCGCTTTCCTCGACTGACGAGCGCCTCCGCAGCCCTCGAACGAGGTCCACGTAGAACGCTTTCTGTCCCATCACGTACAAGAGCATTCCAAGATAAACGCAGACAAAGAAAGCAACGCCTAGTACGAGTCTGGGCAAGGGAGACAACAGTTGACCGCAGAAGAATTGCAGTACAAAGGCGAGCGTCGCAGCGACGATGCCTGAAACCAACGGTCTGCTCAGGGTCTGCACAACGTCCCGGACGGAGACCACCGTGCCGTGCACACACCACGCAATATGCGGAACAACCCACAGCGTCATCACCGTTGAGTAAGCAAACGCAACACCCCTAGGTCCGTAAGGCAATCCCAAAACGATCGCCGTAATCACGAGAGGGGCGATGACCAGAGCGATTTTCAAGCTTCGACCGACCAATCCGATGGAGAAAAGCAGCCATGAGAAAGGATTAATCATTGCAAAAATCAGGATAGTCGGGGCCAGCAAGCGAAAAATGGGGATTGCGTCACTCCACTTTGCTCCGAGGAGAACGAAAATCGCATCATTTGCAAAGAGAGTGCAGACAATAGTTATAGGCAGGGTCAATGCCAAGACCAGAGCGTAGCCCTTTAGGAAGTAGCTCTTTAGACGTTGGGGATCGTCCTGCACCCGTGATAGCGCCGAAAACGCCACTCCGCCAATTGATGAATTCAGATTATCTGTCGGTATGCTAGTTAGCTGGTAGGCTCTGCCATAGATCCCGACCACATCCGCTCCCCAGAAGCGGCCTAGGAGAACCTTCTCCATGTTATAAGCAACGTAAACGACAAGGCCATTCAGGGTGATCGTACCGCCAAAACGCATCATAGAACGGATTCCAGCACGCGTGCGCGGTAGGCCAGGAACCCATGCCGCGGCCATCCACGCACCTACAGTGGAGACCGATGGACCGGTGAGAGTCATTCCTACGAGGGCCCAATATCCACAACCACGAATTGCCATGCCAATTCCAACTGCAACACTAAGCACCAGGGATAAAGTATCTATCCCCGCCACGGTCGTAAAACGCATTTGACGTTGTAGAAGCGCCCCATGCTGCACACCTGCAGCGTTGAAGAGAAATCCCGCTCCCAACACCGCCGTCACGCCAAGAAGGCGGGGCTCGTGATAAAACGCGGCAACAATTGGAGCCATGAATACTGTTAGAAGCGCCAGTACCGCGCCGACTGACATGTTGATCCAGAATAATGTCGAAATCTGTTCCTTGGTCACGGTCGCACGCTGGACCGCAGCCGATGAAAGCCCAAAATCCCGGAATAAACTGAGGACTCCAGTGAGAGCTGTGACCATACCCACGAGTCCGAAATCTCTAGGCGTCAGGAGTCGTGCCAGCACCATCACGGAACCCAGACGAAGAAGAAAATTAGCCGCTTGGGCACAGACTTTCGCGAAACCGCCACGGATCGCCCTTTCCTTTAAATCCTTCATCAGGCAGCTATCCCCCCGGCGGTGAGATCAACCAATTCGGCGATCCTTTGTGGATCTAAGCAATGAGAGAGGTTCGCTCAGCGACAAGTTGGTGTTGCGTCCCGCAAGCGCATGAAAGCAAGAAATATTTCCTAGTCATGCCAACGCTTTGTGCGCTGCGTCTCGCAGGCGTTCATGATGTGATGAACCTTGCTCTTGCGCATTTCCGGCTAGGGCCGCCACGAACACACTCGGTAGTCCAAGGTCACCGCCATATTTCGGAATTTCGTACTCCAAAATTAAATGGCCCCCAATCGTATTCCAGGTCAATTCCGCAATCAGGGGGACTTGATGGGCGCTCTTACGATTGTGAGTAATCATGAGGTCCAAGGAGATTGCCTGTTTCAACTCTTCGAGAACAGACGAGCTATATGGCCCCAGGTGTTCGTGCCAGTTCGCAGGCTAAGTTGCCATCGACATTCTTCGCGTAGGCCAGTACGGCACGCCCAGCATCGTCACCCTTAATCCACCATGAGTTCCCATCCTTTACAACGGACATCTTGCTTCGCGCTCTCCACCATGAATCGACATCAGTTGGAAGGGCAAACCAGACCGGTGTTTTCTCATGCAACTCTCGCAAGTAGCCCAACAGACTTTCATAAACGGCAATTGTATCGTGTTTCATGACGTAGTCAGGATGAATGATGAAACTCGCCAGGCCATTCTTTTTCAGAATCAATTCGACTTGGGCTTTCCACAAATCAATAGAACGTTCATTCAGAAGATGGAATAGCGTGTAGTCCTGAATTGTGGTTACGGGGAGTTCGAGGACATCTCCAATAAAATAAGGCGTGACCGTGCAACAGCCACCGTGTTGGGGATCGAGGTGTGCGACATTCGGAACCGACATATCGAATGCAAACTCAAAGGCGTCATACCATTCAGGCTTTCGGTAAAGTGCCGCAGCCCGGAATCCCTTGGCACCATACTTACGCCCATAGCTGTTGATGATTTTCACTCGACGCAGGAATTCTTCCTTGCTCTCAAATAACCGGCCGTCGTGGTTCAAGTCCTGGATTCCAACCTCAAATTCACGGTTGCGCATTGACTCAAGTAAGCTCGGAGAAACCGCATAACGTTTTTCGGGGACGATCTGGAAGGATGCTTTGATCCCATAAGAATCATCCACGTCCATCAGCTCTTCGCAATGGTCCCTTCCAGCCTCGGTTTCCACGTCGTGCGTCATTATGACGCAGGCACTGGCACCATCAGGCCAGAACCATATGAATGGAACCCTCTCCATACCCTTGGCTTCCATCGACAACAACAAAAGTCTGTCGCTGATATCCTCAACCGATGTGTCCACGGGCCACTTGGGAAAGGTCAGCTTTCTCCAATTACGTGCGTGGAACTTCTGAACCAGCTTTCGCACCGGCAGATTGGTGAGCGGTCGCAAGAGATAATACAGCCTCCTGAGAACGCTTTCGAAACCGCTCCCATTGCCCCGCGTGTTTGCATAGTGCTCCAGGCGAAGATTGTCGATAATCTCGGTTGGATCGAATGGCAGCCTAAGCTTCGCACCGGCTACTAATAAGATGTCTCGGAATGCATCGTAGAGAGAAGACTCAGCCTGAGGTCCGCGCACTCCTGAACAAGAACGGCCGTAGCAGGTAGTATTCGGGCCGAATCGAAAATAGCCCTCGTCGGTGGATAACCGCCCACCGAGGACGAAATCGAAAAAGTTCTCGGGACAGCGATAGCGATCATTCAAAGCTTGACTCAGCTTGTCCGCATATTCCGAGGCTGATTCACAGGGAAACACGTCAGATTGCACGTACAATTGGCGCTCTTCCTTCAGGTTGACGTTTAACTCGGGCAGCACTTCGATGCTCACCTTCTTTCTACTCTAGACGAGGCTGCAGCGGAAGTCGCTTATGCAATCCAGTTTCCAGGGGAGCTCGGTATAATGCTGCAAAATCGGGGATTAAAGCAATGCAGCTGCGGTTAGTCGATATAGCTACTGATCTTGGCAATCTCGAAAGTCAGCGAGAAAAACTGGTCGAAAACTTAGTCTGGATTTAGCCTTTCTTTTCATTTCGGACAAAAAATTGCCATGTCCGACGTCCGCTTCGAGAGTTGATAGTCATCCAAAAGTTCTCTCATAAACGCTGGGGTAAATCTTCGCTCCTTATCGGATTCCTTCTGGTCGGAGCCGAGGCTCGCCCGCAAATCGACCCACTCTTTAAGGTTTACCTCGTCTGAACGCAACGCGATCTGTACGGTCTGAAAATGGTTCGTCCTGAGCAGCTGAAGAATTTCGTCCTCGTGTAGCCGGCCCGTCCTGAGCAGATCCCTCACAGAATAAGGTTCGTACTCGAACGGTTTCCCGGCCTCATAACACAGGAGAAGACTTTCGCAGAGAGCCGGCCCCGGGCGTGTTTTCATAAAATCAACGGCAGAATTAAATTCGCTTTCATGAGCAGGTAGAACCCGAATCATTTCGCGGTCGCGGCGGAGCTGTCCCGGAACGAAAGTCATGATGCTGATAAAAAGGAATCCAAACATCAACGCTGCGGTCGAGTTCAAAACCGCAGGCCGCAGCCCCGCAGTCGCAAAAATAATATCACATAATGCGATGCCGCAAGCAATCGCGGTGGCCGCCAAAGCATTGAAGAATATATTCAGATCAACACCAGATCCACCGGCCAACAGAAATGCGAGGACGTGGCTTAAGACAAACGCGGACGCCAACACCCTGCGCGAACGGAACGCACAGATCGACCAGGCAGTTCCGATCACAAGCAGGGTCTGAAACTTTTCCACATATTTGTGGTAGCCGCTCCAGCCCATCGAGTATGAATAGGCACGCCCACCGCCACCCATCAAATGAATTGGAAAATAGCGTCCATCAATTAATAAAGTCACGGCCGTAAGGAACCCGGCGCATAACACCATTGCGCCAGCCCAGGTAGCGAATGCTCGGCGTGATCTCAGCAGGAGATCAATCGCTACTGCGGCAGGAAACGCGAGCAAGTTTGGCTTAGTAAATCCAGCCAGGCAGAATAGGAGCGCCGAGACGCACAAATGACGATTGGAATCTGGATTACGGAAATAGAAATACAGTCCTGCGACCGACAAAGCCTCTCCCAGCAACTGAGGATCATTCATCCCGATGCGGTCCGGCCTCAGGAGCGCGATGCCAATTACATACAGCAAAAACGAAAAGACAGCCGTCTGTCGCGAACCACCCGCACGCCTCACGATAAGAGAAACAAAAATACCGGTCGCCATCAGTGAAATCAGCGAGACCCAACGACCTATCGCTGTAAAGGTGCTGGGGGTTCCTAACCAACCTATTAAGTGAAACGAAAGCGGAGGGTAAGCCGTACCTGTCCCGAAACCGTGTGGAGGGGTGCCGTACAGAGGGATTCCGCTTGCCACCATAGCCGCTCGGTATGCGTTCCAACCCTCGTTGTAGTTAATTTCCACATTTGCAAAAGTACGCCTGAGAGGAAACCAGATAAGCGCAAGCAACGTCGCTGTCATGAAACAGTTCACGGCTGTGGACAGCCAAGTGTCACTCGGCGTTTCGCCGAAAAAAAAGTGTCGGATTTTCGCCGCCGTACTCCGCCGATCTTGATCGGCGCCTGTATTCATTGTCAGTGGCGAATTTGAGAGCGAAGCATGCATGAAATGTTATCCTTCCCCTTTTCGGTTTCGGCTTCATCCGCAGGTAGAGTCACCAAATTAATTTGTGCCGCAGACCGGTACGCCGGGTGTGATTAAGTTCGCGATGGTTCGAACCCTCGTGATTTTCGATCACGAACCACCTGCATCGGGCCGCGCTCGGGCTTCGCGAGGGCGAACGCCGGCCCCACAACTCCATTTCAACCGCAAGGCGCTGTGGGCCTGGGCAAAAGCTTGTTGAGGCAGCAGCATGGAGTGCTACGGCACTGCCAGGGCCGATATTCGATCAAGAAGTTGGGGGTGTAGTGAGGGCATACACGATGTGGGAATAATGCCGTCGCCACCCCCTGGGGAACGACCTTTCCAGGCGAGCATAGTAGCCCAGGCCCCACATCACCAGTCCTTCCAGACGGCCACTCGAGGCCTGCTGGCGTTGCTCGGCGGAGCGCGTGATACCGGGCGGGAACGGTGGCATATCGATGTAGCCGACATCTACCCGAGTTCCAGTCTTCTGCAACAGCGCCTGCAAGTCGGTCAAGCGTAAGCCCGAAAGTCCGCTGATGTTGGTGTGGCTGGGATTGTCTCCATTGGGCGCGAACAAGGCAAACGCCGGGGTCAGCTTCGCCAGGTTCGTAACATATTGCTGACCAGCGGCAGTACTGAGACGCTGGAGCACCTCCGAGCCGAGGCACACGTCAAAACCCGCGGTCAACTCCGGGGCCCGCCCAAGGTCCGACCACAGAACAAATTGGGGTTGTAGCCCGGTCAGCTCGCCCTTGGCCTGAGCCGCCGCCAGGCCCTTACGACCCTTCTCCAGGGCTGCCGGCCGGTCGTCTGCCACAAAGATCTCGGTGGCGCCCAATTCCTCGGCGATCAACAGGAAGTCAAGGCTGCTTCCATACTTCTCGGGCAAACCGGCGATCAGGAGCCGTCGCGGCCGCGCACGTCCGGTCAGCCATCGGCGCAGCACCAGGCGCTTGGCAAAGTACTCGTAAGCTGTGCCGATACCTTCACCCTCGGCAAACGCTAATTGGTACAAAGAGTTGATCGAACGAAAGCTGAGTGGATCCTGCAACTCGTCTCCTGCTGCTAGCCATCGCGGCAAATAGAGCCTCTTATGGATCAATCCTCAACGGCGGCGTTCAGATCACACTCCCAGCCATGGCCGCCAAATGGGGCGTGAAGCAATCTTTTTTGTAGCGTCGCGTTCATGCTGAGTGGTATAGCGAGAGTGCCGAACAACGCAGCATGGAGAGCTCATACGATGAATAATGTTAGCCTTGCACATCTAAAGAGCGCAGCGAACAAAAACGCATTAGTAACCGGGGCCACCGGATTTGTAGGCGTACATCTGATCAGAAAATTGCTCAAGGAAGATTTTAGCGTTTTCGCCATTGCCCGAGATGAAAAAAGATTACTCGAGCTTCTCGGAAAGATACCCTATGATCGGCTCGTAATTCTAAGAGGCGACTTGCTTAGCACTGCCGACCTCGAAAAGCTTTCACACGACTTACAGAACCGAGTCGGTGACTTGCACGTTTTGATTCATTTGGTGGGAGGCGGGCCACTGACCTCCAACAAGAACTTAGCGCCACAGGTTTTCGATCTGAATTACACAACAACGGCAAATCTTGTCCGGAGCTTAGAGGCTGCCAATAAACTCTCATCAGTACCGTTATTCATATATTTCAGTAGTTTAACTGCGATGGGAATGCCAGCCACCCAAGTAGATCGCATGCGCTACGATGAGACGACAGCCTGCAATCCAGTCCTTCCACATGGGAAAGCCAAACTAGCCACCGAGGAGCTTCTAAAGGACCTGGCAGTCAAGAACAAATTGAAAGCCGTAATCCTGCGGTTTCCTCAAATTTACGGTGGCGACAACGATCCGCTGATTCCAGTCATCAATCTCATTCGAAAGGGCGTTTTCCCAGTGGTACGCAACAGGGTCGGGACTCTGCCACTTATTCATCTTACGGATGCAGTTAACGCGACTTATGCTGTCATCAGGGACTTCTATCGCATTCAAGGGAACTACGCTGTAAACCTGATCTGCGAAAACAGTTACTCGTACGATTATTTAACTGATTTGGTTAAAAAGAAATATGGCCGCGGTGGGACGCTGAAGATTCCATATTGGTTGTTGTACCTAGCGACATTCACCATTGAAGGCGTATTCAAAGTGCTGGATAAACCTGAACCGCTGAACAGACTGAGATTGGTATCTATGACCACAGATAGGATCATCGACTGTAGAAAATTCATCGAAACTTTTAATTTCAGGTTCGACCATAATCTTGAGAGCTTTGTGATTGATCAGCTGACCTTAGTTTGAAAGGTGCGGGCCACCCTGCGGTGCGAGTGCCCCGAGCTACCGGTTAGCAAGAATAGCGATGGTGCGGCGTTGTACGCTGAGTCGACGAAACCTCACGATCCAACCGCCTCCGCGCGGACAACTTTAACTGTAGGAATTATTGACCAAGTTGTAATAAAACCCGCCAAGTTACCGAGCAAGCCACCCGATACCATCACGAGAGTCATATAAACCAGGTTCTCCCGGCCAAATAAGAACATGCACAATCCTTGCAATAGGAGAACGCCAAGCAGGGCATAAATGAATGCCGGCCGTTCGAGAGACAGCGCATAATTCAGCCAGATATTCAAACCAGCGTAGAGACCAGCCGCTAGGCACGCCAGTCCCAGGATGATACTTGGGTTAGCGTAGGCAGCGCCAAATACGGTTCTGACTAGAGATCCGGGAAACATGAAACAGATCGTGGCCAGAATGAGTCCCGGGACCAGCACGCCAGCTAGCGCCACTAACAGAACTGGCCGGGCATCCCGGCCGGTGGCTTGGCGCAGTTTGGCCTTGGGGAGAAGAATTATCCCCATGGCCAACGGGAAGAACAAACATACTTTCGACAGAGTAACTACTGGCCCATAATTGCCCGCTATCGCCGGGCTGAAAAAACGTTTTACGAATAGAGCGTCCAGGTTCACTAGCATGCCAAACACCGCTAATCCGAGCAGAGTGTGGGCTGAGTAGTGCCAACTTACGCGACGAGCAATGACCTCGCCAGCGTCGCGGAATTGGGGGCGGAGCCACAGCCGGGCCAGCACCAGGGCCGCGAAACAGGCGATCGGCAGGGCGAAAATCGCCCCGACAGCTTTGTGCCCAAGCCAGATGAGGCCTGCAGTAAAGAGTAATCGCACACACGCCTGAGTGGCGTGTACCAATCCCAAGCGCCCAAAAGCCTGCATTCCCTGAAGTACCCCATCCGTGATCGGCCGGAGAAATAATGCCAAAATCATTGGGGTGGCCGCCCACAACGGCCACGTGTTGGATAGCCGCAGCAGACCCCCCGCGGGGACGCTCAGAAGCGCGACCAGCGCCGTCACCGCCAAACCCCATTGCCAAGCCCAGCGCCAAGCACGCTGCACAAAGGCTCCGAGGCTGAACTGATCGGCTTCTACGCTCAGATCCGCTGTGTAAAAGGCCACAACATTACGAATGGCAATCGATAGGTATAGAAAAACCTGCAGGATTGCCGCAACCGAAACAAATATGCCGAAGTCGACGGGCGCGAGCCAGCGGCCCGCCAGGACGTTCGCGACGTAGTCCAACGCTCCGGCAAGAATCATCGCTGCTGACAAAATGAGTCCATGTCTCATGCCGACCGAGCGTACTAAGGATTGCAAACGGGTTTTCATATGGTTCCCTGCGCGGGTCCCCGGATTCCACTAGGTTCGCCCTGGCATCGCCTTCGGGCTGGCATCTACGGGGGTAACTTTCCTGCAGCGCTCTGACTTCTCAAGTGGTGAGCCGGTTACTCTTGAGCAGTTTCTGAACGCGATTTCGTAAAACTGTACGGTCGTATAGCCCCGGAAAGAGGCGGTCGGCGAGATCGATGCTGCGTTCACGCCACCCGATCACGCGCGTCTTGCGTTTGCCATTGAGCAGGTTGACGACCGCCTGCGCGGTCTTGTAAACATCTGCTCCCTCATCCGCAAAGCTGGGTTCAAACCCATACCACTCGGCTCGATGGCGGAACTGCGTCTTCAGCAAGCCCGGGAAGGCACACGTAAACTCGATTTTCTTGTGAGCATATTCGAGTTGCAAGCACTCCAGGAAACGAGCTGTCGCCGCCTTGCTAGCTGAATAATAAGCCTCGAAGGGAACGGCTCGGCGCGCGGCGATCGACAGAATGGCAACGAATTTTCCCGCCTGACCCTTCTTGGCCCAATATTCAGCGGCAGCTCTGGCGGCCGTCGTGCACGCCCAGAAATTCAGCTCAAACACCTGCCGAGCTCGCTCCAGAGGGATCAGGTTCGTGTTTCCAAAAACCGCAATCCCCGCCACGAAGATCACAGCATCGATTGGGGCCGCAGTTTCTTTCTCGATTGCTGAATAACGGGATGGCCAATCAACAGTGGTGGCATCAATGCCATAGAATTTTTGGATTCGCAACGCATCAGCCGGCTCTGTTCTGCCGAGGACAACCACTTTGTGCTCATGATCGAGTAAGTTCTTGACCAGCGCGCTGCCGAGACCCTTGCTGCCGCCCACGACAAGGATCTGCCTCACGGCCGTAGCCCTTCTTGGATCACGGGCTCTAAGCTCCGTTCAGGCGAATACTGCGAGGGATCGATCCCAAGCCGCCGGAAGGTGTCTGAGGGTTCGTAGACCGTATCCAGACCCATGACGCCCAGCACTTCGCCCCAAGTCAGCAGGTCAAAACGAGGATTCGCGGAATGAAAAGTATGCCGCAAGAGGGTGCCTTTTTGCGGCAAGTTCCGGCGAATCATCACCTCCAGCTCACGATTCGTGACCGGCACAGGATCGGCGATTACAAACGCGCTCCCGGAGGGCAGGTCGTCCGCCTTGATGATTCGGCGGACCACGTCCACAAGGAGGTTTATGTCGCACAGGTGATGGCGGGCGCTCCGCGGATACAGTCGCAGCACGATCCCCCGCTTCGCCAGCTTGACCAAACTGTCCACCATGCCGTCAGTGCGCGGAGCATACAGAACCCCGGGACGCAGGAAAGCCAGTCGAAAACCGGCTTCTGCCGCCGCCTTCTCCAGGAATTGATCTGCTTCGAATTTTGCCAGGGCGTAGGCTGGTGAGGGAAAGGACCTGGGGTCAGGCGCCATGTGATTCCCCAGCTTGTGTTCCGAAGACTTGCCGAGCACAGCCGCGCTCGACATATGAATGAACAACGCCCCCTTGCGAATCCACGGAACGATCACAGATGTTGCTCCCTGATGCGACCGCTGATAATCGGCATACGTCAAGCCGGGACGTAGTCGGAAACCACCGGCATTGATGATCACATCGGCTTGCATCAAAAGATCGTGTGAGCGGTTGACGTGAACATCGCCGTTGTGACAGAGGCCGTAAACGAGGCGCTCGGCATGCAGGGCTTCTGCCAGGCGGCCACCGACAAATCCGTCGGCTCCCACGACAACAATGAGTGGTTTAGTAGTCATAGAGTCGGAGGAATTGAGAATACTTGTGCGCCCGGGCTGAACATCTGCTTGGGTCCGGGTTTTGGCCGCGTGGCCCCGCGGGATAAACTGCGGACACTTTCATCCTTCCTTAGTCCTTAGTTCGCTCGTAACTCATAACCGGCCGGTAAACGCAACCGCAGCGGCGTCCTTGCGGACAGTCAGCCAGTGGCACACGGGGGGCTTCATCGGGATGGTAGATCTTACCCTCGGGCAGTTGCCGCGCCGCATCACAACAGTCTTGCGTCCGCTGAATAACCACACCCACGATGGACCCCTTCGCCCTCATGCCGAGGCGATAAGCTGCCAGACTTTTCTCGGCATAAGCCGGATCTTTCTCTGTGTCGTGATGGAACTTATCCAACCAGTCGGATGCCAAGGTACTGTTCCTCAAAAACTGCTGCCAAAGCGCCGCCGGGTCAGATCACCTCGAAATCGTAGTGATTGTTTCCCCGGTTGGCAAGCTTGCTGGCTCTTGATCTCCTGAGCTACGATGTTCCCTGCGACGCCATGAAGCTGAGCGTAATTTCACCAACGTATAACGAGTTCAAGAACATCTGCCTGCTCATTGCCGAGCTTGAGAAGTCTCTGGAGGGCACCGATTACGAGATTTTGATCAGCGATGATGATTCTCCGGATCTCACCTGGGCCCGCGTGGAGGAGATCGGACAACGCAACCCGCGGGTGCGATTTCTGCGACGAACCTCCAATCGCGGGCTTGGGCCGAGTGTGGTGGACGGTTTCAGTTCTGCGACTGGCGAGGCCGTAGCGTGCATCGATGCCGACTTGCAGCACGACCCGGCGGTGCTCCCGCGAATGCTCAAGGAACTGATGAACGGCTCTGACCTGGTGGTAGCCACCAGATACATGCCGGGTGGCGGCACAACCAATTGGGGTGTGATTCGCCGCCTGGGTTCCTGGGGCTGCACGAAGCTGGCGCAGTGGCTTCTGGGAGTGGAGTTGCGCGACCCGATGTCCGGCTACTTCATGATGCGCCGGGACAAGTTCCTGAGAATCCGCGACCGTTTGAACGTCCGTGGTTTCAAGATTCTGTTGGAGATTGCCGCGCACATGCAACCTTGCCGCCTGCGCGAGGTTCCATATACGTTTGGTCCCCGAGCACACGGTGAGTCCAAGCTTTCCAAGAGGATTGTTTTCGCATATCTATCACAACTCTGGCGGCTGTATCGCGAAGTTCGCCACTCTGGTCCTGACTCCCCGGGCTAAGGTTGTGTCCCCTCGTGGCTTTGCGTGCGTGACGGTTCGGGGTTGCGGCATCCGATCACGAGTGAGTGCTAGGGCTCAATACCTTCGCGCCCACGCGCGCCAGTGTCGGAATGTTGTGCAGCATGTTGGTGTACGAAGCGTTGGCCAGCGGGCAGTGACATTCCTTGGCGGCGATGCTGCGGCGTACTTCCTTGATTTTGTCGCCGAACCAGATCTCCTTGAAATCATAGTGATGGTCGCGCAGATTGCCCAGATTGTCGGCGCGCACGCAACAGGGCCAGACGGTGCCGTCGGCATAGATCTGCGCGCTCACCCAGCCGGCATAGCAATCAATGACCTGGTCTTTCTCATCCAGAATGCGCTTAACCAGCTTGTAATATTCCACGCGAAGCGCCTCGGTGATCTTGGCCACGCCCGTGAACTGTTTACTCTCGACGTAGGCAATTAGGCGGTCGATGGCCCTCGCGTATTCTTCCGCTGTGGGCGTAATGGGCAGGCCGACTGTATCCAACTCCACCCGGGGTTCGGCAATCTCGGTGATGAATTGATCGGCACCCGACTTGTCGGCGTAGGCTATCAGTTCGTCCAGATGTCCGACGCTGAACACCGAAACCACGGAGTGGATCCCCACCGTCAGGTTCTTAAGCGTCTTCCGCAACGACAGGAGTTGCCTCAGGCGTTGTTCGAATTTGGCGAAGTTCCCGGGAATGCCCCTGATGTAGTCGTGCTTTGCGCCCACGCCGTCCAGCGAAAGGTTGATGATCAACTGGCTATTGGGACAGGACTTGGCGATCCGTTCCACGCGCTCCGGGATGTTGGGCAGGATAGCGTTCGTGGGAATGTTGATTACACCAGGGGAGCAGTGCTTCGTGAGTTCGTTCTCGCGCTTCATCCAAATGTTGCAGGTAAGGCAACGGGAATTGCACTTCGGAGAAGGAGAAAGCGTGAGATTCAGCGGCAACAATTGCGGCCAGCCAAACTTGCGGTAAAGTTTGAACAGGGGAATGCGTGCCAATATGCCTACTGTGGAGTTCATATTTTAGGGCCCTACTTTGAATTGGTTGACTGGCCCGGCGAGGCTCCCGGCTTTCGTGGTCGACTTGGCGAGCATATTGAGCTGTTTCGTAGTCGTTGCGATCTCCCAAACCCGGTGATCGCGGCGCTTCCTATAGTCGCGTAACCCAAGCATACGACCATATGCCTCGAGCCCGACCACAGCCCAGGTCCAGAAGAAATGTAGGGGGCGCAAATCGAGGTTGCGGAGCAAGGTCGCCAGGATTCTGCGGACGCTCATCGTGCTTACGCTGTAACCCAAGGTATCACGAACTGCCAAGTGGCCGGCGTAGATGCGACGACGTTGGCTCAAAAAGTCGGCCACCGTTTCGGGGCCCTTGTTGTAGACGACCGCCGTAGGAACGTACTGGACGCGATAACCCTGACCGCGGACTACCGGCTCGATGCTGGCTTCGTCCACGGCTGTATGATAGGGAATTCGCTCGAAGATCTTACGGAATGCGCACATCTCGCCGGCTTTGAAACTGATCAGATTAATCCTGTGATGCAGGTCCCATAGCATGTGGGCGGCAAAGCCCATGAATCGCCCGGGATCGTTGACCGGCACAGGCCGCGAGCTGGTCATCCCCACTTCTGGGTCGACAAGTGGGGCCACCAGCTGTTCGATGGCATCGGCTTCGGGAAGCAGGTCGGCGCTGCAAAGGACCAGGATCTTTTCCCGTGCTTGTGGCAGGTACAGGCGTATACGCGGGTCGCGCTTCGCCCAGTCACATACAATTGCCTCGGTATTGTCGGTGCATCCGCTGGCCACGACCACAATCTCGGTCACCGTAACATTCTTCATCCGTTGTGAAAACACTGCCTCGAGTAGCCGCCCGATATTGGCTTCCTCGTTGTGGGCCATAATCCCCAGTGAGCATGTGATGGGCATTGGAGTACTCTCCTCGGCGGTGAATGGTGGGACAAAAATTAGCGCCTTTTAGTGACTGTTGCCAGCAGCATTCTGGCAACAAGAAGAACAGGCACCAGGAACTACTTCTCTAGGACACTGGCCTCAAACGGCCGGGCTAACCCTGCCGGCAGAAAAATTCCCGAGAATCAAAACCGAAACGGTGCCTTCCGACGTGCGCGCAGGCCATGTGCTGGAGATGAAAAGGGATCCTTCGGACCCGGAATGTGGGCATATCAAACATTTGACCAGAACATCCCAGTTGTTGGAAATCCTTCAACGCAAGAATTTGATCTGTATGAAACTCACGATGGCAACTACCAGAGAACGATCAACCCATATGCTTATATAAGACCCCACCGGCCGCAGACAAGAATGCGTCCGGCAAACTACAGAAAAATTCGCGGAGCACTCGCGAGTCCCACTGCGCTACTTTCTGTCTCTTCTTAATATTTGTGTATCTATAATAGGTCAGTAATTTTCTCTTGGTTCCAAGTCTGTCCTTGAAAGCAATCAAGCCCTCGTTATTCAGGTCGGAACGACCACAATCAATTATTTCTGCACCTGACGCCTTACTTTCTTCGACGAGCCTCCAGAACAGAAACGGCATACCGCCGAGACCGTGGTACCTTTCGTCGGAGCACCCATATTTGTAAACCACGGACGATCGATGTTGGAGGTTGAGCATGGCCGCGATCGGAACACCGTTTTTCCGAGCCAGCCTGATCTGCAATTTGTCCCCTAGACCCTCGAGTAAGTTCCTGAACCAGGATCGTGGTTGAGGGAGTAATTGATGGCGCCTCCGGGTCGTCAACAGAAGCCGGTAGAATTCGTCCACAAGTTTTTCAGATCGGCCTGCTTCATAAGAAAGTCGTTCTCTTTCTGCCCTTTGGATCTTTCGTCGAAAAGAATTCTTGTGCAAGCCCCGAAAGATCTGTTCCAAACTCGGTTTTAGATCAAGCTCGTGGAACCAGTACGAACGACTCGGTTGCAAACCATTGCCTGTACCCTCAACTCCCAATAACGGCCGGAGCTCGGCGTACCGCCGCTGCTGTAAATCGCATTCTGCTCGCAACCAATTCATGAAGTCCTGGGACTCGCGGAGATCATTGAATAGGGGCTCACAATGATCTGCAAACGGCACGGACACCAAACGACTTCCCGTGATCCAGCTCGAGACGCGGCACAGAACAAGACCATTCTCCAGTGGTTCGCCCGCAGGCGCGCTCGTCAGTACGAACGGCTCATATCCATATGTGCGAGCCAATGACTCCAGCCAGCCACGTTGATGGAATACGGATGCCTTGGGGTGGCGAGCAACCAGCTCGTCCCAACGGCGGTCCGAGAGCGGGTTTAGAATATGAATTTTCACTGTCTTCGTGTGTCATGATAATCCCAGTAAGTTGCCAAGAGCCATCCCAGCGGAATCGTCTGAGCGGCAGCTCTGGAAATAGCTATCTGGTTGCATGCCAGGCAGCCGTCATCGGTGGGCGATCGTCTCATGCTGTACCCTCTTGCAACGAATGACATTATGTCTCTATTTGGAAAGTGCGTAGATGAGTGGTGCAGGTCAACTCTCGGCAAGTCACCAAGTAACCCCCGCGCCGCCGTCCAGATAGGCTACCGCCATTAACTTGGCAAACTTGGCGGCGTACCCACTAGGGAAGGTCGCAATCAGCCTGCCAGACTTCTGAACACCAGGCGAAGTTAGCTTTGGCAAATCATGTCTTAATCGTTGAAAACAGGCTGGTTACCCACGGATGCTAGAGCTCAAGCCATGGCCTCTGGAGGCAATCTCCGCCGGAACGGGGGTTTTAGGGAAAACTCTTACCGCGATTTGAGAACAGTTTTCCCGGAGCGAAGCTCGACGTGGACGGGTCATGATTCCAGCAACAGTATCCGGTGGACAGCATCGAGCAGAGATTGCGCAAACACATCAGCGACGCCGCTGGCGACCTGGTCGCTCTTCAGTATTCGAGCCGTTCTGCAACCTGCGTTTCTGCC
>WNFD01003231.1_pt1 | contig 22472 bp, 24 predicted proteins | sample 5400491 | NCBI WGS metagenome assembly WNFD01 (sample SAMN13153343, study PRJNA577476) | soil metagenome | isolation source: 120 cm saprolite under Douglas fir tree site 2 hole 2 replicate 2 | place: USA:California | collected 2015-04-18
CAGTCCGGCAACTGCGGAGTACTTCAAGCTGCTGCCGGAGCGCGTGGTTGAGCTCGGAACGCGCGTCACGATCTGACGCTGCGGAGTAATATGGGATCGAACGTTCTCCCGTCGCGAGTGAAGGAGGCCAGATGGCAACGAAGCGTGAGGAATACATCGCGAAGCTGAAGACCCAGCTCGATCAATGGAACGCCGAGATGGCGAAATGGGAAAGCCAGACCGCACAGGCGCAGGCGGGCATGCGCGCGGAATACGAGAAGCAGCTCGCCGCGATCCGCCGGCATCAGGACCAGGCGAGGGAGCAGTTGCGCAAGGTGCAGGCGGCCTCGGGTGAGGCCTGGACGGAGCTCACGCGCGGCGCCGACGAGGCCTGGGCGGCGATGCGCAAGGCCTTCGAGAAGGCCAGCGCGCAATTCACACAGGGGAAGAAGTGACGCGATCCCGGGGAGCCCCGGCCGCTAGCTCTGCAGCATCCTGTCGAGGTGCTCGATGTCGTTGATGAGGACCCACTCGGAGGCCCCGGCCTTCTCGATCCGCTTCTGCCAGGCCTCGAGCCGCCCCATGTAGCGCCGCGGATCGATGTTGTCGGCCTTGAGCTTGACGACGTTGAGCGCCACGACCCGGATGTCCTTCAGGTTGATCGGGAAATCGCGGATCGTGACCTTGTCGAGCTCCTCCTGCATGTCGGAGAAGATGAGGATGGTCTTCCTTCCCGCTCCGGTCTCGTTCAGATACATCCCGCCCTGGATCAGGCCGCCGGTGATGTCGGTGTAGGCGCTGCCTGCCACGGACTTGACGAACGCGTCGATTTTGTCCTTGAAGGCGCGCTTCTGCGCGTTCGCCTGTGACGGGCGGCTGTCGAAGGTGACTTTCGCGATGATGTCCTTCTCGCTGAAGCTGCGCGTTTTCACCCGCGCCACCGCGAGCGAATCCCCCGACTGCAGCGTGCCGAGCAGGTAGTTGATGATGCGCTGAGCCTTGCCGACCTCCTGCGCGTAAGTTCCCGAGGTGTCGATCAGCATGTACACGGCGTGAGTATGGCTGCGTTGGTCGGTGCAGGTCGATGCCGACAATACGAGCAGCGACGCGAGAAGCAGGCGTTTCACCATGGTCGCCCCCATTACGCAGCGCGCTTGACGGGGCGCGATTCCGACGCGTCGCCTTCCGAGCGGGCCGCCTTGACCAGGCGCTCGACGAGCAGCGGCAGCACGATTGTGACGTCGTACACGGCGATCAACACCCTGCACAGCTGCCGGATCAGGTAGCCGAGAACGCGCAACACGAAAGCGGTCGCGCGAATGAGCATTACCACGAACGCTCCGCCGACGGTACGCAGTGAGTAGACGAAGGACTCGAGCGGGACCGCCACGAAAGCCAGGGCGAAGGGCAGGAAGAAACCGAGGAGCATCTGCGCCGTGGTTGGGATCATCCTGAGCAGGGGATCGGCGGGGGCCGCTTGCTGTACGGTTGCGAGCGACTGAACGAGTGCCTGCCTGTCGGCGGACAGCATGTCGCGCATCAGCGCGAGCGCGGCCTCGATTCCGGCAAAGACGAAGAGGAACACGACGGCGACCCAGAGCATGCGGCGCCGCATTTGGTCGTTCATGTTGGCAATGAGGGGGAACAGATGCGTGATGCGCAGCGTCTCCATCACGAACAAGCCCATCGTCGCCTCGAGGAAAATGATGACGAGCGCGGCCACGTCGGACATGCGCAGCGTGGAAGTCAGGTAGTCGCCGGCGCCGACCATCTCGGAGAACGGGAGGGCGATCAGCTTGAAGTTGACGAGCGCGCCGCCCACCGCGATCAGCAGAACCATCGTTGATATTGCAAACTGCGTGAACGCGGACACGGTCAGCGCGTGCTCGGCCTTGTCGGTCTTCTTGTTGATCTGCTCGTACTTCTCCATCTGTGCGTCGATCTTCGACGAAGTCTGCTGCAGCCCCGTCAGCTTCTGGTCCACCTGCCCGAAGGTCTTGTCGAGCGAGCGCCAGAACGGCATGAAGCCGTTCAGTATCTTGTGGCGCGACTCGTAGGCGTGGCGGTACTCGCCCAGCGCCTTGTCGTGGATCGCATGCACCGAGCGCTTGATCTCCTCGAGTATGCGTTGAACCATCTCGTTGCTGTCGGACTTGACCTTGGCGATGGCTGTGACGGCCTCGACCCATTCGGGCGGCGGCGGCGGCACCTCCCCGCATTTCTTGTAGTCCTCCTCGACGCGCGTGATCTCCTCCAGCAGCTTGCGCTGCAGCGCCGGATAGCCTTCCAGATCGCGCGTCACGAGCGCGCTGATGCGCTCGAACTCGCGCTCGATGTGCTGGCCCACCTCCTCGCGCCCGTGCGCGAGCAGGACCGCCTTGTTGCGCTCCTTCATGTCCCGCGCCGTAGCGAAGAGCCAGCGTGCGCCCAGCCTCAAAGGCCCCCCCGCCATGCGACCGAGCGAGTGGAGCAGATCGTGGACGAGCCTGCGCGCCGCGTACAGGAAGGGCATCGCGATGGCGAACAAAATCAACGCGGAAGCCACAGCGTTGCCGGGCCAGATCATCCAGAACTGGTTGCTCATATGACCTCCCCATCCCGGCTTGCCGGCCGGTAGTCAGGACAACGGCATAAGATAGATCAGGCGAGCAACGCGCGCCAGCGTATTTGTCGCAATATTTCTCGCGTATCGGCGGACCCCTCGGAACTGTTTTGATCCGATTGATTATTTTTTAACGTGCCGGATGTCGCCTGAAGGCGACAGGGCGGTCGGCGCACGCCATTCACGTCCGTGGCCCCGGTCTCAGCGTTTCGCGGTCCTTGCGAAGCGCGGGTACACCTTCTTCACGTTGCCGTGGAAGATCTTCTCCTTGTCGGCCTTGCTCACCCAGTCGATTGCATCGATGTAGCGCTTGGTGTCGTCATAGTTGAATCCGGTCTCCGGGTCCACGCCCTTCACCGCTCCAACCATCTCGGAGGCGAAAAGGACGTTGTCGGCGGGGATCACTTTGAGGAGCAGGTCGATGCCGGGCTGGTGATAGACGCAGGTGTCGAAGAAGACGTTGTTCATGAGCAGTTCTTTCAGCGGCGGGCGCTTCATGTCCTGCGCGAGGCCCCGGTAGCGGCCCCAGTGGTAGGGCACCGCGCCGCCGCCGTGCGGTATGATGAACTTCAGCGTCGGAAAATCGCGGAACAGGTCCGCCGTGATGAACTGCATGAACGCGGTGGTGTCGCCGTTGATGTAGTGGGCGCCGGTTCCGTGGAAGTTCGGATTGCAGGAGGCGCTCACGTGGACCATGGCCGGCACCTCCAGCTCGACCATCTTCTCGTAGAGCGGATACCACCACTTGTCGGTGAGCGGCGGGTCTTTCCAGTAGCCGCCCGAAGGATCCGGGTTCAGGTTGCAGCCGATGAATCCGAACTCTTTCACGCAGCGCTCCAGCTCCGGGATGCAGTTTTTCGGCGAAACGCCGGGACTTTGCGGCAGCTGGCAGACGCCGACGAACTTCTCCGGGTAGAGCACGCAGACGCGGTGGATCATCTCATTGCAGTGCTCCGACCAGTGCCGGCTCGTGGTGTCGTCGCCGATGTGATGGCTCATGCCCATCGCGCGCGGCGAGAAGATGGTGATGTCGGTGCCGCGCTCGCGCTGCAGCTTCAACTGTGCGCCCTCGAGGCTCGCGCGGATCTCGTCGTCGTCGATGCCGAGCGAGCCCTTCGACGGGACGTGCTTGGCATCCTCCAGCGCCGCGATCTGGCGCTTGCGCCATTCCTCGAGCTGCTTGGGAGCGGTGGTGTAGTGGCCGTGGCAATCGATGATCATCTGTTTGCCGTTTCTCCGTCAGCCCAGTTTGCGCGTCACGTCGTCGAACAGCTCGTCCACGGCAAAGCGCCGCGGAATCATCCCCTGCTGATGCACGGTGTCGATGACGACTTCGAGGCTGCGCCGGTTCGCCTCGAGGCCGAACGGATGAGTGTCGAATTCGCCCGGCTTGGGCAGCTTCGCCGCCTTCTTGCTCTCGGCCAGGAGCCGGTAGATTTCGCGCACGGCTTCCGGCTCCGATCTCGACAGGGATTCTTTCACGGCCACCATGTGATTGATCTGCAGCGCCCGGTACTTCCTGTGCCAGGCTTCGGCCGCCGTCGCCGGATTGTGGATGAGCGGTTTAAGACGCGGGTCGGTCGGCACGGTGGGCAGGATCGCCGCGTCGATCTCCCCGGCAAGGAGCATCGCCGTCAGCTCCTTGCCCTCGGGTGCGCGCTCCACCGACGGCGGATCGCGGAATTCGGCGACGTGGGCTTCCTCGAAAGTGACCCATTTCACGCGGTCGATGTCCACACCGTGTTCGTTGGCGAGGATACCGCGCAGCCACGTCGAGGTTGTCACGGTGTAGGAACGCGTGCCCACGCGTCGACCTTCAAGGTCGGCGGGCGCGAGCGGCCCGCGCTCGATGTTGTAGACGATATGGGGGTGCTGGAAGCGCGCGAGCACGACCGCGGGCAGGAGCACCAGCGGCTTGCCGTGCGCCTTCGCCATGAGGAAGGTCACGATGGCGAGCTCGGCGCAATCGAACTCGAGGTTCCTCACCACCCGCTTGAACGCCGTGCTCGGCGTCTTCACGTCGGCGAAGTCCAGGCTCACCGAGGACGATTTCACCTCGCCCTTCTTCAGCGCAAGGGTGACCGGGTAATCCCCCAGGAGCGTGCGCACGGCGACGGGCTTAGTCATGGCGGTGTACCCTCTCATTTTTCCGCAAGAGGCCTCCAATGAACGAAACGAGAGAAGTCGTGGTCGTCGATGTCAAGATCCCGTTCTGGTCCATGGTAGTCCTGCTCGTCAAATGGGCGATCGCGGCGATACCGGCCATGATCATCCTGTTGGTCCTGGCGACCGTGGTGTCGATGGTACTCGGCGGCGTGTTCCACTGGAACTGGATGGGCCGGGGCATGGTGTAGCCGCGCTCGAGCGCGAACGGCGGACCGTTACGATGCCCGTGATTGTATAATCAGCCGGTAGTTTTCACTACGATCGCCCCGCATGGACTTCAAGAAGGAAGAAAGCCTGCTCGCCGGCCTGAAGATGGCCCCCAGGGATTCGATTCTCGGGATGACAGAAGCTTTCGTCGCCGATTCCAATCCCAACAAGGTCAACCTAGGCGTAGGCGTCTATTACGACGACCGCGGGAAAGTTCCGCTCCTGGAGTGCGTGAGATTGACCGATCAGGCGCTCACGGAGAGCAACCTCGCGCGTCCCTACCTGGCCATGGACGGCATCCCGGAGTACGTGCGCGCCGTCCAGGCGCTCCTGTTCGGCGCGAATCACCCCGCTGCAGTGCAGGGCCGGATCACGACGGTTCAAGGCGTGGGAGGGACCGGAGCCCTCAAGGTCGGCGCGGATTTCATCAAGCGCTTCGCCCCCGATGCGGCGATCTATCTTTCCGATCCCAGCTACGACAATCACCGGCCGCTGTTCGAGCAGGCGGGGTTCAGGGTCGAGATGTATCCCTACTACGATCCGCAGACCCATGGAATCAAGTTCGAGGAAATGATGTCCTTTCTCGGGACGGCTCCGAAAGGCTCGATCGTCCTTTTTCATGCCTGCTGCCACAACCCCACCGGGGTCGACATCCGCGACGAGCAGTGGGGAGAAGTCATCAAGCTCGCTTCGGCGCGCCGGCTGGTACCGTTCCTCGATTTCGCCTACCAGGGCTTCGGGGAGGGGATCGACGAGGACGCGGAGGTGGTCCGGCGGTTCGCCGAGGCGATGCCGCTCCTGCTCGTGGCCAACTCCTTCTCGAAGTCCTTCTCCCTGTACGGCGAGCGCGTCGGGGCCTTGAGCGTCGTTGCCGCGGACAAAGACGAGGCGGCAAGGGTGCTGAGCCAGCTGAAGCGCATGATCCGCACGAACTATTCGAACCCGCCGTCACACGGCGCGAGGATCGTCACGTCGATACTGGGATCCGCAGACATGCGCGCTCTGTGGAGAAAAGAGGTCGTCGGCATGCGCGACCGCGTCCGCCTGATGCGGCGGGAGCTCGTCGACGGCCTCAGGCAGAGGATTCCCGAGGAGGATTTCAGCTTCATCCTGAAGCAGAGAGGAATCTTCTCCTATTCGGGTCTGTCGCGGGACCAGATGGTCGCCCTGTGCGAACGCTTCTCCGTCTACGCGCTGGAGTCGGGCCGCATCTGCGTCGCGGCATTGAACTCGCGCAACCTCGACTATGTCGCCGATTCGATCGCGAGCACCGTCCGCACGAGCAAAGACGGCCTGCTGACGCCGACGCGCGCCGCATAAGGTTCGGCCCCTGCGCCCAGCCTTGCGCAGGCGTATGATCTTTCGGCCCCGCACAACTCGAATTCCGCTGCCCGGGGCCGCAAAAGTCCACAACAAGGGGGAGCCATGGAAGGATCAGGCCGTCGCCGCTTTCTGAAATCTGCCGCCGCGCTCGGCGCGGCGATTCCCGCGGGCGCCGCATCACAGCCAAACAGCGCTCAGTCGAAACCAGCCCCCGCCCATCCTCACGCCGGGAGCCCCGACCACGACAAGATTCACGCCCAGCACGCGCAGGCAGGGAGCGCGCGCGCCTACATGTTCCTCTCGCGGGCCGAGGTCGCCTTCCTCGATGCCGCGGTCGCGCGCCTCATCCCCAAGGACGAGCTTGGGCCCGGCGCAAAAGAGGCCGGCGTCAGCTATTTCATCGACCAGCAGCTCTTCGGCGGCTACGGCACGATGGCGAAGAAATACAAGCAGGGGCCCTGGCCCGAAGGCACGCCGCAGCAGGGCTACCAATCCCCGCTCACGCCGGCCGAGGTGTACCGCGCCGCGATCCGCGACACGAACAATCACTGCCGCAAGCAACACGGAAAGACTTTCGATGCGCTCTCCTCCGCGCAGCAGGACGAAGTGCTGCGCGGCCTCGACGAAGGCAAGATCGAGCTCGAATCGGTGCGCGCGCAGTTCTTCTTCAATATGCTCCTGAATAACACCATCGAAGGCTTCTTCGCCGACCCGGTGTACGGGGGAAACCGCGACAAGGCGGGCTGGAAGCTGGTGGGCTTCCCGGGAGTGGCCGCTGTATACACTACGTACATAGACAAGCACAACGTGCCCTATCGGGCGCAGCCGGTCAGCATCGCCGACATCCAGCAGCGCCTCGCGCAGGTCGACGAGCACGGGCACGCGAAGCACGTGATGATCTCCGGCAAGGAAAGGGGCTAAAGCCATGGCGACGAAACTCAAGTCCGTCGACGTCGTCACGGTCGGCGTCGGCCTCACCGGCACGATCCTCGCAAAAGAGCTCGCCGATACCGGACTCAAGGTCGTAGGCCTCGAGCGCGGGCGCTGGCGCGACACCGATCCCGACTTCGCCATGCCGGGCGCGCACGACGAGCTGAAGTACGTGCGCCGCCACGAGCTGATGCAGGACCTGTCCAAGGAGACGCTCACTTTTCGCAATGCGATGAGCGAGACCGCGCTTCCGATGCGGAGCCTCGGCTCCTTCCTGCCCGGCGAAGGCGTGGGCGGCGCGGCGGTGCATTGGGGCGGCCTCACCTGGCGCTTCCTGCCGTGGGACTTCGAGACGAAGAGCCGCACGCTCGCGCGCTATGGCAAGAACCAGGTTGCCGAGGACTGCACCCTGCAGGACTGGGGCGTGACCTACGACGAGCTCGAGCCGCACTTCGATCGTTTCGAATACCTCTACGGCATCTCGGGCAAGGCGGGCAATCTCCAGGGGAGAATAATCCCCGGCGGCAACCCGTTCGAGGGGCCGCGCTCGCGCGAGTACCCCAACCCGCCCCTGAAGACCGCGTATTCGAGCGCGCTCTTCGCCAAGGCCGCGCAGTCCATGGGCTACAAGCCCTTTCCCGTGCCCACCGGCGCGAACTCACGTCCTTACAAGAACGAGTACGGCGCCACGATCAACGCGTGCGTGTACTGCGGCTACTGCCAGTTCTTCGGATGCGAGATGGGTGCCAAGGCGAGCCCGCAGACCGCGGTGCTGCCCGCGCTGATGCAGAACAAGAACTTCGAATTGAGGACGCTCTGCAACGTCGTCAAGGTGAATCTCGACTCGGATAAGAAGCGCGCGGTGAGCGTCACCTACGTCGATTCGCGCGGGCGCGAGTTCGAGCAGCCAGCGGACTTGGTGCTACTGACCTCGTACGTACTCAACAACACGCGCCTGATGCTGCTCTCGGGGATCGGAAAGCCCTACGACCCGGCCGCCAACACCGGAGTGGTGGGCAGGAACTACGCGTACCAGACACCTTCCTCCGTTACGCTCTTCTTCGAGGACAAGAACTTCAACTCCTTCATGGGCGCGGGCGGTCTCGGCCTCGCCATCGACGAGTTCAACGGCGACACCTTCGACCACTCGGGCCTGGGCTTCATCGGGGGCGGATTCATGCAGGCGGGCTCGAACGGCGCGCGGCCGATCGAAGTGCGCCCGGTACCTGCCGGCACGCCGCGCTGGGGTTCGGAGTGGAAGAAGGCGGCCGCGAAATATTTCAACCGCTCTTTCTCGATCACCATCCAGGGCGCATGCCAGAGCTACCGCTCCAACTACCTCGACCTCGATCCCACCTACCGCGACGCCTACGGGCTGCCGCTCCTGCGCATGACCTTCGACCGCCACGAGAACGAAACCAAGATGTCCGTGTGGCTAACCAACAAGGCCGCGGAGATCGCAAAGGCGGTCGGCCCGGCAAAGATGAACGTCAGCCCGCGCACCGGCAAATACACGATCGTGCCTTATCAAAGCACTCACAACACCGGCGGCGCCGTGATGGGCGCGGACCCGGCGACGAGCGCCGTAAATAAATACCTGCAGAGCTGGGACGTGCCGAATGTCTTCGCAGTCGGCGCAAGCGCCTTCCCGCAGAACGGCGGCTACAACCCGACGGGAACGGTGGGCGCCCTGACCTTCCAGGCGCTGGAGGCGATCAAGACGAAGTATCTGAAGCGGCCGGGAGCCCTGGTCTAGGCGAAGCAAGTTCGGTTCGCGCAAGACTCCAGGAGTGGGACATGGCGATCAAACTCAAGCCCGTCGACGTCGTCACGGTCGGCGTCGGGCTCACCGGCACGATCCTCGCGAAAGAGCTCGCCGACGAAGGCCTGAAAGTCGTAGGGCTGGAGCGCGGCGGCTGGCGCGACACGCATCCGGACTTCGAGATGCCGAACGCGCACGACGAGCTGAGGTACGCGCGGCGCCACGAGCTGATGCAGGACCTCTCGAAGGAAACGCTCACGTTCCGCAACGCGCTCTCCGATACCGCGCTGCCGATGCGACAGATGGGCTCGTTCCTCCCGGGCGAGGGGGTCGGCGGGGCTGCGGTGCACTGGAACGGCGTGACCTGGCGCTTTCTGCCGTGGGACTTCGAGACCAGGAGCCGCACGCTCGCGCGCTACGGCAAGGACCAGCTCGCTCCCGATTGCACGAGCCAGGATTGGGGCGTCACCTACGAAGAACTTGAGCCGCACTTCGACCGCTTCGAATACCTTTACGGCATCTGCGGCAAGGCCGGCAATTTGCAGGGAAGAATCCAGCCCGGCGGCAATCCGTTTGAAGGCCCACGATCGCGCGAGTACCCGAACCCGCCGATGAAGACCTCCCATGCAGGGTCGCTCTTCGGCAGGGCGGCGGGCGAGCTGGGTTATCACGCGTTCCCGGCGCCTTCGGCCAACATGACGCGTCCGTATACCAATCCGTACGGCGTGACCCTGGGCGCCTGCGTCTATTGCGGCTATTGCGAGCGCTTCGGCTGTGAGATGGGTGCCAAGGCGAGCCCTCAGACCACGGTGCTGCCGGTGCTGCTCGCGAACAAGAACTACGAGCTGCGCACGCTTGCCAACGTCGTCAAGGTGAATCTCGACTCGGAGAAGAAGCGCGCGGTCGGCGTCACCTACGTCGATTCGCGCGGGCGCGAGTTCGAGCAGCCGGCGGAACTGGTTCTGCTCACTTCCTACGTGTTCAACAACGTGCGCCTCATGCTGCTCTCCGGAATCGGCGCGCCGTACGATCCGGCCACCGGGCGCGGCACCGTCGGGCGCAACTACGCGTATCAGACAACGAGCAACGTGACGCTCTTTTTCGAAGACAGGGTGTTCAACCAGTTCATGGGCGCGGGCGCGCTCTCGACGATGATCGACGATCTCGACGGGGACAACTTCGACCACTCGGGCCTGGGCTTCATCGGCGGCGGCTGGATCGGCGCCGCAAGCAGCGGCGCCCGCCCGATCGACACCAATCCGGTGCCCTCGGGAACGCCGCGCTGGGGTTCGGCCTGGAAAAAGGCGGTCGCGCAATACTACAACCGCAGCTTCGGCATCACCTGCCACGGTTCCTGCCAGAGCTACCGCAGCAACTGCCTCGACCTCGATCCCACCTATCGCGACGCCTACGGGCTGCCGTTGTTACGCATGACCTTCGATTTCCACGACAACGAGTACAAGATGTCGGACTACATGACGAAGAAGGCGGTCGAGATCGCCAAGGCCGCGGGCGCGGCGAAACTGAACGCCAATCCGCGCAGGGGGAAATACAGCATCGTTCCCTACCAGAGCACTCACAACACCGGCGGCGCCGTGATGGGCGCGGACCCGGCGACGAGCGCGGTCAACAAGTACCTGCAGAGCTGGGACGTGCCGAACCTCTTCGTCGTCGGCGCGAGCGCCTTCCCGCAGAACGGCGGCTACAACCCGACAGGAACGGTGGGCGCCCTGACCTTCCAGGCGCTGGAGGCGATCAAGACGAAGTATTTGAAGCGGCCGGGAGCGCTGGTGTAGCGAGGCGGGGCATCATCGCCGGGGCAGCGCCGGCCTCGACGCCGGAGCCCGGTACCTCGACCATCACACGGTCTTCAAATCGACGGCCGATCGTCTTCCGTCCAGCTCGCTGCGTACGTCGTAGGAAATCTTCTGGTTCTCCTGCAGCGGTTTGAGCCCGGCGCGTTTCACCGCGCCGCTGTGCACGAACAGGTCCTTGGAGCCGTCGTCGGGCCGTATGAAGCCGAAGCCGCTCTTGACATTGAAAGATCGGACGATACCGGTGGGCATGAGTGCTTCTCCTTTGAGATAGACCATTATGGACCTTTCCCTGATTCCAAGGGTCTTCCTTCTCGCCGCGCTCGCACTCACCGCCTCCACGCTCGCAGCCGCGCCGCCTCCTCCGGACCCGCAGGAGCAGGAGCAGATCCAGGACGGGCTTTCGGGTCCTGAGCTGAAGGAGTCGCCGCCTCCTGTGAAGGAGCAACGCCCGGCGCCGATCCGCGAAAACCTCCTCGATCGGCCGCACGGTTTCCTGTCCCGCAGCGTGGAGGCTTACTCGCGGAAGCTGGACAATTTCTTCAGCGACCCAAACCGCGCCTACGACTCCACCGGAAGCACGCTGCAGATTCGCAGCCACGTCACGTTTTTCGAGGGCGGCGTCCGCGAGAGCAAGGCAGATGTACACGCAAACATTTCGTTGCCGAACACCGAGGACCGCTTGAAGCTCGTGGTGCAGCGCGGCGTGGAGGCTGCGACTCAGACGGCGGCCGAGCGCGACATCAAGAATGCCACCGGCTCCGCGCAGGTGGCCGCACCCGGCGCGCCGCAGGACAACAACTATTACCTGGGTCTCAAAGCCCTAGCGGCGGAAGTGTTCGGGGTGGCGCTCAGCGCGGAGGCGGGGGCGAAGTTCGGCCGGCCGATCGATCCCTACGTTCGGCTGCGCGCCTTCCGCGACTTCAACTTTTCGCAATGGCAGATCCGCGCCTCCGAGACGCCGCTGTGGAAGCACTCGGAGGGTTACTCGGCGGCATCCGAGGTCAACTTCACGCGGCCGCTCGATGAGCTCTGGCAGCTGCGCTTCACGAGCAAGGCAACCTGGCGCTCGACGACGAGCTACTTCGACCTCGCGCAAATCGGGGCGCTCTATTACACGCCCGACCCGCGCACCGCGACGACATTCGAACTCGGCGCGTTCGCGCCGAGCGATCGCAGCCTGAAGCTCGCCGTGTACTCCGTGACGCTCCGCGTGCGAAGACAAATCTATCGGGACTGGCTGTACCTGGAGGTGACGCCGCAGATCCTTTACCAGGAGGCGAACGGATTCAGCGCGACCCGCTCTCTGATGCTGAATCTGGAAACCTTGTTCGGCGACCGCTATCTGTAATCGTCGCGGCGGAGTTCGGCCGAGGATCGTCGTGGACTGGCTGGATCTAAGGGGATTCTCGGGCTTCGCCGGGACTAGTCCGTCCGATTCAGGGCGCCCCGGTAGACAACGCCCGCGAATAATATTATTGTCGTGCTCGTCATAAGGTAGGTCCGACACGCCTACCGACCCAGGGGAGAAATTGAGGACGACGGCCGCGTCGGGTCGCTCTCCGGACTATGAAATACCAGATCACCATGGAACGCGGTTTTCTCAGGGCGGATTTGCTCGACCGGGAAACCGCCGAAGAGACGCGAGCGTTCCTTCAGGCCGTGGTATTGGCGAGCATGAACCACCGTTGCTCGCGCGTGCTCGTGCACGTGCGCCTGTCGAATCCCCTGTTCACGGTCGAAAGGCACGGGGTTCTCACGAACTTCAAGAAAATCGCATCGGATCCGGCGCACAGGATCGCCCTCCTCGGCGATACCTTGGAACTCGGCATGTCTCACGACTACGTCTCTTTGCTCGGCCGCCAGCAGGGAATCAACCTCCGCAGCTTTCAAACGGAGGAGGAAGCCGTTCAGTGGCTGAAAAACCAGCTCGAGACGGAAGGTCGGCCTCGTCCAACGGACCAGATCCCGCCGCCGCCCTCGGAGCGGCGTTCGCGCGATCCAGACTAGCGATCAGGCCGGCCCGCGACTGGAACTAACCCCGCGGAACGGGTTGGCTGTCCGCACGCGCGGCGGAGCGCCCGGCCACTAGGAGCGCGTTGCTCAAGGCGCCACCGCCAGCGCCGACGCGGCGCCCAGCGCGGCATCGGCGCGCTCCGCGAGGATCCGGTGGCCGGCCACCGTCGGATGGATTCCGTCCCAGAAGAGGAACTTGCCCGGGCTCGCGCAGAAGGCGTGCCTTTTGGTATTCAGAGCGATGCACGGCTGCGTGACTTCCGTCAACCCGAAAGCCCCGGGCGCGGCGACGATTTCGTTCAGGGTCCGGAATACATCGAGACGCACGATCCCCACCCCGAGGCTTGCCTCCAGGCCTCGCAGAGTCAGCTCCAGTCCGCCGTTGAACTGAGCGGCGAAGAAAGTGGCGGCGCCTTGCGCGGCCGGACCCAGAAGGCGAACCGCCGGCGCCAGTCCGATGTCCGGGGCGTTCGGCACGAGGAAATGGCGTGCGCCGGCGGCGTACAAGGTAAGAAGGTTGTCGCGGATCGCAATGAGCGCCGCCTGCACGATGGCCGCGCTCGTCGCGCCGCTCGGGTCCAGCGCGAGTGCCTGCAGGGCGTCGCGCAGGTCGTTTCCGCCCGCGAACACGATGTAGAGCGCGCCGGAGGGTCCCTGTCCGCGGAAATCCCTCACGAAGAGGCCCACTTGCGTCGAGAGGTCGAAAGGCCCTTCGGGTCGGGCGCGCGCGCCGCCCACGGCGTAGTTGGAAAACAGCAGCGGAATGAAAAGCGCAGGGCCGGCGCTCGGCACAGCGTGATCGAGGAGCGACAGCTGCTCCACCCAGGTCGGCCCGTTGCTGAAGTGAAAGGCGCCGCGGGCGTAGGGCGCATCGGGAATCAGGCTGTCGAACGGAGGAATTTCAACGTCCCTCAGCAACACGAACGCATTGCCGGGATCGGACAGGCTGTCGCCGAATACGACGAAGCGGTGCGGGGCACCGGCCAAGGCCGGGCTCGCCGGCGCCAGCATGACCAGCGCAAGAACACCGACCCTGATAATCCTGCTCAGAATGTTCGCCATGACCGCCCCCTGTGTTGACTCGAGCAAAGTATATGCGCTTCTTCAAAACCCGAGAAGACGGGCCCCCAGCGGAATCAGCACAGCCCCGAGCACGCCGTGCAAACCCATCGCAAGGCTCGCATAAGCCCCCGCTTCTGCGTTGACGCTGAACGCCCTCGAAGTGCCCAGGCCGTGAGCGGCGACGCCGATCGCGAAACCGCGCTGCCACCACTCGCGGCTGCGCACAGCATCGAGCACGAATCGCGCAAGAACGGCGCCGAGGATGCCGGTCGATACGGCGAAGACTGCGGTCAGAGTCGGCGAGACACCGATCCGCTCGGCGATGCCCATCGCGATCGGCGCGGTCACGGACTTGGCGACGAAGCCGCCCACGATCGCGGCGTCCGCCCCGAGCAGGCGCGCGATTCCCACCGCGCTCGCGATCGATGTAACGCCGCCGGCAAGCAGCGCGGCGAGCAAAGGCACGATCCGTCCGCGCATCGCGGAGAGCCCCTTGTAGATCGGCACCGCAAGCGAAACCGTCGCAGTTCCGAGGAGGAAGTGGACGAACTGCGCGCCCTCGAAGTACTTCGGGTACGGCATGTCGATCAGAGTGATCGTCGCCGCAACGAGGACGATCGCGATCAGCACCGGGTTTGCGAGCGGATGCCGGTTCGCCCGATCGTAGGCGATCACGCCGATCTGGTACGCGCCGAGGGTGAGAATCAGCGCGAGCAGCGGGCTGCCCGAGAGGTAGACCCAGATCTCGTGAATCGCGGGAAAGTCCGGGTTCATTTTCGCGGGGATAACGCCTTCGCCACGAGCGCGGTCACTGCGATCGTGAGGACCACGCTCACTACCAGCGCCGCCGCGATTGCGACCGCGTGAGCCTTGAGGTGCGGCCAGAACATCACGACCCCGACGGCTGCGGGAACGAACAGCAGCCCGAAATGCTGGCTGAAGGTGCTCGCCACTTCATCGAGCGAAACGTTCACGCCTCTGCGCAGCGCGAGGAAGCCGAGCAGCAGGACGAGGCCGATGACGGGGCCGGGAATCAACGGCAAGAGGAAATGCGTGATGAGTTCGCCCAGACCCTGGAAAACCAGGATCTGTACGAGACCGGAGATCATGACGGGACCACGGCAAGGCTGTTGGTCAGGGCCTCCGCGAGGATCGAGCGCGCCGAATTGCCCGTGCACAGGAAGAGGACATTCATCACCCGGCTCACGGAGGCTTCAGCTGCAGCAGGCCGCGCTGGATCCGGTTTTCTCCGTTGGAACACAACACGCGCTCTTTTCCCCGCTGCGTCTTGTTTCTTCACCGAAGATGGGAACGCTGCCGAGCGTATGGAACGTCTCCCAGGCGACTCCTTGCGGATCCTCGATCCAGTATTTGTCCGATTTGGCGTAGCAGCACGACGCCCCGGCCTGGTCGAGCGCAGCGATGCCGGCTTTCGACACTTGCTCGCGCAGATCTTTCAGCTCCTCGTCCGAATCCACCTGAAATCCCAGGTGGTTGACCCCGGCCGCGCGGCCGCGTCGAGAAATGGCAAAGTTGATCCGCGGATCCTCGAGCATCCACTTGGCGTAGTCGTCCTTCACGACGGACGGCGGCGCGCCGAAGAGGTCGCTGTAGAAACGCAGGCTCTCGGGCAGATCCTGGACGGAAACGTGAACATGGAATCGCTTCATGTGACTTTCTCCTTTCGTTTGCGCGCGACGGGTCTGGATGCCGGCGCGCAGGTCTCCTCGCCGCAGCAGTTCTCGGTCAAATAGGAAACCAACGCGTTCATCTCTTCGAAATTCGGCGCATAGTAGATGAAGCGGCCCTCCTGCCGCGCGACCAGCAACCCGGCGCTGGTCAGCTCCTTCAGGTGGAAAGAGAGCGTAGCGGCGGCCATTCCGAACTTGGCCGCGATGTCCCCGACGCAGAGGCCTTCCGGGCCCTTTTGCACGAGCAGCCGGAAAATGGCGAGGCGCGCGTCCTGGGCCAGGGCGGCGAGGCTGGCGACGGCGGTTTTCGCTTCCATATTTCTAGTATTATCGAAATATAGGCGCCTTGTCAAGCTGCCTGCTGTCGGCGGTCCGCAGCCGTATTAAGATCGCGCCTCAACTGGAGGAATGACCATGAAACGCATCGCAAGCTGGCTCGCAATCCTGATCGCATCGCTCGCGGCGGGCGCCGCTGGAGCGCAGCAATATCCGTCCAAGCCGGTGAAGATCATCGTGGGCTTCGCCCCGGGCGGCGGCTCCGATTTCATCGCGCGGGTCATCGCGCAGAAGCTGACCGAGCGCCTGGGAACACAGGTGATCGTGGAGAATCGCCCCGGCGCGGGCAGCGTGCTCGGATCCGAAGTGGCCGTGAAGTCGCCCCCGGACGGCTACACGCTGCTGCTCACCCCCGCGAGCTACACCGTCAATGCGAACGTGTACAAGCTGTCGTTCGATCCCCTGAACGACATCACGCCCATCGTGCAGCTCTCGCGCGGGCCCTAATCCCCTGAACGACATCACGCCCATCGTGCAGCTCTCGCGCGGGCCCTACGTGGTCGCGGTGCACCCTTCGGTTCCGGCGAAGACGCTGCAGGAGCTGGTGGCGCTCGCCAAGAAGGAACCGGACAAGCTCGCGTATGCTTCGAGCGGAAACGGTAGCCACGTGCACGTGGCCACCGAGTACTTCCTGTATACGGCTGGAATCAAGATCACGCACGTTCCTTACAAGGGAACCGGACCGGCTCTGAACGACACGATTGCGGGAACCACCCAGCTCATCTTCGGCAGCGTCGCGACCGCGCTGCAGCACGTCAAGTCCGGACGCCTGAGAGCGTTGGCGGTCACCACGCCCAAGCGCATCGCGGCGGCCCCCGACGTTCCCACCGTGCGCGAGTCGGGATATCCGAGCTACGAGGTCATCAACTGGCACGGCCTCGTGGGACCGAAGGGATTGTCGAAGGACATCGTCGAGCGTCTCAACAAGGAAACGAACGAGGCGTTGAAATCGAAGGACGTGGAAAAAGTTCTGGCGGGCGACGGCCTCGAGCCTGCGGGCGGCTCCGTAGCGGAATTCGCCGCCATCCTCAAGAACGAGGTCGCGCGCTGGGGTCAGGTCGTGAAGCAGGCTGGGGTCAAAGTGGATTGACCGGCTCGTTGTTGTTGGATCGACGGGGACGGGCGGCCAACCATTCCCGTGGACACCCTGACCCACGCGCTCTCCGGAGCGCTGCTCGCCCGCGCCACGGCGCCGAAGGACGCGCCCCAGCGCTCGCTCCCGCGGCGCATCGCGGCGGGATTCTTCGCCTGCGCCGCTCCAGACCTCGACTTCGTCGTCGCCTTCGTCGGGCCGGTCGAGTACCTCGCGAACCACCGCGGCGTGACGCATTCGCTCGTCCTCCTGCCGCTGTGGGCGTTCGTCGTTTCCTGGGTGCTCGCGAAGATCCTGCGCGAGCCGCGCGGCTGGCGGGCGCTCTACGGCGTCACGGCGCTCGGGCTCGCGCTGCACATCGCGGGCGACGTCATCACCAGCTACGGCACCATGATCCTCGCGCCGCTTTCGGACTGGCGGGCGAAGATCGGAACGACTTTCATCGTCGACCTGTGGTTCAGCGGGATCATCGCGGCGGGCCTCGCCGCTTCGGCAGTTCTGCGCCGCTCCCGCTGGCCGGCCGTCGCGGCGAGCGTGGCGCTCGTCGCCTATGTCGGCTTTCAGTATCTGCAAAAAGAAAAAGCGGTCGAATTCGGCGAGCGCTACGCCCGCTCGCTCGGTCTGGGCGGCACGACTGTCAACGTCCAGCCGCGGCCGGTCTCGCCTTTCAACTGGACGGTGTTCGTCTCCGACGCCGAAGCGCACCGCTTCGCCCACGTGAACCTGAGCCGGATAGAACCGCGCAGCTATCGTCCAGGCGACGGCTTTATCGCGATGCTCGACTCCGTTTATGAGCCCTTGTCGGCGGCCCACTGGGAAACGCGAACGCGCTACGGAGAAGGCGCAACGAAGGCGCTTGCGCAGGAGGCATGGAATTCACCCGCGATGGCGGTCTATCGCTGGTTCGCCGAGCTGCCGGCCTTCGACGGCACGAGCGCGGGCTCGACCTGCGTGTGGTTCATCGACCTGCGCTTCTACACGCCTGGGCGCGCCACGCAGCCGTTCCGCTACGGCGCCTGCCGCGACGGGCCCGAAGCCGCCTGGCGGCTCGTTCCGCCTTGACATACTATAGGGCGCCCGAAGCTGACGTCTGCATGAATCCATCACGACTCGTCTCGGCCACGGCTTTCGTGTCGCTGGCGCTCGCGCTCTTCGCGGGAGCCGCGACGGCGCAGGCCTATCCGGTGAAGCCGATAAGGATGATCGTCCCGTTCCCGCCCGGCGGCGGGACCGACATCGCCGCGCGCACGATCGCGAACAAGCTCTCCGAAAGCGTCAAATGGACCCTCGTGGTGGAGAACAAACCCGGCGCCGGCGGCAATCTGGGCGTTGAGCAGGCGGTCAAGTCTCCGGCCGACGGCTACACCCTGGTGATCGGGCAGACCAGCAACCTCGCGATCAACCCGACGCTCTACGCGAAGCTGCCTTACGACCCTCTCCGTGATCTGAGTCCGGTCGCGCTCGTCGTCTCCGCGCCGGTCGTGTTCGTGGTGGCAGCGAATTCGCGGTACGCATCGTTGGGCGATTTGCTCGCAGCGGCGAAGACCGATCCGGGCGGAGTCACGTTCGCATCGCCGGGGAACGGCACGGTGTCTCATCTGACCGGCGAGCTGCTTCAGCGCGCCGCCGGCGTCAAGCTCATGCACGTGCCCTACAAAGGCGCGTCGCAGGCGCTGACCGATACTTTGGGCGGCCAGGTGCAGTCCTTCATGTCCTCGGTCCCTTCTGCAATCTCACAGATCAAGGCAGGGAGGCTGCGCGCCATCGCGGTGACTTCCGCGAAGCGGGCACCGGAGCTGCCGGAGGTTCCCACGATCGCCGAATCCGGATTCAAGGGTTTCGAAGCGAGCACCTGGTACGGTTTGCTCGCGCCGGCCGGCACGCCGGCGGTCGTCGTCGCGAAGCTGAACGCAGAGGTGAACCGCGCCCTAGCCGCACCCGAGGTGCGCCAGAGGCTCGCGGCCGAGGGCGGTGAGGCTCTGGGCGGCTCACCGGAACAATTCGCCTCGTTCCTAAAAGCCGAGCACAGCAAGTGGGAACGGGTGGTGAAGGAATCGGGCGCCAGAGCTGAATGATGGGATGAAAGCGCAGCCGAAAAAACGCGACTACACCCCGCAGGCGCGCGGCGCGCTCCGCGGCGTGCGCGTGCTCGATCTGTCGCGCCTCGTGGCCGGCAACACGCTCACGCAGGTGCTCGCCGATTTCGGCGCCGAGGTGATCAAGGTCGAGCCGCCGGCGGGCGACACGCTGCGCGCCTGGCAGACGAACGGCGTGCCGCTTACCTGGAAGCTCTACTCCCGCAGCAAGAAGAGCCTGTGCCTTGAGCTGCGCAAGCCCGAGGCGCGCGAGCTGCTGCTCGAGTTGATTCCCTCAGCGGCGATCTTCATCGAGAGCTTCCGCCCGGGAACGCTGGAGAAGATGGGCCTCGCGCCCGAGGCTCTGCTTGCGCGCAACCCCAAGCTCGTCGTGCTGCGCATTTCCGGCTGGGGCCAGGACGGACCCTACCGGCGCCGTCCCGGTTTCGGCACGCTGATCGAGGGCATGTCCGGCTTTGCCGCTATGAACGGCTTCGCCGACCGGGAGCCCGTGCTGCCGCCGATGTATCTCGCCGACAGCGTGGCGGGCCTCTGCGGCGCGAGCGCTGCGATGATCGCCTTGCGCGAAGTGGAGACGAACGGCGGCAAAGGACAGGTGATCGACCTGCCGCTGCTCGAGCCGCTGTTCACCATCATGGGACCGCAGGCAGCGGTGCTGCGTCTTACGGGCAAGGTGAAGCCGCGCACCGGCAACCGCTCGACCAACACCGCGCCGCGCAACGCCTACCGCACCCGGGACGGGCATTGGGTCTGTCTGTCCGCGTCGATCCAGAAGATGGCCGAGCGCCTGTTCCGCGCGATCGGGCGGCCCGAGCTGATCGCGGATCCGCGCTACGCGACGAACGCGGGGCGCGTGCTGCACGCGCAGGAGCTGGACGCCATCATCGGGGCCTTCATCGCCGAGCGCACGCAAGCGGAAAACGTCGCGTACTTCGAGCGCGAGGAAGTGACCATCGGGCCGATCTACGACATCGCGCAGATCGTGGAGGACCCCCACGTCCTCGAGCGCGAGCTGATCGCCGACTATCCCGATCCAGACATGGGCGCATTTCCCATGCACCACGTCGTGCCACGGTTCTCGGGCACGCCGGGCGCGATCCGTGCGCCGGCGCCCAAGCTGGGCGAGCATAACCGCGATCTTCTTGCCGAAGTCGGCGTGGGCGAAGCCGCGTACGCGAAGCTCCTCGCCGCAGGCATCGCCTGCGAGGGTGGGATCGAAGCTGCCGCCAATGGAGAACAGGAATGAAGCCCGGGCTCCCTGTGTGGCGCTCGCTGCTGTATGTGCCGGTGAACGTCGAGAAATACGTGGAGAAGGCGCACACGCGCGGCGCGGACTGCATCCTGCTCGACCTGGAGGACAGCGTGCCGGCCGCGGAAAAGGATCGCGCGCGCACGCTCGTCGCTAGTGCGGCCGCGCGAGTGCGGCGCGGCGGTGCGGACGTGGTGGTCCGGATCAACAGGCCGGACTCGATGACCGCACGCGACCTGGAGGCATCCGTCGGCCCCGATGTGAACGGCGTCGCGGTGACCAAGGTGGACGATGCAGCCCACCTGCGCCGGCTGGACGAATTAGTCGCGGGACTGGAAGCAAAGCGCGGACTCGCCCTAGGCCATACGCGCTTCATCGCCATGGTCGAAACTCCGGCGGCGTTCTTCCACATGCCCGAGATCGCGACCGCGGTCGAGCGCACCGCGGCCATGGACATCGGCGGCGAGGACTTCGCGCTGGAAACCGGAATGGAGCCGACCGAGGACACGCTGCTTATGCCCAAGCAGCAGATGATCTTCGCCGCGCGCGCTGCGGGCATCATGCCGCTCGGCTATATCGCGAGCGTCGCGAGCTACGGCGACTGGGAGGCGTTTCGCCGTATGGTACGCAGATCGCGCCAGTTCGGCTTCCTGGGCGCGAGCTGCATCCACCCCGGGCAGGTGACCATCGTGAACGAAGAGTACTCCCCCTCCCCCGAAGAAGTCGCCCACGCGAAGCGCGTGATCGAGGGGAACGCGAAGGCCGCGGCCGAGGGGCGCGCCTCGTTCGCGATCGACGGCAAGATGATCGACGTGCCCGTCGTCGCGCGTGCCGAGCGCCTGCTCGCCCGCCACGCCGCGATCCAGGCGCGCGAGGCGACGATGATGCGCCCCGCGTCCTGAAGCACCCGCACCCTTTCTCCCGTCAATGCCCCTCCTCCAGCTATCACAGCTGTCTCTGGCCTACGGCCATGTGCCTTTGCTCGATCGCGTCGATCTCGTGGTCGAGCCCGGCGAGCGAATCGGATTGATCGGGAGGAACGGCTCCGGCAAGTCCAGCCTCCTGAAAATCATCGAGGGCCTCGCCGCGGCGGATGAAGGCAAGGTCTGGCGCGCGCCGCAACTGAAGCTCGCGAGCGTTTCGCAGGAGCCCGCGTTCCGGCCCGGGCAAAGCGTGTTCGAAGCTGTGGCCGAAGGCCTGGGCCAGGCGACGAAACTGCTCATCGACTATCACGCGGCGACGCATGCGCTGGCTGCGCATGGCAGCGGCGGAGGTCACGCCCATGAAAACGATGTCGCGCTGATGGAGCGGGTGCAGCATCTGCAGGAGGCGCTCGATGCGAGCGACGGCTGGAGCCTTCAGCACAGGATCGAAGCCACGCTCAGCCGCCTGCAGCTCTCCGAGGACGACCCCGTATCGGAACTCTCGGGCGGACTGAAGAAGCGCGTGGCGCTGGCGCGCGCGCTCGTCATGGCGCCCGATCTCCTTTTGCTCGACGAGCCGACGAACCATCTCGATTTCACCGCGATCGAATGGCTGGAAGAGACGCTGCTCGCGTTCCCGGGGAGCGTTCTGGTCGTCACGCACGACCGGCGCTTCCTCGACTCGGTCGCGTTGCGGATCGTCGAGCTCGACCGCGGGCACTTGAGTGCTTACCCGGGCAATTTCTCCACCTACCAGCAGAAGAAAGCGGAAGCGCTCGAAACCGAGGCCGTGCATCAACGCAAGTTCGACAAGGTCCTCGCGCAGGAGGAAGTCTGGATCCGCAAGAGCGTCGAGGCGCGCCGCACGAGGAACGAAGGCCGGGTGCGCCGCCTGGAGGCGCTGCGCCTCGAGCGCGCGGCGCGGCGCGACCGAGTCGGCAAGGCCGGCCTGGAGCTCGCCGAAGGCGAGCGCTCGGGCCGCTTGGTCGCGGATCTCGACGAAGCCGGCAAACACTACGGCGACAAGCGCGTCGTCGAGAAATTTTCCTGCCGCATTCTGCGCGGGGACAAGGTCGGGCTGATCGGGCCGAACGGCAGCGGCAAGACGACATTGCTCCGCCTGATCCTCGGGGAAATCCGGCCGGATTCCGGCAAGGCGCACCGCGGCACCAAGCTCGCCGTCGCCTATTTCGACCAGTTCCGCGAGGTTCTCGACGAAGAAG
>WNFD01001743.1_pt1 | contig 22468 bp, 17 predicted proteins | sample 5400491 | NCBI WGS metagenome assembly WNFD01 (sample SAMN13153343, study PRJNA577476) | soil metagenome | isolation source: 120 cm saprolite under Douglas fir tree site 2 hole 2 replicate 2 | place: USA:California | collected 2015-04-18
CCCTTTTGTGATATGGTTTTCTGTTTTCTTACGGAGTCACCAAACCTTCATGAGCCGTCTTCTTCTCGTGCGTCACGGACAAGCTTCCTTTATGGAGCAGGACTATGACAAATTGTCGGCCACGGGCGAGACCCAGGCGCGCCTGCTGGGCGAATACTGGGCTACGCGACGGATCACATTCGATCACGTCTATTCAGGACCGCGCCGCCGACAGCTCGACACAGCGGGAATCGCAGGTGAGGCGTACCGGAAGGCCGGACTTCCGTGGCCTGAAACCGAAATCATGAAGGAGTTCGACGAGTATTCCGGAGAGGCCGTGCTGGAACGCTGCCTGCCCGGCCTGGTGGAGAGCACGCCGGCCATTCGCGATCTGTATACGGCCTTCGACACCGCGCCGGACCGCCGCGCCAAACACAAGACCTTTCAGCAGATGTTCGAGATCGTGATCGGCAAGTGGGCAGCGGGCGAAATCCTCGTGGAAGGCGTGGAGTCATGGGCCGATTTTGCGGCGCGCGTCCATCGCGGACTGGCCATGCTGGCGGCGGGCGCACCCGGACAACAGGTTGCGGTGTTCAGCTCCGGCGGACCGGTCGGAGTGACCGTTGGCGCGCAACGGCTCCGTTCATGAATTTCTTTTTACCGGCGAACGTTTTACCATGAGTTCCTTTAACGCATCGCCGCATCTGGACGACCCGGCGTTGCTGACGTATCGTTAAAGCGAAACCCACTCCGCTGCGACCAAAACCTTCACCGCAGAGAACGCAGAGGGCGCAGAGGAACGCAGGAAGAGCAAAAGACAGAGCAAGAATTTATCGGTGGCCGAGGGGAAACATGGCGGGAAATCCGATACCGAATTCCGGCGCATTTCAGGACCGGGCCACCGAGGTTCGCGAGGGCGAGGAACTCGATCTGGCGAAGCTTGAGCCTTTCCTGCGCGTCCACTTTCCCGATGACACCGGCCCTCTGACGGTGCGGCAGTTCCCCAGCGGACACTCCAACCTTACTTACTCGGTTTCGCTTGGCTCGCGCGAGATGGTCCTGCGGAGGCCGCCTTTCGGCAGCAAGGTAAAATCGGCCCATGACATGGGACGCGAGTATCGTGTGCTCTCAAAGTTGTATACGGTGTATCCGGCTCCCCGGGCGCTGCTGCACTGCGACGACCTGGAGGTCCTGGGAGCGCCCTTCTATCTCATGGAACGCATTCAGGGTGTCATCCTGCGGCGGCAGATGCCCGCGGGACTCGAGATCACGCCGCCGCTGGCCCGGCGTCTCAGCGAGACGTTTATCGACCGGCTGGCCGACCTGCACGACCTCGACTATACGGCCATCGGACTGGGCGATCTGGGCAAGCCCGAGGGTTATCTGCAGCGACAGGTGAAGGGATGGACCGAGCGCTATCACGGCTCGAAGACCCACGAAATGCCGGAGGTGGAGCAGATCTCCACATGGATGGAAAGGCACATGCCGGCGCACAGCGGCGCGTCGCTGATCCATAACGATTACAAGTTCGATAACATGCTGCTCGACACCGCCGATATCACGCAAGTGAAGGGCGTGCTGGATTGGGAGATGTGTACCATCGGCGATCCGCTGGCCGACCTGGGTACCGCCATCGGATACTGGGTCGAAGCCGGCGATCCGGCTGAGCTGCAGACGATCCACTGGGGGCCCACCGGATTGCCGGGAAGCCTGACGCGAAAACAACTGGTCGAACGCTATGCCGCAAAAACCGGCCGGGACGTTTCCGACATCGTCTTCTATTATGTCTTCGCCCTGTTCAAGACGGCGGTGATTGTGCAGCAGATCTATTACCGATACCACCACGGACTGACCCAGGACAAACGGTTCGCCCGCATGAATGAAGTTGCCCACGTTCTACTGCGGACCGCTGTGGGATCGATGGACCGCGACAGCGTGTGACCAAAGACAAAACCTTTGCACCACGGAGGCACTGAGGCACGGAGAAACCAAAAGATAGATGAATTGTTTTGGCCCTCCGGCACCCTCGGTCTCTTCCAGGGCGCGGTGTCGCTGTTTCAAACTTCATCTCACCAGCAGAAAGCTGAGGACAAACGGAAGTTCTGAATTTGCCGCTGCTTGCGTGCATCCGGACAATGACCCAAATTTGCGCAAGAAAACAAGAATTCAGGGCGTGGTAATACAGAGGCGCGGAGAAATTTGCGCGGAAAAACAAAATCCTAGCGGTAGTACCTTACCACCCACTCGGCTGCGACGCAGGGCTTTTCACTGCCTTCACATTCCACCTTCACCGCATAAATGGCCTCGATGCCCTCGGGGATTTCCTTTACCGCCTGCAGCGCAAAATTCGCGCGCACGCGGGAGCCGGCGCGCACCGGCGAGGGAAAGCGAAGGCGGTTCAGACCGTAGTTGACGCCCATGCGCACGCCGCTCCTGATTTCCATCACCTGGGGGACGAACTGCGGCAGCAGAGACAGCGTGAGAAACCCATGGGCAATAGCGGCCTTGTAAGGCGACTCGCGGGCGGCGCGTTCGGGGGCCACGTGAATCCACTGGTGATCGCCGGTAGCATCGGCGAACTGCTGAATGCGGTCCTGATTGACGGGCATCCACTCGGTGACGCCGATTTCGCGTCCCACGTGATCTTTGAGGGAATCGAGAGAATCGAGAATTAAAGGCATGGGAAGAATTCTAGAGCAAATTGTGTAATTGCGTAATTTGGTAATTGGGTAATTAAAAACATTGGCCGCTGATTTACGCTGATGAACGCAGATAAACAAAACATTTTTTGTTTTTATCTGCGTTCATCAGGGTGAATCGGCGGCGAATGTCTCTCGCTCTACTTTTTCGGCGCAAACTCGGGCCTGATCGTATCCTGACCGGCCCAGAACTTTTTGCGCAGGTCTTTTTTCAGAATCTTTCCGGTACCGGTTTTTGGCAGCGCATCGAGAAACTCCACCGAGCGCGGGCACTTGTAATGAGCGATGCGGGAGCGGCAGAAATCCAGCAACTCCTGCTCGGTGGCTTCAGAGCCGGGTTTCAGCACCACCAGCGCTTTGGGTACTTCGCCCCACTTTTCGTCGGGCACGGGAATGACCGCCGCTTCATATACGCAGGGATGGGCGGCCAGGGTCTTCTCCAGTTCGAGAGACGAGATATTTTCGCCGCCGCTTACGATGATGTCCTTAGCGCGATCGACGATCAGAACATAGCCATCTTCGTTGATGGTGGCCATGTCGCCGGTATGGAACCATCCTCCGCGCAGGGCCTGGGCGGTGGCTTCCGGCTGGTTCCAGTAGCCCAGCATTACACCGTCGCTGCGGGCGATAATCTCGCCAATGGACTGGCCATCGTGGGGCACGTCCTTGTCCGCGGGGTCCACGACGCGAATCTCCACGCCGGGAATGGCGTGGCCGGTGCGCGCCTGGTTGATGAAGCGTTCGTCACCCTGCCAGTCCAAACCGACCTTCATGCGGGCCGTGGTTAAAACCGGCGCGGTCTCGGTCAGGCCGTATCCGGAATAGCAGGCGCATTTGAATTTCTCTTCCAGCTCTCGGATCAGAGTCGGCGAAGACGCCGCGCCCCCCACGGACATGCGCTGCAGCGTGCTCAGATTGTATTTCCCGCGCGTGGGGCAGTTCACCAGGGCGGTCGCCATGGTGGGCACAACGCTCAGGGCCTGCACCTTTTCCCGCTCAATCAGCCGGAAAACTTCCTCGGTATCGAAGCGGTGCATCATGACATGCTTCGCGCCCACGAAGGTGAGCGAGTGGGCCACGCCCCATCCGTTGGCGTGGAAGAGCGGGATGGTGTGCAGTTCCACAGAGTCTCCGCCGGCGTGAAAGGTGACCGCCACGTTCATGGCGTGCATATAGATGTTCCGATGAGTGAGCATGACACCCTTGGGATTGGCGCTGGTGCCGCTGGTATAGAACAGTTCGCCAAGGGCATTTTCATCGAAGCTCATCAGGTCGGGCCGCCAGGGCCGGGCCACCGCCAGCAGTTCTTCGTAATTCTTCGGCAGCATCCAGCCGGCCTGCGCGGGACCATCGAGCATCACAAATTTTTCAACCGTCGAAAGTTCAGGCCGGAAGGACTCAACCATGCTCTGAAACTGGCCTTCGAGCAGCAGCATCTTCGCGCCGGAGTCGTTCAGGATATAAGCGATCTCGTGGGCGGCCAGCCGGATATTCAGAGGCAGCAGCACGGCCCCGGCCTCCAGCACGCCGTAATAGGCTTCGAGCAACCGGTGGCAGTTGGTGCTGAGGAAGGCGACGCGGTCGCCCGCCCGGATGCCGGCCTCGCGCAGCGCTCCGGCCAGCCGGGCGGCGCGGTCGCCGAATTCCGCATAGGTGAAACTGTCGGCCCCGCAGACGATTGCCGTCTTGCGGGGAAACTGCTGCTGCGCGTAGCGGAGAAAACGAACAGGAGTAAGTGGAATGTTCATGTCTGGGTAAAAGATTAAATCAAACTGCACCGGAGAGGCAGAGGCATCGTGAAAAAAGTATTTGGTATTTGGTATTTGGCAGTGGCCGGCTGTTCGGTAAAAGGTGCATTGCGAAACCAAATACCAAGTACCAAATACCGTCTACGTCTTCGGCGACCTCGCGGCATCCCGATTGATCGCTCCCACTTCCCACGGCGCCTTCAATTCGGTGCGCCATTCCAGCAGGGCGGGGCCGCTCGAATTGAGCCATTCATCCATCTTTTCGCGGAGGCCGTCGAGGTCGGTCACGCTCTGCGCTGAAATTCCGTAGGCCGCGGCCAGCGCGAGGAAATCGGGGTTTTTCAGCTGCACCTCGTGCATCTCGCCGAAGAAGGAGCGTTGCAGAAATCCGATAATACCGTAGGCGTTGTCGTTCACCAGAAGAATCTTGACCGGCAGCTGATACTGCGCCAGCGTCGCCAATTCATGCGAAGTGTACTGGAACCCTCCGTCTCCCGCGATACAGATGACCCGGCCTTCGAGCCCCTGCTGCCTTCCGGCACAGGCCGCGCCGATGGCCGCGGGCAGGCCGTAGCCGAGCGTGCCCGATCCCGAGGGATAGATAAATCGGCGCGGGCCGAACACCGGAAAGAAAGCCGACGCCCAGTAATTGAGAATCGACTGATCGTTGACCAGAACGTCTTCGCGGGCCATCTTTTCCCGCAACATCAGAAGTCCCGCATAAGCCGCCGAGCCAAGAGAATCGAGGCGGACATTCTCCTGCCGCCGGGCTTCACCGGCATCGAACCAGGGCTTTCGCGGCCCAAGTTTGGCGGCAATCCCCCGCAGGATTGCCGGCACATTGCCCTGCACCCGCAATTCCGCAACAAACATGTCGCTCTGATTGGCGGCATCGGCGTCAATCTGAAGATATCGGTCGGGCAGCCTGAGGGAAAACCGGCCGGTATCGAACTCCGTAAGGCGCGCGCCGATGCCGATCAGCAGATCGCCTTCGCTCATCAGATCGGTAACCGGTCCCAGCCGCGAAAGGCAGCCCATCGCCAGAGGGTGATCGCCGGCAATCACACCCTTGCCGGTCGTGGTGGTCACCACAGGGGCCTGGAGCGTCTCGGCCAGCATGATGGAGGGCGCAACCGCATCCTGCGACACAATACTCGACCCCAGGACAATGACGGGCCTGCGAGCCTGCGCGATCATTCCGGCAGCGGCGGCAATCTCTTCGGGCGAAGCCGCCTGACTCGCGGCCGCGGCAACCGGCGCCGATTCAACGCCGGCAGGCAGCGGCGCCAGCAACAGGTCATGAGGAATCTCGATGAAGGCCGGGCCTCCGGCGGCGATCGCCGCGGCGACGGTCGCGGGAATCATATCCGGCGAGGTGATGCGCGCCGCAAAGCGGGTCAGAGGACGAATGATTTCGAGCTGACGGGGCGTTTCATGCAACGCGGCGCAGTGCCTGTCCAGGACGGTCGTGGCCACATTGGTCCCGATCAGCACCACGGGAGTCCCGGTCTGAAGGCTTTCCAGCAGCGGCACCAGGGTCAGCAGGTTGCCGGGGCCGGTGGAAGCAAAGATGGCGGCGATTTTGCCGGAACGGCGATAGTAAGCGTCCGCCGCATAGCCCGCGGCCTGCTCATGACGCACGATCCAGTGCTGAAACGCCGGAACGCGGCGCAGGACATCGTAAATGGCGATGTTATGAATGCTGGGAATGCCGAAGCCGCGCGTGACGCCGCCCCGCATCAGGGAGGCAATAACGGCCTGGGAGCCGATCAACGGGGCAGCAGCTTCCGGCGATGGAGATGATGGCATTTTTGTATCCAGCGGTCGGTTGATGAAAACAATGGGAGCTGCCGGGTTCAATCCGGGCAGCTCCCATCGGAAAGCGGGAACCGTGCCGCGGAACCAGCTCATCACCGGTTCCGCGCAGGGTCAGTTAGAACGCGAACCGCAGACCCAACTGGATCTGACGCATCGGGAAGACCGATGTGAAGCCCAGGGGCTGGTTGGGCGCCAGAGACGCGCTGCCGTGGACGTTGGCCGTGGTATTGCCCAGTCCGCCCGCGGAGGTTGGCAGCAGGAAGTTGGGGTCCACGGTGTTGTTGACGGCCGCATAGTTGACCTGATTGAAGATATTGAAGCCTTCCGCAATCAGGGCAACGCTGCTGTTTTCCGTCAGCTTGAACGTTCTCTTCACACGCATGTCGAAGGCGACATAATCCGGTCCAACGCCGGTGTTATGGCCGACGCCGATGGGGCGGTCATTGGTGGAGTGACGGTCGCCGTTGACGTCCGAGCCCGTCAGCAGGTTGAAGGGATGTCCGCTGTTGAAACGCAGGATCGGGGAAAGCTGGAACCCGGAGAACAGCCGCTCACCGAGGCTCGAGTCCTTCCCGCCCGACCAGGGGCTCTCAAACAGGCCGTAGATCACCAGTTTGTGGCGCTGATCGAAATCGGAGAGACCCTTTTCGAGATGCAGGTTGGTATTGTCCTGCGGCCCGAAGTCGCTGTTGAAGTCCGTGGAGTTGCTGAACGCCTTGCTATAGGTGTAGTTCAGCCACATGGAGGCATGCCTGGTGAAACGTTTCCTGATTTCCAGGATGCCGCCTTCATAGAGAGCCGTGCCTTCGGAGGAATAAACGTTGTCCTGCAGGGTCAGCAGTTTGGCAAAGCACGGGTTGTTCACCACGACGCCGCAGGCGGGTGCGTTCCATACGCGGAAGGTAAACGGCGATCCGTTGGCCAGGAGTACCGTTTTGGTGGGCGCCGTGATCAAAGCGTTCTTGTCGATGGAAGTCGGCAGTCCGGTGGTGTGCACGTAGATGCCACTGACGGCAACTGTGAAGCCTTCGCCAATCTCGCGCTCGATGCCGAATTCGGCCTGCTGTGAATAAGGATTGTGGTAGCCAGGCTGTCCGCTGAAGAAGACGCTCAACGGAGCCGTGCCATCATGCTTGACGGCAATGCCGAACTGCGCCAGATCGGCGGGAGTGATACAGGCGAAATTGCCCGGCGCGGGTCCGGTGCACTGGATTTTGCCCTGAGCAAAGAGCGTCTGGAAGATCGCGGCCGAGGTCAGCGCCGGATTGCCGGGCTCGCCGGTCAGCGGCACAAACACCTGGGCAATCGTCTGTACTCCGTTGTTCAACCCCAGGGTCTGGATCACATTGGCGATCTGCGCATAGTTCTGCGAGTAGTAAATTCCGTAGCCGCCGCGGACCACAGTCTTGCGGTCGCCACCGGGGTTCCAGGCGAATGAGACACGGGGAGCGAGATTGTTTTTGTCGGTTTTCAGGCTTCCATACTGCGAATCCAGCTCATAGCGCGCGCCGATATTAAAGAGGAAGTTCGGCCGGAACGCCCAGGAATCCTGAATGTAGGTCGCAAACAGCGGCCGCATGACGGAGTAGGTGGGGTTGCCAAAGCCCTGCTGATAGAACTGCGGCAGACCCAGTGACATCGACTGCAGCGAACTGATCTGGGCCGCATTGACGCCGTTCAGACCGCAGGCGGCAGGCACCTGGAAGCAGGGAGTGACAATGCCGCCGGGAAGGTTGCCGAACTGGAAACGCCCAGGAAAGAACGTATCGGACTCGGTGTGATTGCCGCGGAGAAGCTCATAGCCGCCGAATTTCAGAGTATGGTGGCCGCGGATCACGGTCAGGTTGTCCGCGAATTCGTAGCGGCGGGCAATTGTCCTGCTGGGCAGAAAGATGTTGGAGTTCAGAAAGGCAAATCCCGGCATGTTGAGGCCCGGGGTTCCCGGATCGTTGGGAATCACGTCGAGGCGCGAGTAGCTTCCCTGCACGCGCAGTTCATTCTGCATAGTGGAGCTGAACTGATGGAACCACGCGAGCTGCAGAGTGTTGTCGAGCGCGGGCTTAAATCCGCTGCCGGCGGACAGGCCGACCTGCGACTGCGCGTCCTGGTTGGTCAGATTGGTATGGGCGAAACTGTAGCGCGCATATACCTGATTGCGATCGCTGAACTGATGATCAAGCCTGGCGGAGGCCAGATAGGTGCGCGTTTCGAACGGAATCAATCCGCCGTTGGCTTCGAACTGGTTGATGATGAATTTGTTTCGCGGGCTGGCGGCCGGATTGATGGTAAAGACGTTGGTCAGGATTCCCGCGCAGGTCGACGCAGGAAGCGCCGGCTGCCCCGTCAGGCAGGGTACCGGCGTGGCGCCTTCAGCCGCCAAACCCGCAATGATCTTCTGCTGGGGCGACGTGGGCCGAAACACGTTGGTATTGGGAATCAGATCTACCGCGTTTTGAGAATCCAGTAGCAGGCTCTCAAAAGATCCGAAAAGCCAGGTCTTGTCCCGGGAGATCGGGAGGCCGATCGAACCGCCGTACTGATAGCGGGTCAGCGTATCTTTGACCGGTGTGCCGGCGACGTCCGGCAGGGCCGGATTGAAAGTTTGTCCCGGAGCCAGCGGCTGGCGGATCGCCAGAGGATCGCGTTCGTCGAGACCGCTGTTACGCACAAAGGCGAATGCGGAACCGTGCAGATTATTGGTGCCGGACTTGGTTACGATATTGATGGAGCCGCCGCTGCCGCCGCTGATGTCCGAGCCGTAGTTGCTGCGGTTCACCTGGAATTCCTGCACCGCTTCCTGACTGACATTGATGCGGACGCCGCCGGCGTCATCGTTCATTTCGCCGCCATCCAGCGTAACGCTGTTGCCGCGTCCGTTGCTGCCATAAAACGACAGGCCGCTCTGCGGCGTCTGCTTGACGCGGAAATCCGCATCGCCCGCCAGCTGTCCTGAAGGGGCAACGCCGGGGGTAAGCAGGCTGAAGGTCAGATAATCGCGCTGGTTGATCGGCAGGTCCTGGATCTGCTGCTGATTGATAACGTCCGCCTGCCCGCCCTGCTGCGTATCGACCAGAGGAGGCTCGGTGGTGACTTCAACCGATTCCGCGGCTTTGGAAACCTTGAGTTTGAAATCCAGATTCACGCTCTGACCGATGTTGACTGCCACGCCCTTCTGGTTCGTCGTCTGGAAACCACCAGCCTGAATGCTGATGTCATAGACGGCCGGCGGCAGCCCGGTGAAATGGTATTCACCGTCCGAGTCGGAAACGGCAACGCGCTTAATGCCCTTGCCGGCATCGGTCGCTGTGACCGTCGCCTTCGCCAGAACCGCGCCCGTGGGATCGGTGACTGTTCCCCTGATTTCGCCCGAAGCGCCGGTGCCCTGCCCGAAGGCCATTCCGGCCACCATCAGCAGGCATACAACAAGACCCAGTAGTTTGGTTACCTTCATTCGATCCTCCTGATTTCTTTCAAGTGTGTAAAACGGCGCTGACAGACAGGGCCGCTGGAATCCGCAGACTGCACTACAAAGCCTTTGTCTCAGCCGATGAATGGTAATTCATTCAACCTGAATCTGCTCGGAAAAAATCGCGATTGAAATTACGATCTGTCTACCGCTAAGCCTTTGAATGCGCGGAAATTATCCTTCGAAGGGGCAGGCCTTGTCAAAAGATTTAGCGCAAAATTGCCGTAGAGTCGCCTGTCCGATAACGGCGTTTGTCTCATTCTCGGAAATTCCATTTGACATATCTTGCTCATCGTTAGCCTGAAGGCCTAACAGAAGCTTGTCTTTCGCCGCGGATTTCCTGAACTTCCCGCCCAATCCTATGGAAAAGCCCGGCAAATGGCTTACGAGCAATTCTCGATACGAATGGCTCCCAGCCCGATAAATTCTCCCGAGCATTAGATCGAGAGGGCGGATTTTCGTGAGCAAACCGGCGAGCGGTTCCCTCGGCTCGTATAATTCCCTCCATGCCGAATCCCGATCTGAGCCGACTCTGGGAAGAACATACCGCCCACGAATTCGCAACGCGCGACACCGAAGCCACGCTGGCCACGATGGTGGAGGACGCGCACGTGAACCATGTGCCCGTCCTGACCGGAGGAAACGGGAAAGACCAGCTACGGGCCTTCTATTCGCAGGATTTTATTCCCAGCATGCCGCCCGACACCACGCTCACGCCCGTTTCGCGTACGGTCGGCGAGGACCAACTAGTGGACGAAATGATCTTCTCCTTCACCCACACTCAGGAAATGCCCTGGATGCTGCCCGGCGTCGCTCCCACCCATCGCAAAGTGGAGATTCCACTGGTGGCCATTGTGCGGTTCCGCGACGGCAAACTCGCGCACGAACACATCTACTGGGACCAGGCGTCTGTGCTCAAACAGATCGGACTACTCGATGATCCGCGATTGCCGGTCTGCGGCGTGGAAACGGCGCGCAAGGTGGTTGATCCGCAATTCAATCCGAAATCAGGCGACGGAAGTTAGAGCGAGATCCGTCGGTCTTCGCGGCGCTCTCGCTTTGTTTAAGGCCGCAGCTTTTAGACGTAGCAAGCTACGTCTCTACGGGGTCGCGGGACCGATCCGGAGATTCGGAGAACAGAAGCGGTTTCGCCGTCCTTATTGCCTCAGGGGGTTCACAATCGGCACTTCACAGGCATCAGGCCGGGGCAGGAAGCCCCAGTAGCTGAACTTCGGCGGCACGGCCATCGGTGCAATCGCCGACTTATCCGGAACCACCTGGACAGTAAGCTCAACACTCTTCAGTCCCTGACCGCCCCAGTCCTCAAGGCTGTGAATAAATACCGGCGTCGTCAGCCGCATGGTTAGTTTGAAGCCTCGCAGTTCAAACGTGCGCTCGCTCCCCCAGTCGGGATACTCCGCGCATTTCCCCGCGAGCTGTTCCGGGAACACCGTACCCCGGTCCATCAGACTGTATGGATCCGTGCTCTCCTGCAGCAGGTTGACTTTTTTCCCGGCTGCGAACAGTCCGCAACTCACTCCCCATCGCACGATCGGATCAACGGTGGAACATTCAAAGTGATAGACCATCTTTTGCTTTCGGTCTTTGATCGGCAGATAGAATCCGCGCATTTCGGCCCGCAGAGGGTGGTCGGCAAAATCGAAGTCTGAATTGTCGCCGGGCAGTACGCCGGTTTTGGATGTCGCCGCCACCTCTGGAAATGGCGACGCATCATCGCGGAGAGACGCCGCAGATCTTTTCGCCTGGGCCGGCAGGCCACAGGGAGCGTTTTCCATCTCCGTGGCCGCCATAGGGACTTGTGAATCGATGGTGGAAAGCGCTCCCGGATCGGGCTCGACCTGCACTTTCAACCCAAACGCCTCGGGAGGCGGCGCCAGGGAATCGGGTTTATGTTTCGTGACAGGACCGGGCCTGACATTGACGATGCTCAAGGTAAGCCTCATCCCTCGCAGGCGAAAGTGGCGCACCAGTCCGTATTCGCTCGCAACAGGGCACGGATGATACAGATCGTCCCAGAAAAACCGCCCGCGACTCTCCCATGACCTTTCCTGGCGCGGGTTGTAAGTCAGCAAAGTGTCATAGTGGTCATCGGTGTACTCCGATTTCAGGAGACATTCGAAGTCACCGGAAAAATCAAAGCCGGAGTAGAACTGCTTTCGGCCGCGACAGACCAGCAGGTAAATCGGCTCATCGGAAAGACCCGGAAGCGGCAGATCGACCTTCGCATTCTCGGGATCGTTAGACTGGTACGAAGCCTCGGCTGCGGCAATTTTTGGCCATTCATAATGAATTGGCTCTTTTTGCGGCGTCCCGGCAGCAACCATCAGCAGAAAAAAACTCTTAACAATTCCTCTATACACGGATTCCAAACTCTCCTAATCGTCGCTGCGACAATGACTTCCTGAAAACTCTTCTGGTCCGATTTCACCGGTTCCCGCGGCTTTCTTCGACCGGCAGGAACTGCAGTTGCGCACACCCGCCGTCGCTGACCCTAAATCTTTTGGGATCTTCGTAGCTCCAGACGTCCGGCTCGAATTGTTTGCCTTCGCCGGTGACCGTGACACTGTAGACTCCGGCGGGCACGTGAATCTCGAAGTTCCCTTCTTTGTCGGTCAGAGCCTTGAAAATACCTGGCTTCCCTTTTGCCACAACCGTGGCGCCGGATGCCATGACTGTAGCGTTCTGGTTGTCCCAAACACTCCCGTGGATCGTCCCGCCGTCTCCCTCCGCCCGCAGTTCATGAATGTGTTTCAGGGTTTCTTCCGCATTTTCCAGATCATCCGAGCTGCCGCAGCCATCCAGTGCCCACGCCCGGGAGTCTTTCTTGTACGAAAGAAAAAGAAGATACTGATGGCCTTTTTCCGCGGGAACGCCGGCCGCTCCGCTGCAGCGGCAGTCGATCACTTTGAAAATGGAACCGATTTTCCCGCGCAATACCTCCTTTGTTCGCATGGTATAGAAAATAGTGTCGTCATCTTCGGTTGAAACGAGTCTGGTTTTCAAAAGCGTGGCCGTAACCACGACATCGGATTGAAAGTATTCCGCGCACAAAAGCCGGGGACTCGGATCGGGACATTTTGCGCCGGCGGCGGAGGCCATGAGAAGGAGCAGAGACAACAAAAGTGGATTTCGCATTGGGGTAGTTCCGGACATGCCCGAAGTTTTCTCCGCCGGTCTCGGGCGCTGTCATTGATTGTAAGTCAGAGAAAAGGGATCAATTGATTACTTGTCAGTTATTTATGATTAAGTTAATTAGCTAGTAATAATTAAAGCCGCGTTTTCCACATGGCTGAAGCTCTCAACAAGGGGGTTACTAACTATGTTCCCTGTGGAACAATACGTAACGGATGATTTGAACCAAGGTAAGTGCAATTCCCTGTGCGAATTAGCGGGATTGTCGGAATCTGTGAGAGTCCCACAAGGAAGGTCTGTCGAGCTCATGGAAGACAGCATAGTCGGCCGTTTTTACTCATAGGGTATTAACCGACTGTTAAAAACAGCCAAATCTGGATGTCCACATGGCAGTGGCCGATTTGGGACCACCAAACTACCTCCCCGCCGCCTCTTTGAGCAAAAGCTGTTGCTTGCGTTGTGTTCCCCAGCGATATCCGGAGGCGCGTCCATTCTTATGGATCACGCGATGACAGGGCACAACCACCGCCAGCGCGTTGCCGGCGCATGCCGTGGCAACGGCGCGGACCGCCGAGGGCCTGCCGATCGCTTCCGCCACTTCGGAATATGTTTTCGTTTTACCGGACGGAATTTTCCGTAACTGCTGCCAGACCTTCTGCTGAAAAGCAGTGCCGCGAATATCGAGCGGAATCTCGTGCGACGCGGTCTCTCCCGCCACCAGCGCGCGTACCTGTCGTGCCCACTTCGCCAGCCCGGCATCATCGCGGGTCAGCGCGGCATTTGGGTATTCCGATTTCAGAAGCCCGCGAATACGCGACTCCTCCGCGAACTGCACGGAACACACTCCGTTCTCTCCCGCCACCAGGAACATGTTGCCCACCGGAGTCGCGAACGCGGTGAAGCGCAGTCGCTCTTCGGCAGCGCCCTGGCGATAGCGGCTCGGAGTCATTCCCAGCCGTGAACTGGCGGTTTCGTAGACACGGCTGGAAGAGCTATAGCCGGCTTCGGCCCAGGCGGTGGTCACGGAGTTCTTCCGCAGAGCGCCCTTGAACCGCTTGAAGCGGCAGGCCTGCTGGTATTTCGCGGGCGAGATTCCCAGCTCGGCGGTAAATACCCGCTGCAGATGAAAGCGGCTGATGCCCGCGAAGCGGCCCAGTTCGTCCAGCGTAATTTTTCCGTCGGCATTGGCTTCAATGTAGCGGCAGATATCGCGCACGAGCTGCGACCTGCCTGCCGAACTATCGAGCGGCTTGCAGCGCAGACAGGCGCGCAGTCCGGCCTTCTCCGCATCCTGGGTCGAAGTGAAGAACCGCACATTCTTCCGCAAAGGACGCCGCGCCGCGCACGAAGGCCGGCAGAAGATTCCGGTGGTCAGCACTCCGAAAAAGAACGCGCCATCCGCCTGGCGGTCGCGGCGAACGACAGCCTGCCAGCGCGATTCATCGGTGGTCACGAGTTGAGGACCGGCCTTCACGAAGAGAGTTTCATTATATTCCGCGCGGGGGCGCGGGGAGGAAGTGTCGAATGTCGTCAGAGTTTCCATGACGCAAGAGTAGTGAAAGAGGGGAAAGAGGGCTATCCGAATATTGCTCGCAAATCAAAGACAAAGGCTTCACCACGGAGCCACGGAGACACAGAGAAAAACGAAACAGAAGCAGATGGGCTTTGGACAGAGCTCGGTTTTTGAGTTTCATGAAAAGCCCATCTGCTTCTGTTTTTGATTTTCTCTGTGTCTCCGTGGCTCCGTGGTGAAGCTTTTGATTTCTGCCCGCGCTGCGATTATTACGTATTCGCTTTGCGACAAAACCGGTTGATGCCGAACATTACCAGCGCGATATTGAGGGCCACCAGCGCGGCGATCAGCAGCGGGACGGGCATGTGCGGCACCTGGGGCGACAGGGCCGAACGCAGAGCTTCGCTGGCATACACCATCGGATTGATCAGGACGGCCTTTTGCAAAATGGGAAAGCTCTTCAGTGAACTCCAGGAGTAATAAGCGCAGCCGAACATGATCATCGGGGCCAGCACCATGCTGAACAGCAGACCGATATGGGCCTGGCCGACACTGCATCCCATGACCAGGCCGGCGGAGGCGGCCAGCATCGCCACCAAAACCATGATGAGCGCCAGCGGCCGATGTGTTCAAACGTGATGCCGGTATTTCTTCCCATCACCAGCCACGCCACGGGCATGACAACGCATCCCGCGATCAGCGACTGGGCCATGCCCGCCACAATTTTTTCGACCACCAGCCAGCGCATGTGCATGGGGGCAAGAAGACGGTCTTCGATTTCCTTCGTTACGAACTCGATGATCACCGGCATGGAGACCGCCTGAATTCCGGCCATCAGCATGGTGGTTGCCATGATGCCGGGCAGCAATGTGCTGCGATAAGCGGCGGGCATCGTGCCGCTGCGGACCATCACCTGCCCGAAGACAAACACGAACAACAGCGGCTGCAGCATGGTCTGTAAAGCCATCGTCAGCACGTTCCGCCGCGCCACATGAACGTCACGGGCCAGCATCGCGGTAAAGGTTTTCCAGTTCATTACGGTCCTTTTGCAGATTTTAAATTTTAAATTTGAAATTTTAAATTTGAAATCTTTTCACTATCACTGTCTCAGGCTTCTGCCTGTATGGTGCAGGAACAGGTTTTCCAGGCTCGGCTCGGAAATATGCACGTCCGCGATTTCCGCGCCCTCCGCCGAAGCGGCGGCCACGATAGCGGGCACCAGCGCGCCGCCGCGGTCGGCGTAGATATCGGCGTTCTCGCCGCGCAAACTGACCTCGCTCACTCCGGCAATTCCGCGCAGGCGTCCGGCCAGCGCCTCTGTGGCTCGGGCGAAACGCAGACGCAGCAGATATCCCCCGGGTATGGAGGCCTTCAGCTCCGCGGGCGTGCCGAGCGCGATCACCTTGCCGTGATCGACGATGGCGATGCGCGCGCAGAGCGTGTCCGCTTCTTCCATGTTGTGGGTGGTGATGAGAATCGTCCGGCCCCGGGCCTGATACTCGCGGATGATGTCCCAAAGCATCAGTCGGGTCTGGGGATCAAGGCCGGTGCTGGGCTCGTCGAGAAACAGCACTTCCGGGTCGTGCATCATAGCGCGGGCAATGGAGACCCGCTGCATCATGCCGCCGGAAAACCCCCGCACCAGTTCATCGGCGCGATCGGTCAGTTGAAAGCGCTGAAGAAGATCGTCGGCCCGCTGCGTCCGCTCTTTCGGCGACACGCCGAAATAAGCCGCGTGGAAAAGAAGGATCTCGCGCGCGGTGAGCGCAATATCGAGGTTGGGACGCTGGGCCACGACGCCGATCAGCCGTTTGACGTCGACCTCATGCCGCGAAACTTCGTAGTCGCCGATAAAAGCCTCGCCGCTGGTGGCCTTCACGCGCGTGGTCATGATGCCGACGGTGGTGCTCTTCCCGGCCCCGTTTGGCCCCAGAAGGCCGAAGATCTCGCCCGGATGAATCTCAAGCGAAACCCCGTCGAGTGCGACGGTCTCGATCTTTTTGCCTGGCGTTTTTCCCTTATCTTTATCCCTTTTCTTCCTGGGCCCCATGAACATGCCGCTGGCGGCCGCCAGTGGGGGCGGGCTGTTGTATACCTTGCGCAAATCGTTTGCGCGGATGCCGATTGCCATCCGGGATTCTCCTGTTGGTCTTTGAGTGAAAATTCGCGTTCGGGCCTGCCCGCTCGCAGCAGGAAATTGTACCTGACAAGGGCACGGACCGCGCAGCGGCTGAATCCGAATCGAAGTTACGGCGAGTGAATCAGAATAAGGTCGGGTCTTTCGCAGTCGGTTCTTTTGCCGCACCGGCTTTTACGGGTCCGTCTTTGACGATCCCGTTCAGCGCACCTGGTTCAGCGGCGACAGGCTCACTGACGGTAACCGCATCGACGAGAGCTGAAACTCCGCTCGCGGCACCCTCGCAGCGCAGCTTCTCCAGAAACTTTTTCGTATTCAGCAGCGGACGCGTCAGGCTGGGGTTGTAACTCGTCCACTCCGAATCGGGCTCCCGCTGGAAGTGCGCTCTCATGCTCTCCATCTTCGAATCGAGATCGTCGAGATAGTGCAGCATGAGCGCTTCGGGGAACATCGGCATCTTGGGGCTGCCGAATTCGTACTTGCCGTGATGGCTGATGATGAGGTGTTCGATCAGAATCTTGTACTCCGCGGGAAAGCCGGGCACCTGGAGCAGCTTCTCGTGCAGCATTTCCAGTTCGATGATCATGTGGCCCAGCAGTTGTCCGCTGGTGGTATAGGAAAACGACCGGGAAAAGCTGAGTTCATGCACCTTGCCGATATCGTGCAGAAAGGCCCCGGTCAACAGCAGATCGCGGTCGATGGTCTCGGGATAATTGCGGCAGGCCAGATCGCACAGGTTGAAAAGCGACAGCACGTGATCGAGCAGGCCGCCGACAAAGGCATGATGCAGCGTCTTGGCCGCCGGTGCGGTCTTATAAGCGCGCTCAATCTGCGGATCGGCCATGAACACCTGAATCAGCGCCTTGAGGTGAGGGTTTTGAAAGCTCTCCACGTAGTCGCCCATGGTGCGCCACAGCTGATCGACATCCTTGGTAGTGCGGGGCAGATAATCGGCGGGCTCGACTTCCGCCTCTTCCATGGAACGCAGCTTGTGGACCGTAAGCTGGAACCGGCCATTGAACTTGTTGACCAGGCCCCGGACCTTGACGAAGTCGTCCTGAGCGAAGATGTCGATGTGCTCGGTGACGTTGTCCCACATCTTGGCTTCGATCTGCCCGGTGCGATCAGCCAGGGTCAGCGCCAGGTAGAGGTCTCCGCTCTTTTTGGGCTTGGCCTGCTTGGAGGCGACCACAAAGGAAGAGGTAATGACCTGGTTTTCAAACTGGGCGGCGTCGCAGATGTAGAAGTCTTTCATGCTCGCATTCAATCTTACTTCAGTTTTTGGCAATTGGAAGAAACCAAAGATAAAACCTTTGCACCACGGAGGCACTGAGTCACGGCGCGACGAAGCCGCAACCAAAGACAAGACCTTTGCACCACGGAGGCACTGAGGCACGGAGAAGAACAAAAAATAAATGAGTTCTATTCGAACCTCTGACTCCTGGTTGTATCCAAAACCGGGGCCTGAATACTTCGGCGGTCTCTCTCCAGCAGAAATAATGAGGACACGGAAGCTCTGAATTTGCCGCTGCTTGCGTGCATCCGGACAACGACCCAATTTGCGCAAAAAACAAGAATTCAGGGCGTGGTAATACGGAGAAGAAAGACTCAATACGGAAACGGTTCGACTTTCCACTTCTCATAAATCTTCGCGGTGCGAAACATATCGAACAGGCCGCCATCGATTTCCCCGTCCTGAACGGCCGTCGCAAGAATGTCGAGCGCACGGTCCACCGACACCGCCTTTTTATACGGACGGTCCGAAGCCGCCAATGCGTCGAAGATATCGGCGATGGTCATCATGCGCGTCTGCACGGGGATTTCCCTGGCGGAGAGCTTATAGGGATAACCCAGGCCGTTAAGTTTTTCATGATGCAGGCGGGCGATCTCGGGAATCTGCCGCAGCTCCGTGGTCCAGGGAATCTGCCGGAGAAAATTGAAGGTGTGAACGACGTGCGCTTCAATCAGCAGCCGCTCCTGCTCGTCGAGCGAACCCTTGCGAATGGACAGCATTTTAATCTCTTCGGACGTGAGCAGCGGACGGCTGCCGCCTTCGGGCGTGAGATACTTCACGTTCCCGATTTCCGCCAACTGATAGAACTCGCCTTCCGGCTGCACCGTTGGCTCGTTCGCCTCAAGCACCAGAGCGAAGTGGCGATCGAGGCGGCTGAGCGCCTCCGCCAGATTGGCGTCAATGGCGGGCTGCCGTTTGAGAAATTCGTCCCGGCCTTTTTCCAGCAGACAGTCCATCTTCGCCTTCAGGCTTTCATTTTCGAGCGTGCGCCGGGCGAAGCTGAAGCGCTGTTCGATCAGTTCCAGTTGCGACGGATACAGCTTTTTGGCCTTGACCAGGACTTCTTCCTTTACGCCCACCTTGCCGACATCGTGCAACAGGCTGGCATAGCGAATCTCGCGCATCTCGTCGCGGCTGAAGCGGACGTCGCGCCAGGCTCCGCTGTCGCTGCGGTCCACGGCTTCGGCCATGGCGACCGTGAGATTGGCGACCCGGAAGGAGTGACCCGATGTGGCCGGGTCCCGGGCTTCGATGGCGGTAACCGATGCGCGCACGAACCCCTCGAACAACTTCTGGATGTCCTCATACAAGCGGCTGTTTTCGAGCGCCACGGCCGCCTGACTGGCGAGCGAGATGACAACTTCCTGCCGGCGCGCGGAAAACGCGACCACCTGCCGGGCCACCGCCGAACTCGATACCAGCTTCACCGCGGGATCGCGTTTGGCATTGATCAGTTGCAGCACGCCCACGATCTTGCCTTTTTGATTGCGCATGGGCACGCACAGAATCGAACGGGTGCGGTAACCGGAATCGGTATCGAATTTGCGATTGATGGCGAAGGGCACTTCGGGCGGCAGATGATAGGCGTCTTCCACGTTGATGATCTCGCCGGTCAGCGCCACGTAGCCGGCCATGGAGCGTTCATTGATCTCCATGGTAATCTCGCGGAAGGGCACGTCCACGGTATCGTTCTGCGCCAGACTGAAACGCAGGTGTTCTTCGTAAAGAAGTCCCTCGGCCACCGGCTTGCCTTTGGCGAACGGAATACGCCGCTGATCGCGCAGCGGCACCCGCTCCACCAGATAGATGGAGCCGGCGTCGGCTTTGGTCAGCTCCCGCGATTTGGTGAGAATGAGTTCCATGAGGGCATGGGCTTCATGCTCGGCCGAAAGCGCCACGCCGATCTTATTGAGCTCGTGGATTTCCTGGCTGGCGCCCGCCAGCCTCTCATTGACTTCGTTGCGCGACTGCACCAGATGAATGTGATCGAGCGCGTTGTCGATCATGCGCTCCAGAAGAGACTGCGGCACGTCGGGAGGAAGATAGGCGTAAACAGCGCCGTCATTGCGCGAATCGCGAAATTTGTCCCGGGCCAGGGCCAGCACCCGCGTGTTGGGAACGCGCAACTGGCCGTAATGCTTCTCAATCAGCTCTTCCTTCGACACCACGATCACGCGCTCGATGGATGGATGTTCATCCGCGGCTTTTTCAAAGGGCATCCGCCGAAAGCGCTGAATCCCGGAAATCTGGCGGACCGTCACCGCGTCATCCGTAAAATAGGCAATGATCGGCAGGGCGAGCGGAACCCCGCCTTCGCGTCGCTTTGGATACACAATGGTACTCATGGAACCTAACCACAGGACTTACCGGGAGAAGTAGCCCCATTCGCCGGACTGCTTACAGATTGGAAGAGTTTAACAGAAGCGAAGTAAGCCGGCCCAGGGGAATGCGGGCGCCCTTAAGTCTTTGGTAATCAGTCCAATCCGGCCTGGTCGGTACGGTCTCAGATGTCCGGTTGTTGCGGCCAAAGCACACGGGGTTCACGATAACCTCTGCTCTTGTCATTCTTACCTTCGGCCCTGCCTTCCGTCTAACATTCACCTCAGGAGCCTCTATGAACCTTGCCTGGCACAAAATCCTACCGATCGTCATCGCAGCCATCCTCGCCTGCGCGAACCTTTTGGCCGCCGAACTGCCCCGTCCGCTGCTGCTGGTGCTCGACAAGCCGGAAGGCAAATTGCTTCTGGTCGATCCGGTAGCGAAAAAAGTCATCGGCCAGGTGGCGACCGGAACGGGGCCCCACGAGGTGGTGGCATCCGCGGACGGCAAGCTGGCCTTTGTAGCCAACTACGGCGACCAGACGCCCGGTTCAAGCCTGTCGGTCATCGATCTTGAGGCCCGCAAAGAACTTCGCCGGGTCGATCTCGGGGCGCTGCGGCGGCCGCACGGAATCGCAGAAAGCAAAGGGAAAATCTACTTCACCGCCGAAGCCAACAAAGTGATCGTGCGATATGACCCGGCCACCGACCGGCTTGACTGGATCATGGGCACCGGCCAGGACCTCACTCACATGCTGGCGATCAACCGCGACCAGAACAGAATCTATACGGCCAATATTTTTTCCGACTCGGTGGCCGTGCTGAAGCCCCAGGGACAAGGCGGAAACTGGCATGTAACGGCGATTCCGGTGGGCAAACGCCCCGAAGGCATCGACCTCTCCCCCGACGGGCGCGAGGTCTGGACCGCTCACTCCGCCGATGGCGGCGTCAGCGTGATCGACACCGAGTCGGAAAAAGTCGTCGCCACGATTCCCGCGCTCACCAAACACTCCAACCGGCTTAAGTTCACTTCCGACGGGAAAATGGTTTTGATCTCAGACGCGGAAGGCGGCGAGGTGCTGGCCCTCGATGCGCACACCCGCAAGCTGTTGAAGAGGATTCCCGTGGGGAAGACACCCCTGGGGATTCAGGTGGCGCCCGACAGCCTGCACGCTTATGTAGCCTGCGCGGAGGCCGGGCAGATTTCAATTCTCGATCTTTCGACCCTGACGCAGGTCGGCACCATCGACGTGGGGCCGGGGCCGGACGGCCTGGCGTGGGTGCAGTAATGGGATTCGAGCCGGATTTGGTAATTGTGCAATTTGGTAATTTGGTAATTGAAAACAAAGGTTCAGGCCGTCAAACGCCCGCCTTTCATTGCCCAATTACCAAAATTACACAATTATCAAATTTCCCCTAAAGTCCTGGGCCGGCATGCCGATATCCGGAACAACAGGCGACGTTCCCGGCCGCCGAACGTTACCCCCTCAGGTGAAAAATGAACCCTCAAAGGAAAATGCCCGCAATCTGCAGCCATTGCAAACATCCGCTGGATCCCGCCAATCCCGCACATTATCGCAGCCGTGCCGGACAATTTGTCGAGATGCGCTGTCTGCAACACGGATGCGGCTATTCCGACTGGTATTCCGAAGCGGACCTTTATACGTCGGCCGTCCCTGAGAAATCGGAGGAGGACGGCGTCGCGCAGGTCTGGTCCTATGATTTCCTGCTGGACAGCTCCGAGAAGAACCAGCCCGGATAAGCTCCTCCAAAATAACCCGCACGGTCCCGGAGGGGTGTATCCTTAGCACCTTATGGTCTGCCGAATTGCCCTGCTGTTGATTCTGAATTTTGCTCCTTCAGCCGCGATGCAAACCGCTCCCTCGCCCAGGGCCGCAACCGGCTTCGCGCACCTGCAATCGCTGGTGGAAACCCGACAGTATCTCAATCTGGAAAGCGGCCTCGCGAGCACCCGACTCGAGGTGGCGGACGCCGCCCTGTTCCGGGGAATTCTCGCCAACCGAAGAAACCGATTACGGGACTCGATCGACCTTCTGACTCCTCTTGCCGCCAAACTGGCGGCCGCGCCGGCCTCATGGCGTGAAAAGGAGCTGCTGGCGTCCCTTGCCGACGATTACAGCAAGACTTTTGAATACGTCCGATCGGAAGCGATGTTCTCAAAGCTGTTGCAACGGTATGGCGCATCGCTCACGAAACGCGAGCACCGCAATTTCAGCAACCGATTGAGCGAAATGCATTTGCTGCGCGCCGCGCCTCCTCAGACCCTGGAGAAGACCAGCCCCTCGATGCTGACCGCCAAAATCAACGGAATGGGGCTTTTGG
>WNFD01003701.1_pt1 | contig 22457 bp, 15 predicted proteins | sample 5400491 | NCBI WGS metagenome assembly WNFD01 (sample SAMN13153343, study PRJNA577476) | soil metagenome | isolation source: 120 cm saprolite under Douglas fir tree site 2 hole 2 replicate 2 | place: USA:California | collected 2015-04-18
GATCGCCGAATCCTCTCAAACTTTTCCGGATACTCCGCCGCCAGCACCGCCAATCCCACTCCCGTCGCCAGCACACCTGCCGGATGCTTCCGCTTAATAAACAAAACCGCTGCCGCTCCCAACGAACCCGCCACTACTGCCCGCTTCCACACGTCCATAAATTCCCCCAAATCTTCCGCCTGGGAAGTCTCCAGGCTGACAGTCCCCAAGCCTGCTTACAAAGTTCATTCTAACGCGGCAAAGGTTGCCCACCTTGCTCTATACTTCGTCGAGTTCTTGGATGCAATCGAGTCTTCCCCAGGTGAAAAAAACATTCATGCGAAACTTTCGCGTCGCGCGGTTCTTGGTGGCCGCGGCAGTCGCAGTGCTAGCAGTTCAATTATCCGCTCAATCCAAGCCTCGCGCCCGCGACCTCGGCGTCCCGCTCGACGGCACTCCCGGCGCCAACAATGCCATCACTGACGTCAAAGAAGTCGAGGTCGGCCACACCACGCTCATCTCCGGCGAGGGCAAACTTGTAGTGGGCAAAGGCCCGGTGCGCACCGGAGTCACCGCCATTCTCCCTCGCGGCAAAGCCTCCACTGATGCCGTTTTCGCCGCCTGGTTCACGCTCAACGGCAACGGCGAAATGACCGGCACCACCTGGGTTGACGACTCCGGATTTCTCGACGGCCCTGTCATGATCACCAACACCCATAGTGTAGGAGTCGTCCGCGACGCCGTCATCGCCTGGAAGGTCAGGCACAGCACGCCTGACATGGAAGGCTACTTCTGGTCACTGCCGGTGGTCGCCGAAACCTGGGACGGCTGGCTCAACGACATCAACGGATTTCACGTCCATCCCGAAGACGCCTTCCATGCGCTCGACACCGCCCACTCCGGCGCAGTCGAAGAAGGCAACGTAGGCGGCGGCACCGGAATGATCTGCAATGAATTTAAGGGAGGCATTGGCACGTCGTCCCGCGTGCTCAGCGCCAAAGCCGGAGGCTACACCGTCGGCGTCCTCGTCCAATGCAACTACGGATCCCGGGAGCAACTCCGCATCGCCGGAGTCAACGTGGGCCGCGAAATTCCCGAACACACCCTGTGGCAGAAAGACGTCGGCTCCATCATCGTCATCGTCGCCACCGACGCCCCACTCATCCCCACGCAACTCAAACGCATCGCCAGAAAAGTTTCGCTAGGCCTGGGCCGCGACGGCAGCTACTCCGGCGACGGCTCCGGAGACATCTTCCTGGCCTTTTCCACCGCCAACCCCGGCGCCGTCGGCGCCAAAGGACTGCATCAGCTCACCATGCTCCCCAACGAAAAGCTCGACCCAATTTTTCTAGCCACAGTACAAGCCACCGAAGAAGCCGTCATCAACGCCATGGTCGCCGCCGAAACCATGAAAGGCATCAACGACCGCGAGGTCATAGCCCTCCCCCACGACCGCCTACGCGAAGCCCTGAAAAAGTACAACCGCCTCACCAAATGACCGCGCTTAGCGGGCGTGAGCGAAGCGGCGGCGGTCATCCTGAGCGGAGCCAAGGATCTCCTGCCCGTGTGGGGACAGCCGCCCCCGGCTTTCCATGGCGAGCAAAGCTCGGCTGCGCCTCCAACACTCTCAACAAAAGGACTCTCTCATCACCCCCACCCGCCCATTACCTTCGCCGCCCCACTACAGTGTCTACACGCTTGTTCCGCAAGAAGACTACAATTCCTTCAGTGAGATACTACACGACCAAACGAGTGCTAGGCGGCATGCGCTTCACCTGTGTCCGTTGCGAGCACAGCGTCAGCACGCTCGACTTCGACACTCGCAACGGCAACCTCCGCACCCAGGCCGCCACCGCTCTCAACCAGCACGCCTCCAAAGCCCACAACCAGCCTCTGATGTATTCCAGCCTCGACCCGCGACAGCGCATCTGGCGCGCCTGAAAATTTCTCAGCAAGGTCCCGCGATTTATGCAAAATCCTCCCCGTGGAACACTGTGGAAAGCGGGAAGCGTGTCCGCCTAAGTTAAGTTATTGATGAAATAAAGCGCGATGGATTCGGCTGAAGTTACAGGCCGGCAGTGATGGATACTTTCGTGTACTACCAGCCCCCACAAAAGTAGACTTGACTTCGCACTTCAGCGCCGAATCCAACGACGTGAATTACTCTCGCGTTTGTCATCCTAGCGCGCCGCATTTGCGCGCGAAGGACTTGAGGGGCTACCGCGCAGCGATGCCGCACTTTGGCATCGCAATAAGCGCGAGGCGACCTTCCCTATAGCACTCTGCCGCGAGCGTCGCATCTCCAGCCAATCAGCCCGACGCTGTTCGTGCCACCAACGCCCCCGCCTACTTCAACTTCACAAACAACAAAACAAAAATCGCCCACACCCCCACGGTCGTCGGAAACTGCGCCAAGGCCGCGTCGCGCACCGGACCTCCTCTGGGAAGCGCAAACGTCAGAAAGAACATAACCAGTGCCGTGAGTATCCCAACCACCAACTTGCTTTTCCAGTTCATGGACGCTCTCCCCTCGACATGCGCCGTCGCCCACATCGTCCCACAGGCCCAGCCACACGTCAGCGCAAGAGTATACCCCGAAGGTGCCAGGTACACCGAAGAGTGGGAGGGCCTAGCTTGCGTATTCACAAGCAGGGAATGGGGAGGGACGCGATTCAGTTTCTGAACCTGCCCCTAAGCGAAGTCAAGCGGTGCATGAAGCTCCATAGGGTTGCAATTGGCAAAGACTTGTGAAAAAAGTGTTGGAAGGCGCGGCTGAAGCCGCGCCCTTTCAACCGAGGCGACCACGGGAGCCCGTACTAGTCGACCACGGCTTTATCAGTGATGAGCAGGCCACGATCAATGATGGCGAAGGCTTCGCGCAATTGCTGCTCGTTGATGCACAGCGGCGGATTGGTAAAGAAAGTGTTCCAGCGCACCAGCGTGTAGAGACCTTGCTCCCGGAAGAAGCGGCCGAGTGCGGCCATCTCTTCCGAGGTGCCGTTGAAGGGAGCCATGGGCTGGCGGGTCTTGCGGTTGCGAATAAGTTCCACGATGCCGAACAGGCCGATGGAGCGCACGGCCCCAACCGACGAATGCTTCGCCTGCAATTCGGCGCCCAGTTGCTTCATCACCGCGCCCATTTTTTTGGCGTTGTCGATCAGGCCGTCTTCTTCATACACGCCAATCGTCGCCAGCGCCGCCGCGCATCCCATGGGATGGCTGTTGTAGGTGAGCCCTCCGTAAAAAACTTTGTCCTGAAAATGTTGCGCGATGTGATGGCGCATGCCCACCGCTCCCAGCGGCAGATAGCTTGAAGTTAATCCCTTAGCCATCGAAATCAGATCAGGAACAACTTTCCAGTGATCGACGGCAAACCATTCGCCAGTACGTCCGAAGCCAGCCATGACTTCATCTGCGATCATCAGGATTCCATACTTGTCGCACAGCGCGCGCACACCCTGCATGTATCCATCCGGAGGAACGAGAATTCCGTTGGTGCCGACAACGGGCTCGAGGATGAACGCCGCAATGGTTTGCGCACCTTCAAGTTGGATGACTTCTTCGATCATGGTCAGCGAGGTCTCCGCCGACTCCCATCCGCGCTCGATGCCATGATAGGGATCGAGCACGCGCACCACGCCTGGAATGCCAGGCTCCGCCGCCCACCTGCGCGGATCACCGGTAAGACTGATGGCGCCCGCAGTCGCGCCGTGATAGGAACGATAGCGCGCCATGATCTTGTGACGTCCGGTAAAGAAGCGCGCAATCTTGATCGCGTTCTCGTTGGCTTCAGCTCCGCCGTTGGTAAAGAAAAATGTGTCGATGTCTCCCGGAGTTATTTCCGCGAGCTTCGCCCCAAGCCGCGCGCGAACTTCAGTCGCCATGAACGGATTCGCGTAGGCGAGAGTCTGCGCCTGCTCGGTAATCGCTTGAATGACGCGCTCGTCGCCGTGTCCGATGTTGACCGACATTAACTGGCTGTTGAAGTCGATGAAGCGCTTCCCTTCCGGCGTGTAGAAGTAAATGCCCTTGGCGCGAGCAACCGGAATGGGATCGACCTTCGATTGCGCCGACCATTCATACAGCGTGTGCTTGCGTGCGAGATCGACGATTTCCTGGCCGGTCATGGAAGACGTCTCAGCGATCGTGGTCATGTCCATCCTTTTGGGAACCTCTGTGATCCTCTGGGGTTGAATGAGTCTTAACCACAGAGGACACAGAGGTCACCGGGTAAAGCTGACGAACTTGCTAGAACTTGCGGCTGTGTTCTTTGGCCCAGCGTTCGACGACAACTTTCTTGTCGGTATAGAACTCGATGGCGTCGCGGCCTTGCCCGTGGAGATCGCCGAAGAAGCTGTTCTTCCATCCACTGAAGGGGAAGTAAGCCATGGGCGCGGCGACTCCAATGTTGATCCCGATATTTCCCGCGGGTGCTTCATAGCGGAAGCGGCGCGCGGCCGCACCGCTCGACGTGAACAGCGAGGCCTGATTGCCGTAGGCACTGCGCTCGAGGAAGGCGAGCGCTTCGTCCATGTCGCTGGCGTGGACGAGGCTGAGCACAGGACCGAAGATTTCGGTGTCGGACAACTCGCTGGTCTGAGGCACGTCGTCAAGGATGGTTGGGTTGACGAAGTTTCCGGATTCGTACTTCGGGACTTTGGACTTGCGTCCATCGAGCAGAACCTTTGCTCCTTGCTTCTCGCCAATGCCGATCAGCGATTCGACTCGCTCTTTGCTCTGCGGCGTGATCACTGGTCCCATTTGCACGCCTTCGTCGAGCCCGTTGCCGACTTTGAGTTTCGAAGCCGCATCGGTGATCGAGTCGCGGAATGTCTTCTGCGCTTCGCCTATCGTGACCGCGACCGAGACCGCAAGGCAGCGCTGTCCCGCACACCCAAAGGCACTGTCGCTGATGATCTGCGTAGCCATTGGCATGTCGGCGTCGGGCAGAACGATGACGTGATTCTTGGCTCCGCCCTGACACTGCGCGCGTTTGCCATTCGCTGCTGCGCGTGAGTAAACGTATTTCGCCACTGGCGTCGAGCCGACGAAGCTGATGGCGCGAACCTTGGGGTGGTCGAGGAGCGCATCGACAGCCGCTTTTCCTCCGTTGACCAGATTCACTACGCCTTTGGGCAATCCAGTCTTTTCGAGCAGTTCGTAGACGTAGTGCATGGTGAGCGGGACACGCTCGGACGGCTTGATGATGAACGTGTTTCCGGTAGCGATGGCGTAAGGCAGATACCAGAAGGCGATCATGCCGGGAAAGTTGAAAGGCACGATGGCGGCGACGACGCCGAGCGGCTGGCGGATCATCATCTCGTCGATGCCGCGGGCAACATCTTCGAGGTTGTAGCCCTGCATCATCATAGGGATGCCGCAGGCTACTTCGACGTTCTCGATGGCGCGGCGCATCTCGGCTTTGGCTTCGGTGAGCGTCTTGCCGTTTTCCTGGGTGAGGATGCGGCCGATGTCATCGAGATGATCTTCGAGCAGCATCTTGAGTTTGAAGAGCGGCTGGATACGGTCTTCCGGCGGAGTGCGGCGCCATTCGGGGAAAGCGGCTGAAGCGGCTTCGACGGCGGCGTTCACTTCGGCGGCGTCGGCGAGCGGGACTTGGGCTAACGTTTCGCTGGTCGCAGGGTTGATTACGTCGCGCCACTCGGAGGCGCGGGAGTCCCTCCATTGATTGTTGATGTAGTTGGGGAGTCTGGTGATGGGTGGTGCTGCTACGGTCATGGCCTAGGTGCCTCGGCTATCGTGAAGGATGCTTTGATCATAACTGAGTGCGTGCCTGTATTTCAGTCGTCCCTTCGGGACGTTTCCTTCTTGCTTCACCGCCACTGAAGGGGCGGGCTGTTATCGATCGCCCCTACGGGGCCAAGCCGAGCTGCGCTCGGCCGGACAGCCGTCCCCACATCGTCCGCCCTAACACAGCGGTCACTGGTTCACGCCAACTCTACACCAACTGCGCGACAACGTCCTTCTTCTCGCACGCCTTGGCGAGGGCGGATTCGAGCACGTCGAGACCTTCGTCGATCTGCTCTTTGGTTGCGACCAATGGAACTAATACTCTGATCACATTCGAATACGTACCGGCGGTGATCGTGATCAGGCCATGTTCGTAACAGTATTGCGTGATCTGTTTGGTCTCTTCGGCTGCCGGCGCTTTTGTTTCTTGCGACTGCACCAACTCGATGGCCTGCATTCCGCCTAGGCCGCGCACGTCGCCGACGAGCGGCCAGCGCCGTTGCCAGTCGCGGGCACGGCGCTGGAACTGATCGCCCAACTCATTGGCTCGCGTCAGCAGGTCTTCGTGTTCGAAGAGATCGAGAACAGCCAGTGCCGCAGCGCAGGAGAGCGGATTACCGGCGAATGTGCCGCCCAGGCCGCCAGGAGCGGGAGCGTCCATGATTTCGGCACGACCGGTCACGGCAGCCAGCGGGAGTCCGCCACCGAGGGATTTTGCCGTCACAAGAATGTCGGGCTCGATGCCGTAGCGCTCGCTGGCGAACATGGCGCCGGTGCGGCCGAAGCCTGATTGGACCTCGTCTGCGATGAAGAGGACTCCGTATTTGTGGCAGAGATCAACCAGAACCTTGAAGTAATCGGGCGGCGGAGCGATGAATCCGCCTTCGCCCAAGACGGGCTCAGCGATTACGGCTGCGACTTCTTCGTTGGCGACTACACGTTTGAATGTGTCTTCGAGGTGGCGGGCGCAGTAGAGATCGCATGACGGATACTTGAGTGAGTACGAGCAGCGATAGCAGTAGGCGAAGGGGATGCGGTAGACGTCACCGGGGAACGGCGCGAAGCCGGCTTTGTAAGGATGCGTCTTGCTGGTGAGGGCGAGCGTCATCATGGTGCGGCCGTGGAAGGCATCTTCGAAGGCGATGATCGCGGGACGCTTGGTGTAAGCGCGCGCGATTTTCACGACATTCTCGATGGCTTCGGCGCCGCTGTTCACGAAAAGTGTTTTCTTGGGAAATTTTCCTGGCGTGACGTCGTTCATGCGCTCGGCGAGCCGGATGTAGCCTTCGTAGGGCGTGACCTGCACACAGGTGTGCATGAAGCGATCGAGCTGCTCGCGCACGGAGCGAACGATGGCTTCACGGCGATGACCGACGTTGAGGCATCCGATACCGCCGGCGAAGTCAATGTAGCGGTTGCCGTCGACATCTTCGAGCCACGCGCCCTCGGCTTTCGCGACGTAAATGGGCGTGCCGTGAGAAAGGCCGCGGGGCACGGCCTGGGCGCGGCGTGCGGCGAGCGCTTTGGACTTGGGGCCGGGGATTGGAGTGCGTAATTGAATTGTGGACATCGTAGGTTCTCAGTGGCCAGAAAATTCAAGTTTGCGAACCAGCCACGGGTCACTGACCACTGGCCATTTGTTCTTAGTACCAGCCGATGGGGGCTTCGTTCAGGTTGATGTGAACTTGCTTGGTCTCCAAGTATTCTTCAATACCCCAAGGGCCGAGTTCGCGACCGAAGCCGGATTGTTTGTAGCCTCCCCAGGGCGCTTCGACGTAAGTTGGCTGCATGTGGTTGACCCAGACGATTCCGGCGCGCAGCGACTTCACGGCGCGCATCGCTCTGAAAATATCTCGCGTCCAGACGGCGGCGGCGAGGCCGTAGGGTGAATCGTTCGCGATCTTCAATGCATCTTTCTCGTCTTCGAACGGAATCACCGCGGCGACAGGTCCGAAGATTTCTTCTCGGGCGATGCGGTGACTGTTGTTTACGTCGTAGAAGATCGTGGGCTGGACGTAGTAGCCTCTGGCAAATTTATCGGGGCGTCCGCCGCCGGAGGCTAGTTTGGCTTCTTTCTTGCCGATTTCGAGATAAGAATTGACGCGATCGTATTGTTCCTTGCTGACGAGCGGACCCATCTTGGTTTCACGTTCGAGCGGTGGGCCGAGTTTGATCTTCTTGGCTTTTTCGGTCATGGCGTCGACGAAGTTTTTGTAAATGGACTTCTGCACCAGAATGCGGCTACCCGCAGAACAAACTTCGCCCTGATTAATGAAGACACCGAAGAGCGCGCCGTCGATGGCGGCTTCGAAATCGGCGTCGGCGAAGAAAATGTTGGGGGATTTTCCGCCAAGTTCGAGCGTGACGCGCTTTACCGTGTCGGCGGCTTGCTTGACGATGATCTTGCCGACCGCAGCGCTGCCAGTGAAGGCGATCTTGTTGACGTCGGGATGCTGGACGAGTGGTGCGCCAGCAGTTTCGCCGAAGCCGGTGATGATGTTGACTACCCCGGGCGGAAGGCCGCAGTCGGCAAAGTGTTTGGCGAGTTCCAAAACCGTAAGCGGGGTTTGCTCGGCGGGCTTGAGAACGCAGGTGCAGCCGGCTGCGAGTGCGGGCGCGAGCTTCCATGCTGCCATCAGCAGCGGGTAGTTCCACGGAATGATTTGTCCGGCAACGCCGACCGGTTCCTTGAGCGTGAGACTCATGGCGTTGTCGGGAACAGGGTTCACGTAGCCGATAACTTTGGTGGCGAGGCCTCCGTAGTATTCGAAGCAGGTGGCGACGTCGGTGATGTCGTATTCGGCTTCGACGATCGGCTTGCCGGTGTTGCGGCATTCGAGTTCGGCAAGTGCGGGGAGATTGGCGCGGACTTTCTCGGCTAGACGAAACAGAACGCGGCCTCGTTCCTGCGCGGTGGTCGTGGCCCAGGGTCCTTCTTCGAAAGCGACCTTCGCAGCGGCGACTGCACGGTTCACATCGTCGGCGGTAGCGTCGGGGACTTGGGCGATTACTTCTTCGGTCGAGGGATCGTAGGCGGGAAAGGTCTTGCTGGACTTGCTGTTTACCCACTCGCCGTTGATGAACATCTGATAGGTGCGAACTTCGGTTTTGATGCCGCCCGGCATGGTGTCGACCTCCTTGGTAGCACAGGGGCTAAAGCCCTGATCAAGCTAGCACTCTTTCGGCACGGCTGAAGCCGCGCCCTGATACGAATCTTAGAAACCGCCTGCGAACTTCGCTCGCCGCACCCTTCGACTGGGCTCACGGCAAGCAACCGAGGGTGGCTGTCCCCTCATGAGTCACTCTCCCCTCGCAAATCAGCTCAGCGGCGAGCTTCGCTCGCCCGGACAGGCGAGGCGGCTGTCCCTACGCGAACCTTTTGCGGCGCCTTGTTTCGCCCGTACACGAAAAAGAAGAATGCGGCCAAGCCGATGAAAAACAGCGTGCCGCCGAACATCCACAGTTCATACGACCACAGGGATGTAATCTGCTGCGCCGGGAAAAACACCAGCGCGATGCCGAGAATCGTGGTGAGCAAGCCGCTGGCTCCCGCCAAGAGCAGCGTCAAGCGTCCATATTGGCCGCGGGGCGCGGATTCTGTGGCGGCAAATTTCACCAACGCTGCGAACATGTAGATGAACGGCACCAACTGGAGGACAACGGCCAGCGACAGCAGTTTCTGAAAGGTCTCTTGCACTCCCGCGCCGGCGAAATTCATCACCACGAGAAAGGCCGAGACGATGGCCTGCACCATAAGGGCGGCATAAGGCGTGGCAAATCGGGGATGAATGTTTCCCATCCAGGAGGGCATGTAGGAGTCGAGCCCGGCCACGAAAGGAATGCGCGCACACCCACCCATCCAAGCCGAGCCGATGCCGGCGATGGAAAGACTCAACATGACGGCGAAAGGTACGGTGATCCAACCGAGCCCGATGCGGCCGGCCATGTGGCTGACGGCCTGAACGATGCCTTGCAGTACGTTGACGTTTCCCCCGATGGCAATGAGGAGGGTGAGGGTGACGCCGACATAAAGCATGCCCGAGAGCACCCCGCCCCAGGCAACTGCGCCCGGGAGAGTCCGACTGGGATCCTGGATTTCGTCGCCCATGACGGAAGCGAGTTCGAGTCCGACCAGACCGAAGCAGATGACGCCAAAGGAATTGAGGAGGAAGCGCGGATTTGCGGGAATCCGAAAGTCCGCCGCGCTGATGGTGCTTCCGAACCGCGACCAGATAATAGCGCCGAGGCCGATTAAAACTGCCGCGGCGATAAAAGTTCCAATCGCTCCGACGTTGTTGATCCACTTTCCGACCCCGAGACCCAGAATGTTCAGCCCCGTAAGCAGAGCAAGCAGTGTCAGGGAGGCGGCGGATGCGAAGATTTTGTTGTCGGCCAGACCCTGATGACCGAGACCGAGGACATAGACGGAGACGCCGACGAAATACAGCATCACCGACGGCACGTAGAGCATGTTGTTGGTCCAGTAGCACCAACCGGAGAGAAAGCCGTGAAAGTCTCCGAAGACTTCCTTGGCCCAGAGATACACACCGCCTTCTCCGGGATAACGATGGGCAAGTTCGATTACGGCGATGCCTTGCGGCCAGAAAAAAAGAACAAGCGAGATGATCCACAGCCAGACCGTGACGCCACCGTTGGCGGCTATGGAGGGGACCACGTTCAGGTTGAAGACTGCTACTACAAACAGGAGAACCAGGTCGCGGCGTCCGAGGACGCGCTTGAGGCGGGTGGCGGGTTCGGCGGTGATGGACAAAGTACTATGAAAACCTCGGCGGCTGAAGCCGCGCCTTAGAGCGCGTGAATCGCAGCGCTGAAGCGCTGCGCCACCCAAAAGCCAAAGCTTGCCGAGCTTCGCTCGGCCGGACAGCCGGGGGCGGCTGTCCTCACATGAGCATGGCTAATCTCACCCGGCCATTGCTGTCTTCGCCTGATCGTGGAGCATGCAGGGCGGCAATAGTGTCCGCCCCACATAGAGCTATCTAGTGCGCGGCCAAGACTGGTTGGCCGACGCGTTCTTGCTGCGCTTTCGTTAGCGATGCGGCGATGTCGTCAAAGGCCGCGAGGTGCTTGTCGATGTCGGCCTCGGTGTGCTGGACGGAAATGGTCCATTGTTCGTCCCACCAATAAGGTTGCGCCATCACGCCGCGGTTGACCATGGCAAACCAGTAGTGACGCCAGAGGTCGATGTCGATGGTGGTCCAGTCGCGGTAGTTGCGAATCTCTTTGGGATAGAACATGAGCGCGCCGTTTACGCCAGCACTCGCCACGTAGGCTTGCAGGCCGGACTTGGCGACGATTTTGCGATAGCCTTCGGTCAACTTTTTGCTGAGCTTGTCGACGTGGGCATAGTTTTCGCGGGTGAGGACTTCGCGGAATGTTGCGAGCCCCGCCGCCATCGAGACCGGATTGGTGTTGTAGGTGCCGCCATGGAAGACCTTGTGCTGCGAAATAAGATCCATCACGGATTTGCTGGCGCCGAAAGCGGCGAGGGGCAGGCCTCCGCCGATCGATTTAGCGAGACAGATCATGTCGGGGATGACGCCGAAGTATTCTGACGCGCCTCCCCAGCAAAGCTTGGCACCGGTCTTGACTTCGTCGAAGATCAGCAGCGCGCCGTTCTTCGTGGCGATATCGCGCAGTCCTTGAATGAAGCCGGGTTGCGGCAGGCAGAGTCCGACGTTCATCATGATGGGTTCGAGAATGAGGGCGGCGATTTCTCCGGGATTTTCTTTGAAGCGCCGTTCGACAGTGGCGAGATCGTTGAACGTGGCGACAAGGACGTTGGCAATCGCGGACTTGGGAACGCCGAGGCCTCCGGGAACGGAGATGGGATTGTTGATGTCGCCGAATTCGGGAGCGTGCGGCTTGACGCTGACTAGCGCTGAGTCGTGCAGGCCGTGGTATCCACCCTCGAATTTCACGATCTTGTCGCGACCGGTGGCGGCGCGGGCCAGGCGGACGGCGTGCATGGTGGCCTCGGTGCCGCTGTTGCCGAAGCGGCACATCTCGACGGGAAAGCGCTGGCAAATTTCTTCGGCGAGTTGCCACTCCAGGTCATGCGGCATGCCAAACATGGTGCCGGTGCTCAGGCGAGCCGAGACGGCCTTCATGACGGCGGGATGACAGTGTCCGGCCATGAGCGCGCCGAAGGTCAGGTTGTAGTCGATGTATTCGTTGCCATCGAGGTCGCGGAACTTGCTGCCGCTGGCTTCCTTCACGAAAATGGGCCAGGGATCGTAGGCGCGGTAGTTGCTGGCTACGCCCAGGGGAATGCGTTTGAGATTTTTTTTATACGCTTCGGCGGATTTGGGCGTGCGACGCTCGAAAGTCGACAGTTCTTTCTGCAGTTCGGGGTACATCGGATTGCTCCAGGAAAACTCAGGCCGGGGCTTCTGGTTTAGCTGCGGCCATTAGAGTGCCGGGCGGCGCAGCCGCCCGGGTGGTTAACTACAATCTTACGCTCTAGTGTCTCTCACGCTTTACTCTCTGCCTACTATTTCAGCTAGAAGAAAAACTTCAAAGCAAACTGCACCAGCCGCGGATCGCGGGCTTGAGCGACTTGCCCGAATTGCTGGCCGTCCGAGGTATTTCCGTCCGGGTTGAAAAACTGCGTATGGTTGAAGATATTGAAGAACTCGGCGCGGAAATCGACCCGCTTAGTCTCCGATAGCGAGATGGTCTTCAGTATTGCAAAGTCAGTATTGCTGACATGGGGTCCGCAGCAGAGGGTGCGCTTGGCGTTACCGAGGGTGCCAAACAAGGCGGGATCGTAGCATCCAAAGCCAGGGTTCTGCGAACAGAGGTTGGTAATATTTCCCAAGTTGTCGAAAGCCGGACTGCTCGCGTTTTCGGTGAAACTGTTGGGATCGAAAAAGTAGTTGCCGTTCGACTGCGGCCTCTTTGTATGGAAGGGCGCTATTTGTTCTGGTTCACCCGGCAGTTCGAAATCGAAGCTATACATCAACTCATTATCAGCCAGTGATGTAATACGGATGGGGAATCCAGTCTGAAAAGTCGTAATTCCTGAAATCGCCCAGCCATCGAGCAGTTTGCCCTTGACGCCATCGTGATGCTGGAACGGAAACTCCCAGTAAAAGCTCAATACAAACCGATGCCGCGCGTCAAAGACCGAGAGCGAGCGGCTGATACGGGGGTCGATCGGATTTAGGATGCCCTCAAAGCTGGAGGCTTGGTCGAAGGACTTGCTGAAGGTGTAGGCAGCGGTGAGCTGCAGGCCGTGCGCAAAGCGCTTATCAAGGGACGCCTGCAACGAATTGTACGCCGAATTGGCAATCGTATCCTGGGCGAAGATGCTGCTAAAGACGGGGATTCCATCACCAGGGCAACCATTACCAGTCAGAGGATCGCACTGCGGGGAAGAGTAACGACGTAGCCCCACAAGCGTTAGGCCGTTTGGCAGGAAAGTCCCAGCCGGGAGCACCGGATTATTGCTATTCTGGGCGTAAGGCAGGTGGAAATCCACGGGAAGGGTGGTTCCTGCTGGAATCGAGAAGGCACTGTCGGCAAAATACTGGCCGCACGTACCGGCGCCGAGTACGGCGTTCAGATCCAGGCAGGTCTGCGGGTTTCCGTAGTTCAGATCGTGGGTCGCGAGCAACCGATGGCCCTGCGAGCCCACGTAGCCCACCTGCAACTTCAGGTCTCTGCTCAGCTGACGCTCGATCGTCAGGTTATATTGCGCCGAATATTGACTTCGCATTTTCGGCTGAAACTGGCCGAATAGCAGAATGGGGCGGAACATGCCCCAGTCCACCGCCGTGCCCCGTGGTGGATTCAGAATACCGTTGACACCGGCCAGCGAGCTCAGGCCGAATGGATTGGGATAAGTAAAGCCCCCGCTCTGGTCCTGAAAAGGAGTGTTAAACATGGTGTTGAAAGGGAAAGTGCTTCCCCCAAAGGGCGGCTCGGCGCTGAACTGTTCCAGGACCAACTGCTCAATCGGGTTGTAGAAGAGTCCCCAACCCGCTTTGAAGCTGGTTTTGCCTGAGGTGCCCGGACTCCACGAAATCCCGATTCGCGGAGCAAAGGCTTTGTAGTATGTCTGCGTCAGACCAGTAGGTACGCCCTGGTCTCCCGGCACCACCAAGCCGACCGGAGTCATGGAAGAACAGTCGGTGTTGACTGTATTTTCGCAAGGATAGACCGTGCTCACCTGCCCAGGACGGAAGGTTTGGACGTGCTTGCTCACGTCGGCAATCGGCGTGTTGAGTTCCCAGCGCAATCCGTAGTTCAGGGTTAGGTTCGGTTTGATCTTCCAACTATCCTGAGCAAACAGGTACAGGCCCGTATCGCGGACATGCTCCACCTGGGCAGAGCCTTGGCCATACGAACCTGGGAATCCGAGCATGTAATCAGAAAACACCGTATCGCCAATCGGGCTATTGGTCGATGTACCATCGACAAAGAACTCGCCGTTGACGTCAAAATAAAGAGTCTGGTCAAAGTGCTGGCGGCGAACGTCCGCACCAAATTTGATGGAGTGCGTGCCAACAATTTTGCTGACACTGTCCGACCATTGAAGTGAGTTCCCCACTTGAGGCACTTGCCCCTCACCGTTGTTGCCAATGGTGAATCCGCCACTGACCTGAACGAAAGGAACGCCTTCGAACTTAGGACCCAAATTGGGATGAATGCCCAGAGTATTCGCCTGCGTCCCGTCTGAGAAGCAGGGAACGGGACCCCCCGTTCCGTCCGTTAGCCATGCAGGAGCGGGTGGGCATGAATTCTGCACTGTTGTTGTGAACACGGGACGCTGGAAGGTTTTCTGCGCTTCGCGGTTGTAATTGAATCGAAACTCATTGACGGTTGTACTGCTGATCGTCCACGTGTGGCTGATGTTGTACTGCTGGAATCGCTCGTTCGTGGTCGATCCGAATCCGGGGACGTTTGCGCCCGCAGCCTGGAATTGCGCAAAAGGGAAGACTACGTGGTGATCATCAAAATAATAGTAAAAGCTGAGGTTCTGGTTATTGTTGATCCGGTGATCGATCCTCACCGTAAACTGGTCGCCGCGCTCTGGCTGCACCGGTGTGGTCACAAGTGCACTATTGTTATTGGCTGGGGTTGGCACATACTGGAGTAGGTCGACCGCAGTCGCATCCAGGCAGCCTAGCGGGATGATATTGTTAGGGAAAAGGACCGAATACGGTTGGCCGTCAGGTATGTTGGGTGCCGACCCCAGTGCCGTGGTGCATTTGGGGCGCTGGTTCAGTGCAAAAGCGTTGGTCAGGGTGCCACTGAAAGTTGACTCTGAGGAAAAATCAGCAAAGGGCTGAGTCGCGCTGGGACGCTCACTCGCTGTGGGAACGAATACGAGTGGCGACGGGATCCCCTGACGGATGCGTCTTCCTTCGTACGAAGTGAAAAAGAACGTCCGGTCTTTGACGATCGGCCCGCCAAGTGTTCCGCCAAACTGGTTTTGATTGAATTTCGGCTTGTCACAGGGAATCCCCTGTACAGCCGTGAAGCAGTAAGGATTGGCGTTCAGCACGGTGTTCCGGAAAAACTCATACGTATTCCCGTGAATGCTGTTGGTTCCCGATTTTGTTACTACGTTGACGACCGAGCCGGAGTTGCGACCGTATTCGTTGGCATCTCCGCCGTTGACACTAAAGTTGTTAGAACGGCCGCGTCCCCCGTTGACCGACACTGCTCCCGCTTTGTCGCTACCGTAGACGACGGAGTTGCTTGACCCCACGGTCGACATCACTCCGGGCTGCAACTGCAGGAACTGGTAAGTATCGCGGGAGTTGAGCGGAAGCTCGCTGACGGCTCGGTCGTTCACCACAGCGCCTAACTGCGTGCTGGTCGTATCCACCAACGGCGCTTCGGAGGTGACGTCAACGATTTCCTGCGCGGCGCCCAACTGCATGGTCATGTTGAGGGTGATGACCTGATTGATGTCGAGAGCGACGCTGCGGCGGACGTTCTTCTTGAATCCCTTGAGATCGAACTCCAAACGATAGGTGCCAACGGGAACCTCAACAAAATCATAATCACCGTTTCCGCTCGTCAGGGCGTCTCGGCTGACGTTGGTGGCTTCGTTGACCAGCGTGACCTTGACTCCCGCCAGGACGGCGCCGGTGGGATCAGCGACGCGGCCAAGAATGCGGCCGCTCGTACCTTGCGCGACAAGGAGGGTGGAAGTGCAAAGGGAAAACACGACTGTCACACAAACGGCGGTCCAGCGGGCTCTCGACGACGGCATGGAACCTCCAACGTGTCAGGGAAGGATTTTTTGTTTTCACAACGGCTGCTTGTGTCCGACGCCAACCTTGCTATAATCCCGCAAGGTTAGAGAAGGGGAAGGCAGACTGTCAAGAACAAAAATCGCATCCCTTCGATTCAGGATTCTTATCGCGGCATCAGTCCTCGGTGGCACATATTAAGGTATGAAATCGACAAACTCCGCACCGTACTTGAAGATTGGCGACGTAGCGCGCCGGGTGGGAGTGTCTCCATCGGTGATCCGGTCGTGGGAGAGCCTGGGTCTAACGCGTCCGCGGCGGACCGAGAGCAAGTACCGCCTTTACAGCGCCGAAGACGTCACACTGCTGAAACGCGCGCGCTTCCTGCGCAAGGTGCGAGGACTGAATGCCCCTGCGATTGTGCAACTACTGAAACGTGAAGGCAGACTACAGCCGGTGCCAGATGGAAACTCGGGGGCTATCGGTGGACACTTGCGGCTGTTGCGGGTGAAACGGAAGCTGTGTTTGGCGCGGGTGGCGCGCGCGGCCGGTATATCGGTGGGATTTTTGAGCGCTCTGGAGCGGTCCCAGATGAGCGCTTCCGTCGGAACTCTGCGCAAGCTGGCGCGCTTTTATAAAACTAACATCCTAAATTTTTTTGATGGGACAGAGGCCAGCAGCCTGCACGTGCGTCCGAAGGCCAGAAAGGTTCTGGAGGCTGGGCCCGGAGTGCGTATGGAGTTGCTGGCATGGGGCAACACGGTGATGGAGCCGCATTTGTTTCGTGTGGCGCCGGCGGCGGAGAGCGGCGACTCGTACGCGCACGAAGGCGAAGAGTTTCTCTACATCTTGCGCGGAGAGTTTGCAATTACTCTGAACAGCGAGGAATACCGGCTCAAGCCGGGAGACAGTTTTTACTTCGAGAGTGCGACTCCGCATCGCTGGAAAAATCCCGGCCGGACGGAAACATGGTTGTTGTGGGTGAATACTCCGCCGACTTTTTAGCCAACCGGAAGGATAATTTAAGGTTGCGGGAGCGAAAACTTGTTCAGCTCGAAAAACCTGCCCAAAGGTCTCTTGCGATTGTTGGTGGCACTCCTGGCGGTTCCCTCTTTTGCGTTCACCGGGACTGCAGCACAAGAGAAGGTCCATTCCGTTGCCGCTGACACCATCATCGTCCGCGCCAAAATCTACACCTTGAATGAGAAGCAGCCGTGGACGGAAGCTTTGGCGATCAAAGCAGACAAAATCCTTGCGGTCGGCAGCGACACGGATATTCAGGCCTACCGTGGATCTTCGACGAAAGTGGTGGATGCCGGCGGGCATCTGCTTCTGCCTGGATTCGAAGATTGTCATATCCACTTCATGGATGGGTCGCTCGGCCTGGTAGAGGTTGACCTCAATGGCGCGTCCAGCGTGGCGGAGATCCAGCGACGGGTGAAGGCGTACGCAGCATCGCACCCGAAAGAGCCATGGATCACTGGGATGGGATGGACGTACCCGACTTTCGGTCCTGCGGCTTTGCCTGACAAAAAAATTCTGGACGAGGTTGTGCCCGATCGACCGGTTTACTTAGTCGCGTTCGATGGTCACAGTTCCTGGGCGAACAGCAAAGCGCTGGCAATGGCTGGCATCAGCAAACAGACACCTGATCCTGCAAACGGCAAGATTATGCGCGATGCCAATGGCGAGGCCACGGGCGCGCTGAAGGAATCGGCAGGCGATTTAGTCGCCAAAGTCATGCCCAAACCTACACGGGAAGAACGCCTGGCGGCTCTGCTTAAAGGCATTCATGAGGCAAACAAGTTCGGGCTGACTCGCGTTCACAGTGCCGGACAGGACTTCGAATATTTGGATTTATACGATGAACTACGGCGCAAGGGCGAGTTGAGGCTGCGTTTTTATGTGGCATACTTTCTGAACCCACCAGAGCTGAGAGCGGAAGACCTGGAGAAGATCGAGGGAGCGCGGCGCATGTACCACGATGATGGGATTTCGGCCGGCGTGGTGAAGACGATGCTCGACGGGGTGGTGGAAGCCCACACCGCAGCCATGCTAACGCCTTATAGTGATGATCCGAGCCAGAGCGGAAAACTTTTCTGGGAACCGGCCAAATACAAAGCTGCGGTCACGGAATTGGACCGGCGCGGACTCCAAGTCCTTACCCATGCGATTGGGGATTTGGCGGTTCGGACAGCCTTAGACGCATACGAAGAGGCCGCCAGGACGAATCAGACCAAAGATGCCCGGCCAAGGATTGAGCACATTGAAACCATCAGTGCGGAGGATATTCCGCGCTTCGGGAAACTGGGCGTGATTGCCAGTGTCCAGCCCCTACACCTTTATTCGGACGAAGACACGCTCGACATATGGGCCCGAAACACTGGCCCAGAGCGTGCGCAGCGAGCCTGGTCATTCCACAGCATTGAAGAACATGGAGGCCGATTGGCGTTTGGGAGCGATTGGCCGGTAGTGACGCTGAACCCGTGGACAGGCATCGAAACCGGGATTACCCGAAAGACCGCGAGGGAAAACCGGAGGGTGGCTTCGTGCCGAGGGAAGCGGTCAGCCTGGAAGATGCGATCAAGGCCTACACGCTGGGCGCGGCTCTCGCTGGGCGACGCGAAAAGCAGGAAGGATCGCTGGAACCGGGGAAACTGGCCGATTTGATCATCGTAAATCAGGACCTTTTCAAGATCGAGCCCCAGGAAATCGGCAAAACTGAAGTTCTGCTGACCATGGTGGGAGGGAGAGCAGTCTATGAATCTCCGGAGTGGAAGAAAGTGAGCGACGGCCGGTGAGCGGCACCTGGGAGGAAAAATGATCTGGCGGCGCTGGATGGGGCTGTTGCCATTGCTGGCGGTGGTTTTGGCTGCGGGCTCCTGCTCTAAGAAGACGCCAACCTTGAATCTGCTGGTGTGGGAAGGCTACGCCGATCCATCGTTCGTGAAGACATTCGAAGAGCAGCATCACTGCAAGGTTTCAGCGTCGTATATGGGATCGAGCGATGAACTGGTCGCCAAGCTGAGGGGTGGTAGCTCCGGAAATTATGACATTATTTCTCCTTCGAGCGATGTGGCCACCTCGATTGCGTCGGCAGGCCTGGCGGCACCGCTTGATTTATCGAAGATTCCGGGCTACAGCCAGCTTTCTGCGCAACTGACTTCCCTTCCCCTGGTCCGTGTGAACGGTCAGGTGTACGGCGTGCCGTTCATGTGGGGACCGGACCCGCTCATCTATGACACTACGGTTCTCGTGCAGCCTCCGGATAGCTGGAACGTGCTTTGGGATCCAAAGTATCGGAAAAAGATTTCGGTGTGGGACGATCTGTCAACCGTCTACATGGCGGCGCAAGTTCTCGGCTATGACAAACCCGATTCGTCGCGGCTCTACAACTTGAGCGATGAGCAGCTCGAGGCGGTGAAGAAAAAGCTGCTGGAGCTAAAGCCGAACATTCGCAAGATGTGGTCCACCGGAGGGGAGCTGACGAATCTTTTTCAGAATCATGAAGTTGTTGCGGCGATGGGGTGGCCGCTGATGACCAATCAACTGCGCAAGATTAACTTTCCCGTGGGCGAGACGATTCCAAAAGAAAACACTACTGGATGGATTGATCACCTGATGATTACTGCGGGCAGCGAGAACAAAGACTTGGCTTACGAATTTCTCAAGTACATGATTGAGGCGGAGACGCAGAAGAGAGTCACCGACGTTACCGGCTACACGCCGGCAAATCCGCAGGCAGGGCAATTCATGACGCCGGCAGAAGTGAAGAGCTTGCATCTCGACGACGTTGACAACTACCAGAAGCGGCTCTACTTCTGGCAGAATGTGCCACGGCGGGCGAAGTACAACGAGATTTGGAATGAAGTGAAGGCAGCGCAGTAGCGAATGCAACCGGCAACGAGAAACAATCCATGGTCTCCATCCCCCATTCGACAGCCGCAGCCGTGCTCGACACAAGTGCCGCGACACCGAAGACGCTCCTCAGCATTCAAAATGTCGCCAAGCACTTTGGCAAAAACATAGTCCTAAGGAACATTTCTTTGGACATTGCCGAGGGCGAGTTTCTCACCATACTCGGAGAAAGTGGCTCAGGCAAGACGACGCTTCTGCGAATTGTTGCCGGCTTTGAGAGCGCGACGTCGGGCGAAGTTTGGATGAGGGACGAGCGATTGGACCAGCAGCCTCCTTACCGGCGTCGCGTGAACACAGTGTTTCAGCACTACGCTTTATTTCCTCATCTCACCGTCGAGGAGAACGTGGAATACGGGTTGCGCGTAGCCAAGCGTCCGGTTGCAGAGATCAAGACACGCGTCGAAGAGGCGCTGGCCAAAGTAAAGATGACGGCCTACGCGAAGGTGAAGCCGTCGAAAATCAGCGGCGGGCAGCAGCAGCGCATTGCCTTGGCCCGGGCGCTGGTGAACCGTCCGAAATTGTTATTGCTGGATGAGCCGCTTTCAGCTCTGGATGCGAATCTGCGGCGGCAGATGCAATTAGAACTGAAATCACTGCAGCGGGAAGTAGCGATTTCGTTTCTGTTCGTGACCCACGATCAGGAAGAAGCGATGGTGATGTCAGATCGCATCGCTCTTTTGCGTTCAGGCGAACTCGAACAAGTAGCGGCGCCCAGAGAGATATACAGCCGTCCGGCGACGGCATACGTCGCGCAATTCATCGGACACACGAATTTATTGGAAACTGAAGTGCGAGGCGGGATCGCGCGCTGCTCATCGCTATCGTGGCCAGTCCAGCTTGCGGACGGGCCGGCCCTGTTCTCTTTGCGACCGGAGAATATTGTTGTCGTCTCGCCAGCCACTCTTGTTGTCTCTGGCCGTGTGCGTGTGCGAGGCAGGGTGGTGAACCAGGCGTTCCATGGAGCCACAGAGTTGATTCGAGTGCAGTGTGCAGAAGGGGCAGTCCTCGTCGTGAGAACACCCAGCAGCGTGGCGGGCCACGCTGAGGTCGAGTTGGAGTTCTCTCCTGGGGATGCCGTTCCGGTGCGCAAGTCTGCCGAAAGGAATTGATTGTTTTCCCGGGCTTACAAAACGGCGGTGACCTTGCCTCCGCTAGTGTGGGTCGCGGCATTTCTGCTGACCCCGTATCTCCTAATGCTTTGCTACAGCTTCTGGTCGGTTTCGGCGGCGCAGGTTATCGTTCACCACTGGAGTCTGGATAACTACCGCGAGTTGCTGCGCGTAGGGGTTTACTGGCAAACGCTATTGCGCTCCATGTGGATCGCGGCCCGGGTGACGATCTTTTCGCTGCTGCTGGGATATCCGCTGGCCTATTTTCTTTCCTTTCACGCCGGCAAGCGGAAGGATCTTTTTTATCAGTTGGTGATTATTCCGTTGTGGGTCAGTTATTTGGTTCGGGCCTATGCGTGGAAGACGATTCTAGGATCGGACGGCGTCTTGAACACGTGGCTGCAATATGTGCATCTCACTCAGCATCCGGTGGAGTTTCTGTTGTACAGCCCGTTCGCTGTGGTGCTGACTCTGACGCACATCTATACGCCATTTACCTTTTTGCCGATTTACGCCGCGCTCGAACACATTCCGCGCAATTTGGTGGAGGCTTCGCACGATCTTGGCGCAACTCCCGGGCAAACCTTCTGGAAAATAGTTTTTCCTCTCTCCATTCCCGGGGTGCTGGCCGGCGCCACGTTTGCATTCGTGCTAAGTCTGGGAGATTTTCTGGCTCCACTGCTGTTGGGCGGAGCGAGCGGAATTATGATCTCGAACATCGTGGTAAGCCTGTTTGGCGCGGCATATAACTGGCCTTTGGGTGCGGCAATTTCTTTCTGCATGCTGTTGCTGGTGGTGAGTTTGATTTTTCTTTCCGAGCGCCTGGAAAGGAAATGGAGCTTCTCGTGAGCGGCAAGGGGAGGGAAGCCACGAAAGGACCGCGCTGGTTGTTGGCGCACGCCGTCGCTGTGTTCGCGTTTCTTTATTTGCCGATAGCAGTCCTTATTCTTTATTCGTTTAATGGGGAGGGCGTGGGTGGATTCCCGCCGCGTCATCTGACGTTCGATTGGTACCGCGTACTGTTCTCCGATGGCCCTATCTGGGATTCCGTGTGGAATAGCCTGCAAGTGGCCTTCGTAGCGATGGTGATTTCTCTTGCGATCGGCGTGCCGGCGGCGCTGGCACTCGATCGGGCCCAATTTCCCGGCAAGGCGCTTTTCCGGCGGCTCGTACTGCTGCCACTTATTTTGCCGGGAGTGATTACGGGTCTGTCGCTACTCATGCTCTTCAATGCAGCCGCCATTAAACTCAGCTTGCTGACCATTGTGCTGGGTCATGGCACAGCGCTGATTTCGGTGGCCACGACAGAAGTATTCGCCGGGTTGCAAAAACTGAATCGCGCACAGGAAGAAGCCTCGCTCGACTTGGGCGCAAACTACTGGCAGACGTTTTGGCGAGTGACGCTGCCGAATTTGAAGCTGTCGGTCATTGGCGCGGCGCTGCTGATCTTCACGCTTTCCATGGATGAGATCGC
>WNFD01004881.1_pt1 | contig 22445 bp, 18 predicted proteins | sample 5400491 | NCBI WGS metagenome assembly WNFD01 (sample SAMN13153343, study PRJNA577476) | soil metagenome | isolation source: 120 cm saprolite under Douglas fir tree site 2 hole 2 replicate 2 | place: USA:California | collected 2015-04-18
CGTGGCAACGGCCCCGCCGGCCACGACCAGTGCAAGCACGGTACGTGGCCAGTACCGCCGAAACGCCGCAGGAAGCACCGTGACCGCGACAACCGCGGGGCTTGCCCAATACGGAATCCCGCGCAGGTCCGCCGTCTCCCTGAAGATGCCGGCGTACGCCAGCGCCATCAGTGCCGTGACCGCGCAGTCGATCCAGACCCAGTGCGCCGGCCGCAATCGCTGCGTCAGCGGCGGGCGGAGCTGGTCCATGTCCCGACGGTAACGCGCAGTTCCCCGGGTTCGCGTCGTACCAGGGACCGACGCGCTCAGTTGTACCTGGGACCAGAGGACGACGCCGAAGTATGTCCCGTGGCCCGACGTAATCCGCCGCCGCCGAAGGCACCATAGCAGCCATAACCAGCCAGATGAAAACAGCGACGGGACCGGGCGAGGAACGCACCCAGGGTCTTGCTCGTGGCCGCGTGGCGCGGGCACTGGACAGGACCTGCCGGAGATGGCCGCGTCAGTGCGGCCGCGGCTGCCTGGGGCCAGCATTTCCTGCGTGCATCCGGCACCAGACACCAGCAGGAATCTCACAGGCCAGAACTAGATGCCCAGGAGACAACATGACCAGGTTCCGACTGTGCGCCCGCCGGGCCGTCCCGCACCGGTAGCTCGGGAGGCGGGATCGACGGCCGCGGCGAGACCGCGGTGTCCCCGAGCTCGCCGAGCCGCAGCTGTCCCCGCTTGCGGTCAGCGACCTGCGCCAGGACCTAGCGCAACTTGACAGCCTATTCAGCCGACCCGCCGCGAGGCTACGAGTCGTGACCAGCTTTGCCGGGTCGGCCCGCCCTGGCTGGCTTACGGACAGGAAGTGCTGGACGTCGAGATGGTGCACGCGGTCGCCCCTGACGCGGCCCGCCGAATCAGACACGAGCGCCGCTGCCACGGCACCGGCGAGAAGCGAGAACACCACGATGAGCCTGCTGGAACTAAGAGACGTATCCAGGTCATACGGTGAGGGCAGCGCCTCGGTGAACGCGCTGCACGCGGTCAGCCTGTCGGTCGACCGGGGCGAGATGGTGGCGGTCATGGGGCCGAGCGGCTCCGGCAAGAGCACTCTGCTGACCATCGCCGGCACCCTGGAGGAGCCCAGTCGAGGAGAGGTCCTGGTCGGCGGGCAGCCGGTCGGCGCGATGTCCCGCGCCGCCAAGGCGCGGCTGCGCCGCCGCACCATCGGCTATGTCTTCCAGGATTTCAATCTGCTGCCGGGCCTGACCGCGGCGGAGAACGTGGCCCTGCCGCTCGAGCTGGACGGCACGTCCGCCCGTAAGGCCCGGGTGGCGGCGCTGACGTCGCTGGACCAGCTCGGCCTCGGCGGGCGCACGTCGCACTATCCCGACCAGCTGTCCGGCGGCGAACGGCAGCGGGTCGCGATCGCCCGCGCGATGGTGGGCGAGCGGAAGCTGCTGCTCGCCGACGAGCCGTCCGGCGCGCTGGACTCGGCCAACGGGGAGGCCGTGATGGAGTTGCTGCACGATGCGTGCAAAACGGCCGGGATGGCCGCGGTCGTGGTAACCCATGACGCGCATCTGGCGTCGTGGGCGGACCGCGTGATGTTCCTCCGGGACGGGCGCGTGACCGACCAGGCCGTCCCCGCGAGGAGGCCCGAGTCGCTACTCACCTCGGAGGCGGACAAGTGAGCGCCACTCCCATTCTCGAACGGCCGGGACCGGCCGCCGGCCGCGGCGGTGGCCGCCTGGGTGGCGGCGTGCCCGCCCGCCGCGCCGTCATCCGCTGGGCGCTGCGCCTGCTGCGCCGCGAATGGCGGCAGCAGCTCCTCATCCTCGCCCTGATCACGGTCGCGGTCGGCGCCACCGTCGTCGCCTCGGCGGTCGCGGCCGACGCCCCGGCCCCGATAGCCGGGGTGCTCGGCACCGCGCAGGACGCCGCCTTGCTCATCGGCCCGTCCGCGAAGATCAACGCCGAGATCAAAGGCCTCGAAAGCCGCTATGGCAGGGCGGACGTCATCGAGAACGAGAACGTGCAGATCCCCGGCACCCGCAACACGTTCGAACTGAGGGCTCAGGATCCGCACGGGCCGTTCGGCGGTCCGATGCTGTCCCTGGTCAGCGGCCATTACCCGGCCACTGCGGACCAGATCGCGGTGACCAGCGGCGTCGCTGCCGACTTCAGGCTCAGCATCGGCGCCAAATGGACCGTCGCCGGCAAGACCTGGAAAGTGACCGGGATCGTCCAGAACCCGCAGAGCCTGCTCGAGGAGTTCGCCCTGGTCATTCCCGGCCAGGTCACCACCCCTGACAACGTTACGGTCCTGTTCAACGCTCCGGGCCAGACCGCGCCGGGCATCCACGCGAGCACGGGCCTGAAGGTCACCACCGCGCAGACGGTGGCGAACACTAACGTGATCAACCCCGAGACGATCTCGATCGCGGCCGCCGTCCTCGGCATGCTGCTGATCGCGCTCGTCGGCATCGGCGGCTTCACGGTCCTGGCGCAGCGCAGGCTGAGGGCGATCGGCATGCTCGCCGCCCAGGGCGCGACGCAGCGGCATATCAGGCTCGTCGTACGGGCCAACGGCGCCGCGACCGGCATCGTGGGCGCGGTGGCCGGCTTCGTGCTCGGCTTCCTCGCCTGGCTCGCCTATCGCCCGCACGCGGAGCAGAGCGCGCACCACCTGATGGGCGTGCTCCAGCTGCCGTGGACGGTCATCGGCATCTCCATGGCCCTTGCGATCATCGCGACCTACTTCGCCGCCTCCCGGCCGGCGAAGGCGATCGCCAGAACCCCGATCGTGGCAGCGCTGGCCGGCAGCCCGCCAGCGCCGAAGAAGACCCACCACCTCGCGGTCCCGGTCGGCATCGGCTTCCTCGCCGGAGCCGTCCTCCTGCTGGGCGCCGCCGGCGCCGTCGACCCCGCCACCGCCAGCGGGGCGGGCAGCCAGCACGCCCAGCTCGAAGTCCTCCTCGGTATCCTCGCGCTCGGCGTGGCCGTCGTGGTGTTGGCCTCGGCCTGCCCGGCGGTCCTTGCTGCCGCCGGCCGGTGGTCACCCATATCGGTGCGGCTCGCCATGCGGGATCTCGCGCGCTACCGGGCACGATCCGGCCCGGCGCTGGCGGCGATCAGCCTCAGCACGCTGATCGCGACCATCATCTGCGTGGCCGGCACCGCCCGGTTTAGCAACGTCCTCGACGACGTGGGCCCGAACCTCACCTCCAGCCAGCTCATCGTTTACCCCTCCCCCGCCTCCGCCCCGGGCGCCACGGGCAATAAGGCCGCACTTCTTGGCCGTGGCGCCCGGGGTGCCACGGGCAAGAAGTCCGGCGGGCCGTCCGCGCCGGTCAGCATGGCGAGTGCGCGGCAGGTCGCGGACGAGATCGCCGTCAGCCTCGGCACGACCAACATGCTCACGCTGGAGTCGACCAGCGCGTGCCTGATACACGCCGCGGCCGGGCGGACCTTCTCCGGCGCGCTCTACGTGGCCACTCCGCAGCTGCTCAGCGCGTTCGGCATCACGCAGTCGCAGGTCAACCCTGGCGCCGACATCCTCACGTCGCGTGCCGGCCTGTCCACGATGAGCCTGATGCGGCTCACCAGAAGCCCGCCGTGCACCAGCAGCAGCAACACCTACCCCTGCCCGCCGCGCTCCTGCGTCGCCAACCCGTCGATCCAGGAGGTCAGCCAGCTCCCGTCCGGCACCTCCGCGCCGAACACGGTGATCACGGAGCACGCGATCGCCACGCTCCGCCTGCAAGGCTCGATCACCACGGCCGGCTGGCTCATCACAGTGCCGAACGGCCTCACCGCCGCGCAGGTCACCAGGGCCCGCCAGCTCGCGGCCGGAGCGTCCGGGATGAGCATCGAGACCCGCAACAGCATCCCGTCGCTGGCGCAGATCATCGACGCGGCCACGATCTTCGGCATCGTCCTCGTCCTCGGCATCCTCGGCATGAGCGTCGGCCTGGTCCGCAGCGAGGCAGCCCGCGACCTGCGGACGCTCACCGCCGCCGGCGCGGCCCCCACCACCCGGCGCACGATCACCGCCGCGACCGCGGGATCGCTCGGGTTCACCGGGGCCGTGATCGGCATCGCCGGCGGCTACGTGGCGGTGATCGTCTTCTTCTGGACCAATCACCTGGACGGACTGTCCTCGCTGTCCAGCATCCCGCTGACCAACCTGCTGGTAATCCTCGTCGGCATGCCGCTAGCCGCCGTGGTCATCGGATGGCTGGTCGCCGGCCGTGAGCCTGCCGGCATGTCCCGTCAGCCGCTCGAATAAGCTCCCCCGTCTAACCCTGCCGTCGCGGGGCTTCCGGGTGCGCGTCACCTGGAAGCCCGCCTTCGGCGACCGCGCACGTTTCCGGGCAAGGCTTCGGCGAGCCCTCCCAGCCCCGGGTCCGCGGCACCGCAGCGGCCTGCCCGCCGCCTGACACGCCTCCCAGCGGACGTGCCGCCAGCCCTAGCGGAGGGCCAGCCGGCCGACCAGGGCCGCGGCGTTGTCCCGTTCCTTGTCCTCCCACTGCCTTTCCCGCGGGTGCGCCAGCCGCCGCCTCGCCGGGTGCGTTCGTGTGGCGGCGGCTGTAGCAGGCCGAGTTCCAGGGGCAGCTGCCGGCCGGGCGGGACGACCCGCTGTGGTGCTCGCCGCGGCGGCCGGGCGGACCGATGGACGTGCGGGCCGGTCCGTCAGGCAGCACGCTTCCCGTATCAAGGAGTATGCCGCCGCGAGCGGACTACGACTCGCGGTACTGAACGTTGAGGGGCAACCGCCTGATCCCATCAGGGGCTTCGTCGCTGCCCGCTCGGGCAGCATCGCCGAGCGAGTACGTAATCTTTCCGCCGTTCATGCGGCAAACGCGTCTTCGATCACCGCGGCGACAATGGCGAGCCGCGCGGACGTCATGGGAGTCGGTTGCCTGCCGATTGAGGGCTCGACTCGCCGCCGCCAAGCGAGCGCGGTGATTTCGACGACGCGGTGATCTTAAGCTCCACGGCCAGTCTCGAAGGCGCCGTTCTTCGGCGGCACTGTCTACTTCGGGGTGCGAGGTTCTCAGGCGGCGCGGTTTCCTTTAGCGGTGCCGAATTCTCCGGCAGCGAGCTCAGCTTCCGGCCTGACTTTGATCACGATCACGGAAATTCGCGGGCCTCGATCTGTTGACCTGCAGGTTTGCGCTCGTGCGGAGTGAGATTTGCGCACTAGCCGGCCTCATGGGCGTTAGTGCGGGCGGACCGTAAAGACGTTGCCGGGCCGGGCCTGGCCCGGCGGAATCTCAGCTGGCCATCGAGCTGGCGAACCGCGCCTACTTCGCTGCCTCGGTCTCCGACCGGGGCGATGAGTTCTTCGACCAGTTCACCGAGCGGCACAGCGCCTTGCTGGCCGAGCAGGAGGCCGGCCTCGGCGCCTTCCATGTGCTCATCGCCGAGGATGGCTCGGTACTGGGCCGATTCAACCTGGTCTTCGCCGAGGACGGCACAGCGGAACTGTGTTACCGGGTCGCGCAGCACGTCGCCGGCCGCGGCGTGGCGACCGCGACCGTCCGGGAGCTGTGCCAACTGGCCGCGGCGCGATATGGGCTGCGCGCGCTCCGGGCGGCCACCTCCCACGAGAATGCCGCGTCCCGGAAGGTTCTGGCCAAGGCCGGGTTCGTCCCGGCTGGCCCAGCTGACCCGGCTGTCCTCGGCGGTAAGCCAGGCACTTGGCATCAGCGCGACCTGACCGCCGGCTGACCCTGATGAGCCGCTGGCGACGTGCAGCGAAGACCACTCGCCACGGCCGGCCGCCAGCGGGTAGGGCAGGTCGCCAGTCACGCATTGGCTGCCGGAGGCATTGAAGGTGGAGGGAGTGCCACGCGCTGTGATACGACAGCTGGCCCATATCAAGCCGTGGCTGCCCCATGCAGTGAGCGCGTGCGAGCAGTACTCGTGGGGACCCCGGTGCGGAAGCAGTACGGACGTCTTCGGGATGTGCGGCGGCTGGCCTCGCCTTCAGCTAGCTATCGAACGCAATCATGTCACTGCGGTTGCGGTCGAGCCCGTCACAGCACGACAGGCACCACGGCCGGCGCACTGTCTTGCTGCTCTTGTGGCTGACCCACAACCCGGCCGGGCTCTGCCGGCAGTCGATGCAGAGCTGGACGGTGCGCGGCAGCAGCCTGGGCGCGATCATCGGGCGCTGCCGGGAGGCCTTGGCCATGGTCGCAGGCTGGCCGGCGCGTCTCGGCGTGCCGGCCAGAGACCTGCAGATGCGGCGGATGCTGTTCATCGTGGCGTCCTTTGTGGGCTGGACGGGGCGGATAGCAGGTCGGCGGGGGCGCCGGGTGTCCTGCCCGCTTGTAATCGCGCTCCTGGCAAGGGCTTGTCGCGGCCGTGAGTCCCTGCCGGGTGCCGGCTGGCGGGCTCCTCCCGGCGGATGGCCACGCTCACGACGCCGATGATTCCGGCGATGACGCCAGCGGCGAAAGCCCGAGGGCTCAAGTGCGATCACTGCTGCCATGACGGACGCCCTTTACTTGGGTTGCTGCGGGCAGCCGGTGTGGTTCATGAGGGAAGCGCCACCGGGCGGCTGCGCTTGAGGGGCCGGGGTATCCGCCACCGGGCCCGCTGTGCGCGCCGAGACGCCCGGGCGAGGTCGCGCAGCTGGCGAACCAGGCGCTGCTGATCCGCCCGCGCCAGCATGTCGCGCTGCCGTTCACGGGCGAGCTCGCTGGCGGGATGGGGGTGTGTGAACATGGCCGTCTCCTGTCTGCTCGGACCGAGCCGGGAAGCTCGCGCCGTCGATTGACAGGCTGCCTGCCGGCCCGCGTGGCCGCCACACATGTCCGGCCACAGGAGACCCACAGGATTCGGCGGCGCTTGGGCGTCGCCGACGAAGGCTGCTGGCCGGCCTGCGTGGTGGTGCCAGCCGCCCAGATCCTGGCTAGAGGCCGGGACGTGGCGACCGGCCGTGGTGAACTTCCCGCCAGGGGCCCCAGCGCCGGGGGCGACGTGGTGCCCGCGCCGTCAGCGGCTGGCAGGCCGGGCACCCGGCGGAGGTGCTGTGAGCTGCGTCACGCTGGTTGCCGGGCGTGCTGGCAGCGCGCATGTAGGGTTGCTGGAGGGTCTATGCCCGTGCCGGAGCCGGCCCCGCCGGTGAGGGTAGCGGGCCGGGGCTGGTGAAGGGACGATGGGCCTGTGGCGGAGCAGGCTGCGCTGGGTTTCGGCGGGCTGCTGCGGCAACTGCGGGCCGATGCCGGGCTGACGCAGGAGGAGCTGGCGGAGGCGGCGAGCCTTAGCCCGCGGTCGATCAGCGACCTGGAACGGGGCATCAACCGCACCGCCCGCAAGGACACAGCCTGGCTGCTAGCGGATGCGCTGAGCCTGGCCGAGCCGGTGCGTGGCCTGTTCGTGGCGGCGGCCTGCGGGCGGGGGTCGGCTTCGGAGGTACTGGCGGCGCGGCGGGGGGACGTGCCGGGAGCGTTCGCGGCGGCGGCGACTCGGACCCTTCCGCGTGATATCGCCAGCTTCACCGGCCGCGAGTCCGAGCTGGCGCGGCTGTCAAAGTGGCTGGAGGGTTCGGCAGCGGCCGGCGGAGTGGTGGGCATTCACGCTATCGGCGGGATGGCCGGGGTGGGCAAGACCACGCTCGCGGTGCACGCGGCGCACGCGCTGGCCGCGAGCTTCCCGGACGGGCAGTTCTTCTTGCCGCTGCACGCCCACACCACCGGCCAGCGGCCGGTCGAGCCCGCGGATGCGCTGGCCAGCTTGCTGCTGACCGCCGGGGTGCCCGCGCAGCACATCCCGCCCGACACGCAGGCACGGGCGAGCCGGTGGCGGAATTACGTCGCCGGGAAGAAGATCCTGCTGTTGCTGGATGACGCGGCCGGGCATGAGCAAGTCCGGCCGCTGTTGCCAGGCACCGCTGGCAGCCTGGTGCTGATTACCAGCCGGAGGCGGCTGACTGCGCTGGAGGATGCCGCCGCGATCAGCCTGGACACGCTGTCCCCGGTGGAGGCGGCCACGCTGCTGGCACGGCTGGCCGAACGGCCTGAGCTGGGTGCCGGAGGCGACCTGATGGCGGAGATCACCCGGCTGTGCGGGTACCTGCCGCTGGCGATCGGAATGCTCGCCCGGCAGCTGAGCCACCATCCCGCCCGCAGCGCCGCCGACCTAGCCGCCGGCCTGGCAGCCGCCCGGGACCGGCTGGCGGTGATGCGGGCGGAGAACCTGTCGGTCGCCGCTGCGTTCGACCTGTCCTACGCCGACCTCACCGAAGCCCAGCAGCGGCTGTTCCGCCGGCTGGGCCAGCACCCGGGCACCAGCATCGACGCCTACGCTGCCGCCGCGGTGGGCGGTACCAGCCTGGATGCCGCGAGTCGACTGCTGGACGAGCTATATGACCAGTATCTGCTGGCCGAGCCCGCGCCTGGCCGCTACCTGCTGCACGACCTGCTCCGCGAGCACGCCCGCACTCTGGCGGCCGCCGACGATCCTGCCGACTCCGGCGCGGCCACCGGGCGGCTGCTCGACTACTACCTGCACACGGCGCTGGTCGCCGGCCAGCATATCGCGACCCGGACTGCCGTCCAGGGCAGTCCGCCGCCGGGCCGCCCTCCGGATTTCGCTCCGCAGCTGTCCACGTTCCAGCACGCTGCTGACTGGCTGGAAACCGAACGCCCGAATCTGCACGCCGCCGCCGAGCATGCCGCGGCCAGCGGACGCTCACTGCACGCGATCCAGATCCCCGCCGCGATGGGCGACTTTATGCGGGCCCGTGGTCACTGGAATCAGGCCGCGGCCCTGCACCAGACCGCGCTGGCTGCGGCCCGCCAGGCCGGGGACCTGCCCGGCCAGGCCCTGGCCCTCAGGCAGCTCGGCATCCTGGGATGGTTGACCGGGGACTTCCGGGCCGCCGCCGCGAGCCTGGCCCGCGCAGTGGCGCTCTACCGTGACCTCGGTGACAGGCCTGGCCTTGCCTATGCCCTCAACCATCTCGGCAAGGTGCACCAGCTGACCGGCGATTACGCCGCCGCCGCCGCGAGCCGTAAGCAGGCTCTGGACCTGGCCCGCGGCCTCGGTGACCGGCTCGGCGAAGCCGTCTCCCTCAACCATCTGGGCGAGGTGCACCAGCTGACCGGCGATTACGCCGCCGCCGCCGCAAGTCTGCAACAGTCGCTGGACCTGTTCCGTAGCGTCGGTCAACGGGTTGGCGAGGCCGACGTCCTTACAGTGCTCGGTCGGGTGCAACGGGAGAGCGGGGACTATCCGGCCGCCACCGCCAGCCACCAGCACGCCCTGGACCTGTTTCGTCAGGTTGGCGACCGGCCCAGCCAGGCCTTTGCCCTCGACGACCTCGGCTTGGTGCAGCAGCTCACCGGGGACTACCCAGCGTCCGCCGCCTGCCACCAGCAGGCCCTCGAGCTGTGGCGCGAACATGGGAACCGGCTCGGCCAGGCCGAAGTGCTGAACAGCCTGGGCGAGCTGTCGTGCCGGACCTCGGACACAGACCGGGCCCGCGCACACCACAGCCAGGCGCTGACCATTGCACGCGACATCGGCGCCCCCCGCGAGGAAGCACGTGCCCTGGCAGGGCTCGGCCAGTGCCACCTGCAGGACGGCAACCCCGACGACGGCCTGGGCTGCCTTCGGCAGGCACTCAGCATCTACCAGCGCATCGGAGCCTCTGGCACCCGGCGCGTCCAGGAAACGCTCCGCGACCACGGCCTCTGACATGACGGCCTCACAACCCCCGGCCCCGGCTGTCAGCAGCAAACGACACCGGCGAGCCAGGCAACCAGTCATGCGCCGGTCACCGGGCAGCACGCCGAGCACAGCATCTCCACCCGCGCCCGTGGCGGCCCGGTCACGATCGGGCCTATGGGGATCGGCAGATCGTGCCTGAGGATCGTCTCGAGAAAGCCGCCAGAACAGCGGTGGCTCCGCGCCGCCTCTGTCGGCCCGCCGGGCAGCGCCCGCGCGCTCCTACCTGTCGGCTCTCCCCTCGGCTCGGTGCGACCGCCGGTCGAGCGGGCTCCAGCGTGAGCTTCGCCGAGCCGGCGCTCGGCACCAGCAGGGAAGGGTGTCACTGCGGCAGGACGTATGGTGAGCGAAGCGATTCGGGCCTTCACGATCGCCTCGTTTGAATGCCGGGTTGCCCCGACGGAGTGGCGGCCTACGAGCCGCAGTCGCTGTATTCGAGTCTGCCGCCGGAAGAGACCTCGGCCTGGATCCCGGCCCGACCGGACCGCGCAACTTAGGCGGCTGAACAGCGACTCAAGGCGACCAGCGACGCTCCGAATGACATTATGTGCCACCGATCCCGCCAACCTAGGCAATAAGTGCACGACAAATAATCGGCAGGGCTCGGGCTCGGCTCGGTGTGCCGACTCGGCCCGTGTTCACGTGGCGTGATCGCTCGTCGCTGTGACAGCGCGCACACTCCCGCCGTTTGGGGCCGCCAGGACGGCCTCGATGCTCATCGGCTCAGGCGCGCCGATCAGGTCGCTCTGCGCGCCGAGGCGACCGGATCTGCGGATCAGCGTGTGTTGGTAGACATCATCCGCAACGGTTCGCGTGGCAAGAAACGAAGCTCGAATGGGGGTATGAAAGACTCTGGTACTGCCAGCGCAGCGCGCGTTCGCGACACCGGGAGGCGTGCGACTAACCCCCGAGATAGCGGCTCGTGTAGTGGCCGCATTGGATTGGCGGCTTAACGCCGTGCCCAAGGTCGCAGATCAAACTCGGGATGAGGTCATCGTCTCGTGGGATCAGATTAAACGTTCGGGACTGGCTGGTCGGCGACTGATTGAGCGCAGGAGGGTGTTGTCATGGAGACTCCGGTAACAGACTCAAGCATGAGGGTGTGGGAGACTGCAACGGGTCACATCGCGGACGTTCTAACGCAGATCATCGGGTTGAGTTCAGCAACCCTAGCGGTCGTCGTCACCTTTCGAGTGCAGCTCAAGGGTGGTCCCTCCTGGCTGCTCAAGGTTGCCTTTGCAAGCTTTGCCATCTGCATCGGTGCGGCACTCATTTCCAAGACCATGATCTATCGAGCCCATGCCCTGTCGGCCAAGCCGGAAGAAGATTCTCGGATCAAGAATGACCGCAGACTGGGTGGAGGAGCGTTCTGGCTAGCGTCTGGTGCCTTTGGCGTTGCGCTGACTGCTCTAGCGCTATACGCGATCCTTGCGATCCAGTAGCTCGGACCTGGCCCATTGTGCTTGCTCGCTCCCACTCCTCAGCCGTCCCAGGCGGCCGCGCTCGCGATCCAGGGGCTCTATCGCGCTGGCGCCGACCTCAGCAAGATCAGGGCCGCTACCTGGGAGCGCCGCTGGATCCCTGTACACCCGGTGAGCTGCTGGCCAAGCTGGTGGCCAAGAAGCGCGTGCAGACCAACTACATATTGCCGTTCCCGGTCGGCGAGTACGACGCGGCACCCAGCGCCTAGCCATCCGCGAACTGAGGTAGCCAGCAGCACGTACCGGCCCTATTTCTTGGCTGGCCTGTTCTGGCCCTCCTTCGGCCACAACTCCCAGCGGCTCGCCCGGCCGCGGCGTACCTCGGCGTCCGGGTACTGCTTCTGCAGTTTCTGCAGCTGCTTCACGACCTCGGCAATCGGCAAGCCGGACGGCACCACCGCCAGCGGCTGCGGCTTGGGCTTTGACGGCTGCGGCGAGGCATCGGCACTGGATTGCGCCGTGTGCTTGAGCATTTCGCGGACTTCGCGCAGCTTCTTGGCATTCTCCGGCCAAGCCGAGCACGGGCCGCCGGTGAACGGCCCGCCTTGTTCGTGGTAAGCGGCCGGCGTCAGGCAGTCTGCGCACATGTCCTCGGCCTGCATGCGGGGCACGGCCAGCCACTCGTCCAGCTGACACTTCGTGACCTGCCGCTGTATGCCCAGCCTCGAACGTTCAGCCTTGTCCTCCGCAGCTGCCATCGCGGCATCCACTTCAGCGATTTCGGCGCGCAGCCGCTGGACTTTCTGCACCCGCCATTCGCGGCAGTAATAGAGCATCGTTGGCCGCCGGTCGCTGGGCAGCAGACCGTGCTCGTCCACCACGTCTTCGGGATCGCCCGCGATGGGACTCAGCCGCTCGGCTGTCGCCTGGTGCCGCCGGATGCGTTCATCAAGTTCGGTAATCTGCTGGGCCCGCCGCTGCGGATCCATCTTGGGGTACGCCTCGCCTGAACGGAGCTTGGCCATCCCAGCGACTTCGCGCCGGAGCCACGACTGTACTTCCAGCAGCCCCAGCCGGGCCTGCTCCCGCTCCGGGTCGTAGCGCTGCTTGTTGGCCGCCACCCGCTTGGCGTACTCCTCCCGCCAGTGGTCCCGGTCGCGGTCCTGGCGGGCAAACTTCGCCCTGAGCTCCTCGTCCGTCATGGGCTTGAAATCAGGTTCGGCGCGTTCCCACTCGTCCATGACGGCGTGCGCCCGCTCCAGTTCGCCGGCTTCTTCTTCCTTGCGCCAGGGGTTCCAGCGCGCGTCCCGGTGCAGCTCGATGTAGAACGCGCCCGCCCACACGCGCTCCTCGAATGTCGAAGTCGCGCCGGGCTTCGCCCGCCAGAGCCGGCCGCCGTGCTCGTAGATGCCGTCCGCGTGCCGGATGATCGCTGCCTCGGTTGACGTCATGGCACAGCACTGTGGGCCACGGCCAACCGCCGAGCCGTGCAGTTCGGCGAGGGTTCCACGGATAGTCATCCGCAAAACACACGGCGCGCGTTAGCGAACAAGGCTGTCACCTCGGCGCGACACGCCGGCCGATTAAGCATCCAACTGCTGCGCAAAAGTAAAGCTTAGGCTGCCGTCTCGACAGCAATCCGTAAGTGAGACGGACAACCAACGTGACTGAACTGAAGCCCTCGCCGCGGGCACAGCAATGCTTCGGCCCCAACGCGGCAGAGCTGCTGCGGGCGGTCAGCAGGGCCATCTACCACGCCCACGGCCAGGCGCTGGATGCGCATATCAGCGGCGGGCTGCGCACCAACGACACCTACGGCGTGACCCTGCACGTTGCGCAGTACGAGCAGATGGTCGATATGACCCGCGACCTTACCGGCGTCTCGATCCGCCGACCGGTAGACGTCAACTGCCGGTTCGAGCTGGTGGTGCTGGACGAGCAGGTGGTGGTCTTGTACCCGTGGCGCTACGCCGTTGACCGGGCAACCCGCCGCGAAGATGCCCGCATGCGGCCGCCGGTCTCCGAGCTGCGTAAGACGCTGCTGTCGCTGGCGGCGAACACGATCCCCATGCAGCTGACGTTCGAGCACGCTGCCCTGAGCGCGGAGGAACTGGACGCCCGGTTCGCCGAGGAACAACTCGTCCGGGCGCAGCTGCCGGAGTTCGGGCAGGTGGTCATCATCGGATACGCCAGCAGCCCGGACGGCCTGTTCGACCTCGGCTGGGGCATCGCCGAGCTGGTCAACGAGGACCGGGGCACCGTGAAGTGGTCCCACTGGGAACAGCGGGCGGCGATGCCGGTTCACCGGTACTCCCTTCGGCGTTCGCACCGCGTGACGGCGACCGGGCCAGCCGCTTCGACTCCGCCGCCGCTGACGACGACTACGGTCTGAGCCCACGTTTGCCGCTTGCCGAGCCGCCGATAAGCGAACCCGAAGCACCGCAGCAGCCCACCGGCAGCAGCAACCCTGAAGATTGACGGCAGTGCAATGACTGATCTCCCTACCGCCAACCTGCGCCGAGCCAGTGACACTCAGGCGAACACCGGCTCCGTGCTGGTGTCCGTGGCCGCCGCCTTCGACCCGAGCCGCCTGACGCAGGCCCGCCGGCTGGCCGGTCTCGCGAAGCGCGCCGTCGCTGAGCAACTTGGCGTCTCGGCTGTTGCCGTTGGCCAGTGGGAAGCCGGCACACACCCGCCGCGGCCGGATCACATCGGGCGGCTGGCCGAAGTGCTCGAGGTGCCGCCCACGTTCCTGGCAGCTGGCCGGCCGTACGCACGTCTGGATGACACAGCCGCGCACTTCCGCAGCTTGCGGCGTACCCCGGCCCACCAGCGGGCCAAGGCCATCGCCTTTACCGAACAGGTGTGGGAACTGGTGTATGCACTGGAGAAGCGGGTGCAGTTGCCGCCCGTAGACCTGCCGGGTTTCTCCGCCGGCGAGGTGTCGCAGGAAGCGGTCGGCAGCGACCCGCTTGAGGCTGCCCAGGCGCTGCGCCGTCACTGGAGGCTGGGCACCGGGCCGATTCCCCGGATGGTGCGGGTTATGGAGGCGCACGGCATCATCGTGACGCTGGTGCCGTTCGCCGGCAGCGCCACCGCCACCGTGGACGCGTTCTCCACGTCACACCTGCCGAGGCCAATCGTTGTCCTGACGCCCGACCGCGCCAACGATGTCTACCGGCACAGATTTACCGCCGCGCACGAATTGGCCCATTTGCTCTTGCACGGTGATGCCGTACCCGGTGACGTGCTCCAGGAGAAAGAGGCTGACGCTTTCGCCGCGGAGTTCTTGACGCCGAGCGCCGTCATCCGGCCGCTGCTGCCGGCCCGCATGGACCTAAAGGCGCTGGAGCGGCTCGGCCAGCAGTGGGGCGTCTCAGTCGATTCGCTGGTGTACCGCTGCCGCGAAGTCGGCACCGTCTCCGACCCGGCCTACCGGCGCGCATACCAACGTCTCAACCAGCTGCGCAGGCTGGGCCTGTTCCAGCCGCAGCCGGTGGACGAATACCCCGGTGAGATACCGGCCCTGATTACCCGCGCCTACGCCCTTGCCGAAGAACACGGCTTGACCATGCCCGCGCTCGCGCAGGAACTGAGCTACCGGCTGCCGCGGCTGCGGCTACTCCTCGGCCAAGAGACTGCCAACAGCCGACCGCAGCTGAGGCTGGTTTAGCGGCAAGAGTCCACTGTCAGAGTCGGCGGCTACGGTGCCGCTGAGAGCAACACCTGAATCGGGAGGGCCTTGTGGCGCGGTCTACAACACAGTGCCGCTGGTACACGGATGACCGCAGGTGCCTCGGCCATCAACTGCCGGGGACACCGGAGTTGCGCGAGCGGCATCTTGCCCAGTTGGACGACGATCAACTACCGGGCTCGCGTTATCGCGCAGGGGATGCGCCCAGCCATCGAACGCCAAGTCCGGCAGGAGTTGGCTGCCGCACGTGGCGGACGGAAGCCCATGCGAACGCAGTGGTCCTCGCGCCCGCTGAGCATTCAGGAACTGCAGGCCTTCGGCGCCGGCTGGGACGCTGTCAGGCCTAACGGCGCGCAAGCCGGCTGAGTATGGCTTTCACGTGCCGCGCGCAGCTCGTCCATCGGAAGGTCATCGGAACCAGCACAGCCGCGGCGTGCCAGAGGTGACGGGCGCCTCGCATGCGACCGTGTCACCCTCGACCACGCAGCGCGTACCTGGAGTTGTCGCGACAGGTTGAGCAGGCGCCTACCGTCTGGCTGTCAGAGAGAGGCGATCGACTAGCATCAGCTCGACCCGCTGGGCAGGACCCGGTCGCCGAGCCCGGCGCTGGTGCGGGGTCCTTGCTCCTTTGCGGCAGCTGCAGGCCAGGACAGCATTCGACCGGCCGTGGCGCGTGCCGGTCTTGTCCACGGTCGACGTCAGCGGGCGTATCGCGCGGATGCCAATCGGACCTGAATGATCAGGTGCCGCTCAGGAGCCATCACGGCGATCGCTCCGCCGAGAGGCCGGCGAGGAGGGCGTGTACTGCCAGATCCCACCGGCGGTTCACCGACGCCCTAGTGGAACCGAGCCACCCGGCGGCTTCGTGCGCGGCCAGCCCCTGGGCGAGGGCGAGGAGCCCGTGGGCGATGTCCACCTGGTCGCCATCGATGATCCCGGCATCAATGCAGCGCTGGACCCGGTGCACGATGAACTCCCGGGTGGCCGACCCGGCCTCCAGCTCGGCCGTGCCGGGATCGAAGTCGGCGAACGGCCGGGAGAACATGACCTGTGCCAGTACCGGGTTGTCCCGGACGAAGATCCGGAGCGCCTGGACGGCGCGGAGCAGGTCGGCGCGGGGGTCATCGGATTCCGGCAGCCTGCCGAAGCGGTCCCCGAGTAGCCGGAAGCCCTCGAAGAACACCTCGCGGACCAGGCCGGCTTTGTCGCCGAACAGCTCGTAGACGGCGGGCGGTGACGTCTGGGCCTGTTCGGCGATCTTCCGGGTGGTGAATCCCCCGACCCCGTCGGCGGCCAGCATCGCGACCGCCACCTGCACGATCTGCTCGCGCAACTGCCCGGTCCGCTGTTTGGCTCTGGGCACAGCCGAATTATTTCCTCACCTGAGTCTCGTCCGCGGCCGGGAATCGGCTTGGCATGCCGATCACGGCCTGTCGGCCGGAACCCGCCCAGGGCCACCTGCCGGCTGCGCGGCAAGCTGTGCCCGGTACGCCGCGTCGTCGGCGTCAATGGCTTCCCGGAGCGCGGTCCCCGCCAGCCGCCGTGCGCGCAGCTTGGTGGCCGCGTGCGCGTCCAGGTCGAGCCTGGCCAGCTCAGCTGCTGCTGCCGCGGCGGCCTCAGCTAGCTCTGCGGCCGGTACCACCCGGTCCAGGAATCCTGCGGTGACGGCGTCCTCGGGCGGGAAGACCTCGGCGATGACGACGGCCCGGTTAAAGCCAGCCGGGGTTAGGCGCTGGCGGCAGATCTCCACTGCCGCGTGCGGCATCGTAATGCCGATGGCGACCTCGTTGGCTGTGATCTTGTAGGGGCCGCTGGCCCCGATGCGGTAGTCGCCGGACAGCACCAGGAACACCCCCATCGCCACGGCGTGGCCCGGGCAGGCGACCAGGACTGGGGTCGGGAATGCCAGCAGCCGCGCCGCCAGGTCGAATCCGGCGCGCAGCAGATCGGCCGCCTCCGTTCCGCCCGCCCGAAGGACCGGCAGGTCGAAGCCCGCGGAGAACACCCCGTCCCGGCCGGTCAGGACGACCACCGCCCGGTCGGCCTCGGCCCGGTCGAGGGCGGCGTCAAGCTCGGCGAGCATCGCCAGGGACAGCACGTTCACCTTGCCGTCGTCCATGGCGATAGCCGCGACCGCATCGTGCAGCTGGTAGGTGACCACCGTGCCCATGATTGACCTCCGTCTCTGGCAGGCCCTCTCGTAACTGTCGCGGGACAGGTCCGGCGGCCCGTCGGCACCCAGCCCGCCGTGGCGCCCGGCCGCGGGGCCGCGGGGCCGCCTACTGGCCAGCGCAACATATCATATCATCGTTACGAAACAAGGGTACGATTAACGAGGACCGGCTTACGGCGATCTGCTGCGCCAGCGGCCGTCTTCGGACGCGAAGGGAGTCACCGTGTACCTGCCGGGAGTCGGCTCACGCCGCTGCACCCCCGAACTAGCCGATCTGGCCGCCAGCGGGCGCCTCCGCGCCACGCTGTCACCACAGAAGGCCGCTCGATGGGACGACACCCGGGCCGCCTCGGCTCGCCCCGGCCGCGAGGCTCGTATCTGTCCGGAGCTGGGGGCGCGCTGGTGACCATCACGCGGGCACAGCCAGGCGGGGATGGGCGACCGCCGGACCGGCCCGGCACGCCATGCGGGCGGCACCCATTGCCCGGGCCCGCGGCCTCAGCCAGGCAGCCGGTGCGGATCAGGCCGCCCTGCGCGGCCGACCGGCCAGCACTGGCCGAGATGCTGTCCCGCTGCACGGTCTCGACCCGGTCGTTGCGGTTTCTCGCGCCCTTGCGATCCTTCCCAGAGCCCTACCTCACCGAGGCCCTGTCCGGGCACCCGGAGCACTTCGCGCTGGTCGCCGCCACGCCCGCCGCCGCCGCCCTGGCGAGCTGCCGCGCCGTGGCTGGCGGCACCGCCGAGCTGGCGGTCCTGGTCGAGGACGCCCGCCAGCGGCAGGGAATTGGCGCCCGCCTCCTGAAGAGGCTCATCGAGCATGCCGACCGAAGCGGCCTTCGGACGCTGAGGGCAACCTTGCTGGCCGAGCAGGAATGGATCGTGCGGCCGCTCCGCGCCTACGGGACCTGCACGGCGGTGATGAGCAAGGGCGTGCTCGAGGTCACGGTGCGCCGGGCGTGCGGATGACCCGAACCCGGGTGCGGACGCCCAGGGCGAGCGCGACCGCCGGGCGCCGGATCGCCGGCGCCACCGGCCAGCGCCCGGGACGGATGCTGCTCGCTGGGGAGCACCGGCGGCTGGTCCGCAATGAACGCGCCAGTCAGCAGGATCGACCGGGTCGCCGGCCCGCTGAGCAGCTTTCCAAATACGTCTTAGACAAGGGGATGTCGAAATGCTGGATATCGAAGACCATGATGGCGTGACCGTGGTGCGGCTGCGGCATGGCAAGGTCAACGCGCTCGACCTGGAGCTGGTGCGCGCCGTCACCGCTGCGGTGAGGGAGGTGGAGTCAGGCCGGGCGCTGGTGATCACCGGGGCCGGGTCGGCCTTCTCGGCCGGCGTCGACCTGCGGCGCCTGGCCGGCGGCGGGCCGGAGTACGCCAGGGAGTTCCTTCCCGCGCTGTCGGGAATGTTCCTGGCGATCTTCGATCATCCGGGACCGGCGCTGGCGGCCGTCAACGGCCACGCCATCGCGGGCGGGTGCGTGATGGCGGCTGCCTGCGATGTGCGAGTGATGGCCGCGGGGACGATCGGCCTGACCGAGGTGAGCGTCGGTGTCCCCTTTCCCCCGGCGGCGCTAGAGATAATGCGGCACGCGGCCGGACCGGCGCTCGGCGAGCTGGTGCTCACGGCGGCGCCGCTGGATGCTGCCGCGGCGCGATCGGCCGGCCTGATCCACGCAGTCGAGGCGCCCGAGGCGCTGCTGGATTCGGTGATCGCCAGGGCGCGGGCGATGCTGCGGCTTCCGGCGGAGGTGTTCGCGTTCACCAAGCGGCAGCTGCAGCGGCCCGCCCGGGAACGAATCGCGGCGGCCGGAGCCGACGTCGACGCCGTCCAGGCGACGTGGGAATCGCTCCCTACCCGGGAGGCCGTCACCGCCTACCTCGACGCCCTCCGGCGGCGGTAAGCCCAGGCTGGCAGAGGGCTAGCCAGGTCGCCGTCATGTACGGTGCTGGCTGCCTTTGAAGAACTCGGCGACCCGCGAGCCGATGAATTCCGCGCCCGCCTGAAGATCCAACGGTGCAGCCGCACTTCACGACATTGCGCTTGGAGCCGCGAATGTCCGGCGCGACCCCCTCCCGTCATCTGGCTGCCGATGACAACCAGGCAACACCCATGCTGTCAGGCAGGCTTACCGCCTACCGGGCGGCTGGCGCTGCGATCGGCGCATCACTCCGCAGTGGCGCAGGGATGGGACTTGGTCACCGGGTAACGGGCGCGTTGCTGCGGTTTCGGTCGTTCGCTCACGGCCGGCGGTGACCTTGCTGGGGCGGTTTCCTTCCGAGCGCGAGATGGAGCTGGCGCGCCCACCACAGCACCTGAGCAGCCGGGTCGTCCGCCTCGGCGCCGGTCAGGCCGGCGCTGCGCCGGAAGGCGCTTCCGTAGAGAGCTTCCGTAGCCATCGCCTGATGGAGTGCCGCGACCGCGAGCCGCGTGTCGCCGATGGAGCTGCCGGGTGGCCGGAGCCGGTGGAGGGCGTCGACGACCGGATTGAGCATGCCGCTGCCGGGGTCACGCCATCCTGCCGCGTGCAGCGCCACTGCGAGCTCGCCGTAGCCGCGCTGGTAAACGGTCCGAAGTGACTCGACGAGTTCGAGCAGATCGGCGCCGCGGTCCAGCCACGCTGCGAGGACGTCCTGCAGCGCGGCCCGCAGCTCGCGCCCGCCATACCGGAGGAGCTCGGCGAGCAGGTTATCGCGATTGCCGAAGTGATACGTGACGCCGGCATCCGTCATGCCGACCCGCGTGGCTACCGCGCGTACCTGCACGGCAGCGACGCCTCCCTCGGCGAGCAGAGATGCCCCGGCGTCGAGGATTAGGCGGCGAGCCTCGTCCTGGGGCCTCCGAACTCTGAACGTGGTCATGATCGCATCTTACCTTGACGTGCCAAGGTAAGCCTCGTTAGGCTACCTTGACAGCTCAAGGTAGCGAGGAGGACAGACGCGCCGATGGCAGACATCTCTCTCGCCCGGGGCGACGCCACTTTGCGGGCCACAGTGGCCGGCACGGGTCCGACGGTGCTGCTACTCCACGCAGGGGAAGAACGTCGCGGCATCTGGGCACCGGTCTCGGCGCGGATGGCGCGGTGCGGGCTGCGGACTGTGGCGTACGATCAGCGCGGTCACGGGGACAGCTCGGGGCGGGCAACCAGGCTCGCGGCGTTCGCCAGCGATGTGATCGCGATGCTACGCCGCGAGCCAGCGCCGGTCGTCGTGGTGGGAGCCTCCCTCGGCGGCTTGGCCGCCATCGCTGCCCTGGCCGAACCATCCACCGCGGATCGCGTCGCTGGCCTCGTGCTCGTGGACGTCGTTCCAGATCCCGATCCGGATCGGGTTCGCCCTTGGCTTGACGACCGCGGGCTCCTTGCCCGCAACGCCGAGCTCGCGGAGGACATCCTCGGGTCAGGCCCCGACCTTCTCGCCACAGTCGCGGCGCTGGACATGCCTATCCTGCTCGTACGCGGAGGACGGTCTCCGATAAGCGACACCGACGTGGACCGCCTCTGCGCGGCCAGCGGCCGCGTCACCGTTGTCTGCGTGCCGGCCGCCGGCCACCTCGTGGCCCGCGACGCCCCGGCCGAGCTTGCGCACATCGTGTCGGCGCACGCTAGTAACTGGCTTGATGCCGGCGACTAACCGGCAAGGAAGGCAGCGGCCCTACAGGCCGGGCTGTGGCGTCAACCATCGTGGCGTCCAGAGAGGATCTCTAATCTAATGCGCTTGTCAAGCCGCAGCGCTGACGTGGCCGGCCTGGTAGGGCGTCTGGTTGCGGAGCATGCCGTGCAGGACGTTGACGCGGCGGCGGGCCAGTGCCAGGACGGCCTGGTGGTGGGTCTTGCCCTCGGCTCGCTTGCGTCGGTAGGAGGCCTTGCCGGCCGGGTCGCAGCCGGTTGCGATGACCGCGGCGAGCGGTGGTGCATGCTAACCAGTTACGACGTCCTCACCGCGGGCATCTTCGAGCAGGCCGGAGTCCGCGCGCTGCTGGTAGGCGATACCAGCGCCGAGCTGGTGCTCGGGTACGGCAGCACGCTGCCAGTCGCCATGGCGGAGCTCATCAGCATGACCAGGGCCGTCGTCGCGGGCACGAGGACAGCGCTGGTGGTGGCCGACCTGCCGTTCGGCAGCTACCAGGCCGGGCCGGAGGCGGCCCTGGGCAACGCGGTCCGGCACCTCAAAGAGGGCGTTGCGCAGGCAGTCAAGCTGGAGGGGGGCAATCGCGTGCTACCGCAGGTCCGGGCGCTGGTCGCGGCGGGCATCCCGGTTATGGGCCACCTTGGGCTGACACCGCAGAGCGTGAACGTGCTCGGCGGGATGCGCCGGGTGCAGGGCCGCGGCGACGCCGGCGAGCAGCTGCTCGCCGACGCCCGCGAACTCGAGCGAGCCGGCGCGTTCGCCGTCGTCCTCGAGTCCGTGCCGGCCCACCTGGGCAGCAGGGTGTCCGCCGCGATGCGCATCCCGACGGTCGGCATCGGCGCCGGGCCGGGATGCGACGCGCAGATCCTGGTCTGGCAAGACATGGTCGGCCTGACCACGGGCTGCCTGCCCCGGTTCGTCAAGCAATACGGAGACATCCGCACCGGCCTACTCACAGCCGCCCGGCAGTACGTCAGCGAAGTTGCCTCGGGCAGCTACCCCGATCAGACACATAGCTACGCATACAAGACACCCCGGCACCCGGAGATGTTGAGCCTGACCCGCTTTGACGGACATCCACCATCAGGAGTTCGCCCCCGGAAGGATGTCGGATCATGGAGAGCGTGGGGAAGAAAGCCCCTCAGGCGCCGCTCGTTCACGCTGGAGTTCAAGGCCGAGATCGTCGAGCTGTGCGGGCGCGGGACCGGTCTGTCGGCCAGGTCGCGAAGGACTTTGATCTGACCGAGACCGCGGTGCGCGAGTGGGTGAAGCAAGCCCGAACGGGACGCGGGTTCGGCTTGCCTAAGCCTCAAGCTGAGGCTGTGACTCCTGGCTGGCGACGGATGAGGACAAGCACAGCGTCGAGAATGAACGCATGGGCCCTCGCGAGGACACGTCTGATGATCTGGCCGGTGTCGTAGACGTAGTCAGGTGCTTTACCGCGACGTTCTAGCGCTGGGGTGCAGTTTGCCGCGCTGCTTCGGTCACGAGCTGGCTGGTTGCCTGGTCTAGGGGCTCGGTCCCGGTTCAGCAGCGTCTACTCGGTGACGCCGAGTTCGCGCAGGATGCGTTCGATGGGCCCACGTATCTCATGCGTCGTTTCCTCGGATGCGTCAGCTATCGCGACTGCATTGGCTATACAAGGGCACATGAACTTAGTGCTTGCGATGAATTAACTCAGTGTGGCTCGGGCGTGTCGGTCGTGGGGATGAGCGAGTAGTTCCACTCGGGGTGCCAGTCGTGGCGGCGCAGGTGGCTGTCCTCGAGGTCGCGCATCTGCCGGGCGGTAATCG
>WNFD01001749.1_pt1 | contig 22439 bp, 20 predicted proteins | sample 5400491 | NCBI WGS metagenome assembly WNFD01 (sample SAMN13153343, study PRJNA577476) | soil metagenome | isolation source: 120 cm saprolite under Douglas fir tree site 2 hole 2 replicate 2 | place: USA:California | collected 2015-04-18
CCTCACTGCCGGAGCTTGAAGCGCTGGATCTTGCCCGTCGCGGTCTTGGGCAGCTCGGATACGAACTCGAGCCACCGGGGGTACTTGTAGGGCGCGATCTTGTCCTTGACGAAGGCCTTGAGCTCCGCCTCGAGCGCGGGCGAGGCCACGTGCCCGTCCTTGAGCACCACGAAGGCCTTGGGCTTGATCAGCTCGTCGGTGTCGGCGTGCCCCACCACCGCGGTCTCGAGCACCGCGGGATGGCCCATCAGGGTGTTCTCCACCTCGATCGGTGACACCCAGATCCCGCCCACCTTCAGCATGTCGTCGCCCCGCCCGCAGTACCAGAAGTAGCCGTCGACGTCCTCGTAGTACTTGTCGCCGGTCTGGATCCAGTGGCCCAGCAGGGTGTCCTTCGTCTTCTCGTGCTGGTTCCAGTAGTAGGCCATCGTGGAGTCGCCCTTGACCCGCAGGTTGCCGATCTCCCCCGCCAGCATCCGGCGGCCCTCGTCGTCCACGACCATCGCCTCGTAGCCCGGCACCGCCTGACCGGTCGAGCCCGGGCGGGCGCGGCCCGGCCGGTTCGAGAGGAAGATGTGGAGGATCTCGGTGGTGCCGATGCCGTCGAGGATCTCCACCCCGAAGCGCTCCTGCCAGCGGCGGTAGAGCTCCTCGGGCAGCGCCTCCCCCGCCGACACGCACAGGCGCAGGCACGAGAGGTCGTAGCGCTTCTCGGCCTCCTTCACCTGCAGCATCGCCGCGTAGAGCGTGGGCACGCCGAAGAAGAGCGTGGGCCGGTGGCGGTGGATCAGCTCGAACATCGCGTCGGGCGTGGGCCGGTGGGGGAACAGCACGCCCTGGCCACCCACGTGGAGCGGAAAGTACATGTTGTTGCCCATCCCATAGGCGAAGAAGAGCTTGGCCGCCGAGACGGTGCGATCGTTCTCGGTCATGTCGAGAACCTGGCGGGCGTAGGTCTCGCCGCACACCACCATGTCGTGCTGCAGGTGGACCGCGCCCTTGGGACGGCCGGTCGAGCCCGACGAGTAGAGCCAGAACGCGGGATCGTCCCTGGACGCGTCGAAGGGCTCGAGCCGCGGGCTCGCCTTGGCCACCCAGTCGTCGAAGGCGATCTGCGCCCCGGAGGCGCGGCCGGCCACCACCACGTGCCGCAGGAAGCGGGCGCCCAACAGGGCGGGGCCCGCCTCGGCCAGTAGTTGCTCCGAGACGACCGCGATGGGCGCGCGGCTGTCCTCGAGGAAATACCGGTAGTCGTCGCTCCGCATCATGGTGTTCACGGGGATCGGGATCGCCCCGATCTTGATCGCGCCCCAGAACGTGGCCAGGAACTCGGGCGAGTCGAGCAGCAGGCAGAGCACGCGCTGCTCCGGCCGCACCCCCAGGTCCAGCAGGGCGTTGCCCGCGCGATTGACCAGCTCCTGCAGGGCCCCGTAGGTGATGGAGCCGCCGTCGTGGAAGAAGGCCACCTTGTCCGCGCGCCCCTCCGCGACGTGGCGGTCGATGAAGAAGCTCGCCGCGTTGAACCGCGCCGGCACCGGCATCATCCGCGCCTCCGCGAGGCCTTCCGGCGACCCACGGAACGCGCGCCCCGCGCCCGCTTCGCGGCCGGCTTGCGCGCGGGAGCCGGCGCCTTGGCGACGGCGCCGGCCGGCTTCACCGCCATCGCCTCGATCTCGACCAGCAGCTCGGGCACCACGAGGCGCGACACCACCAGGAGGGTATTGGGCGGGTAGACCCCGTCCGGGAAGTAGCGCGGGAACAGCTCCTTCCGCGCCTGCATGAAGCCCTCGATGTCGGCCGCGTGGGTGAGGAAGGTCTGGAAGCGGACGATCTGGCCCACGCCGGAGCCGGCCGCCTCGAGCACCGCCCGCACGTTCTCGAAGGCCTGCCGGGTCTGGGTCACCACGTCGCCGGGGCCGACCAGCTTCCCGGCGCGGTCCGCGCCCACCTGTCCCGCCACCACCACCAGCTCGCCGCCCGGCGCGACCATGCCGTGCGAGTACATCCCGAACGTCGGTCCCAGCGTCTTCGAGGTGACCGCTCTCACGCGGGCGTCTCCCGGGTCAGCCGAGACGAACGTACTCGAAGTCGGCGGCCTGGCTGTTGACGCCGCGCGCGGGTGGCGCGATCCAGTTGGCCACTCGGCCGCGCTCGGTCACCGGCTGCATCAGGCTCCCCACGTAGGCCTGGTCCTCCTCGGTGGGCAGCCAGTCGCGATGGCGCGCGTCCCACTCCGCCTCTCCGATGACCCGGCCGTCCGGCGACACCTTGACCTCCGCGAAGGCGCCGATGGCGCGCCGGAATCCGCGGTGGGGCAGGGTGAGCGTGAAGTCGATGCCGTGGCTCTTGATGATCTCGTTCCAGCGGTTCACCCCGCGCTGGCAGTCCGCGATGTAGTCGTCGCGGAGCCGCTCGTTGAGCGAGACGAGCGCCCCCTCCTCGCGGGTGATGATCTTGTCGCCGGCCAGCGTCGCCACGGTGTAGGTGCCGTCCTTGAGCCGATGATCGTCCTTCTTCTTCGTCTCCTCGAAGCGGCCCTTGAGACCCATGGTGTAGAAGTTGGCCGCGTTGGTCGAGACCTCGGAGCCGAACAGGTCGAGCGAGACCGAGCAGTGGAAGTTGATGTACTTCTGGATCGTGGGCAGATCCACCGCGCCGTGGCGCCGCACGTCGTCGGTCTTGTGCTCCCGCATGATCTCGCAGGCCCGCTGCACGATGCGCCCCACCCCGCTCTCGCCCACGAACATGTGGTGGGCCTCCTCGGTCAGCATGAAGCGGCAGGTGCGCGACAGCGGGTCGAAGCCGCTCTCGGCCAGGCTCGCGAGCTGGTACTTGCCGTCCCGGTCGGTGAAGAAGCAGAACATGAAGAACGAGAGCCAGTCCGGCGTCCGCTCGTTGAAGGCGCCCAGGATGCGGGGCTTGTCGTGGTCGCCGGAGCGGCGCTGCAGCAGCGCCTCCGACTCCTCGCGGCCGTCGCGGCCGAAGTGGGCGTCGAGGATGTACACCATCGCCCACAGGTGCCGGCCCTCCTCGACATTGACCTGGAAGAGATTGCGTAAGTCGTAGAGCGACGGGCAGGTCCGGCCCAGGTGCCGCTGCTGCTCCACCGAGGCCGGCTCGGTGTCTCCCTGCGTCACGATCAACCGTCTGAGAGTCCCCCGGTACTCGCCCGGGACCTCCTGCCAGGCGGGCTGGCCCTGGTGATCGCCGAAGTTGATCTGGCGGCCCGGCTCCGGCTCGGCGAGGAAGATACCCCAGCGATACTCCGGCATCCGGGTGTAGTCGAACTGGGCCCAGCCCTTGGCGTCCACGCTGATCGCGGTGCGCAGGTAGACCTCCTTGGCCTGGAAGCCTTCGGGCCCCATGTCCTTCCACCACTCGAGGAACTTGGGCTGCCAGTCCTCGAGGGCCCGCAGCAGCCGCCGGTTCTCGGCGAGGTCGACGTTGTTGGGGATCCGCTCGTTGTAGTCGATGGACGCCATCACACTCTCCTGCGGTCGAAGTCGCCCCGCTCGCCGGTGCCGTACACCTTGAGCGCGCCCTTGGGTCCCACCGCGTTGGGCCGCTGGAAGATCCAGTTCTGCCACGCGGAGAGCCGGGCGAAGATCTTGCTCTCGAGCGTCTCCGGTCCGCCGAAGCGCAGCGAGGCCTCCATGCCGGTGAGCGCGTCCGGCGAGAACGCGGCGCGCTCCTCGATGGCGATCCGCACCTCGTCCTCCCAGTCGATGTCGTCCGGGGTGAACGTCACCAGACCCGCCTCCGCCGCGGCGGCCGCGTCCAGGTCCTCGCCGATGCGGCCCTTCAGGTCGTCCACGCGCCCCGGCTCGTCGAGGAATCGGCTCCCGAGGCGGGTGAGCCCGTTGACGGTCGGATAGGCGCCGAAGTTCATCCCGGTGAGCCGGACGGCCGACGCGGGCCGGGCGTCGCCCTCGCGCGCTCCGTCCAGCATGAAGACGCGGTCCGCGGCGAGGGCCAGCTCGAGCAGGGTGCCGGTGAAGCAGGAGCCGGGCTCGATCAGCGCAAAGATCGACCGCGACGAGACGTCGAGGCGCTTGAGCGTGCGCTTGAGGTAGAGGCGGATCTCGCGCACGAGCCAGTCGGCCTCGTGCTCGAGAAGCGCGCGATCGTGGGCCTCGACCGCGTCGACCGCGCCGCTCGTGCGCAGGACCCAGAGGCCGATCTCTTCCTCGTTGGTCCGGAGGTGGAGGATGAGGTCGTCGAGCTCGCGGGCGACCGCGAGCGGCCAGAAGCGGGTGCCCGCCGCGTGGATGCCGGCCGTGTCGGAGGGGGGAGCGGCGTCCGGGGCCGCCACCGTGATCTCGGCCACGCCGTGCGGGCGATCGATCGCGCAGGTGACGTGGGCGTAGACGACGCGGTCACCCTCGATCCGCCGCTCGAGCGGGCCCAGCGCGATCCCGCGCGCGCCGGCGGGGCGATCGGTGCGCGCGGCCAGCTCCCCCGCCCGCTGCTTCGTGGCCTCGGCGAGGCGCGAGCGCGGCACCACCTCGTCGACCAGACGCCACTCCACCGCGCGCTGGCCCTTGATGCCTTCCTCGAGCGTGCAGAAGTAGTCGGCGCGGTCCCGGCGCACCCGCCGCTTGTCCACCAGCCGGGTGAGGCCGCCGGTGCCCGGCAGCACCGCGAGCAGCGGCACCTCGGGCAGGGCCACGGTGGTGGAGCCGTCGTCGGCCATGATGATGCGGTCGGTGGCCAGCGCCAGCTCGTATCCGCCGCCCGCGCAGGGCCCGTTCACCGCGGCGAGCCACGCCTGGCGCGAATGGGTCGTCGCGTCCTCGATCGCGCTCCGGGTCTCGTTGGTGAACTTGCAGAAGTTCACCTTCCAGCCGTGGGAGGACTGGCTCAGCATCCGGATGTTGGCCCCCGCGCAGAAGATCCGCTCCTTGCCCGAGGTCAGCACCACCGCGCCGATCTCCGGATGCTCGAAGCGCAGGCGCTGGATCGCGTCGTACAGCTCGATGTCCACTCCCAGGTCGTAGGAATTCAGCTTGAGCTCGTAGCCGGGCACGAGCCCGCCGTCCTCCTTGACGTCCATGTGGAGGGTGGCCACCGGCCCGTCGTAGGAGAGCTTCCAGTGCTTGTAGCGCCCCGGCTCGGTCCGGAAGTCCACCACGACTCGCTCGCTCATAGATCCTTCCTTCTGTTGACCGTGGGCCATCTCGGTCGGGTCGACCCGCGGTGGGCCCACGTCATCCGAGGATGACCCAGAGGGCCTTCGCGGTCCTGGATCCCACGTTCTCCCAGCCGTGCGCGGTGCCGCCGTCGAGGTAGGCGCTGTCGCCCGCCTCCAGCACGTGGCGATCGCCGTTGTAGTGGAGCGCCACCTTGCCCTCGATCACGTAGAAGAGCTTCATCTGCCCCGCCTCGATGACCACCTTGTCCGTCTTGACGCCCCGCGACCGGGGCCCGAGGGTCGACATCACCGCCCGGATCTTACCCTGGAAGAGCCCCGCCCCCAACACGTGCCATTTCTCCGACGAGCCGTCGAAGGAGACCACCGGGTAGTCGGCCTTGCGGCTCACGTGCAGGCGCCCGGTCGGGGCCGGCTCGAAGAGCGAGCCGATCGAGACGCCGAGGGCGCCCGCCAGCTTGCCGAGGGTCGGCAGCGACGGGGTGAGGCGCCCGGACTCGATCTGCGACAGCATGCTCGGGCTGAGGCCCGCCTTCTCGGCCAGCTGGCGCTGCTGCAGCGCCCGCTCGGCCCGGAAGGCCTTGATCCGCTGGCCGAGCGCGGTCATGCCTCGGCGACCTCCGGCAGGCCGGCCAGCCGTCGCAGGGCCCGCGTCACGAAGACGCGCGTCATCTTCTTGCGGTACGGGTGGGTCAGGTCGGTGTTGTCGAGCGGCTTGGCGGGGCGATACGCGGCGTCGGCCGCGCGGTCGATCAGCTCGGGGCTCAGGCGCTCGCCCACCAGGAGCCGGGCGGCCTCGACCGCCTCGCGGGGCAGCGAGGCGACCGCGCCCAGCACGATGCGCGCCCGGCGGACGATCTCGCCGTCCATGTGGAGCGCGGCGGCCACCCCCAGGACCGGGAAGTCGAACGAGCCGCGGCGCCGCAGCTTGAGATAGACCGAGCGCACGCCGTCGGCGGGCGGCAGCACGATCTCGGTCACGATCTCGCCGGGCTGCTTGGTCAGGTACTGGATGCCGTCGTCCTGGTAGAGCGTCGAGAGCGGGATCGTGCGCAGGCCCGCGGGCCCGGCCAGGCGGACGGTCGCGCCCAGGCTCCACAGGACGGGCGCGGTGTCGGAGGACGACACCGCCCAGCAGCGCGGGCTGCCCGGCGCCACCAGGCAGATCTCGCCGTCCTTCTTCATGCAGAAGTTGACCGCCTTCCGCCACTGGTACGACTGGTTGTAGTAGTTGCAGCGCGTGTCGACGCAGACGTTGCCGCCGAGGGTGCCCATGTTGCGCAGCTGGGGCGTGGAGACCGCGCCCGCCGCGGTGGCGAGCCCCGCGTAGCGCCCGCGCACCTCGGGGTGGCGCGAGACCACGGTCAGCGTCGTCCCGGCCCCGATGGCGAGCCCGCCTCCGTCCTCGCGACGCACCCCGGTCAGGTCGCGCACTGAGCGCAGCCCGACCAGCACGGTGGGCTCGAACTGCCGGCGCTTCATGTTCGGGTAGAGATCGGTCCCGCCCGCCACCAGCATGGCCTCCGGCCCGTGATCGGCCATGAGCTTCACCGCGTCCGCCACCGACACCGGCGCCAGGTATGAGAACGGGGGCAATCGCATCATGATGCAAACGGCCTCACCGCGACGGCTTCCGCCGGCTGGCCGAAGGCGGACTCCACGATCTTGGCCTCGGGGAACGTGAACACCGGCAGCCGCTCCGGTCCGAGACGCGCCGTCTTCCCGAGACGCTTGCTGTCCATCGCCTTCACCACCTTCTCGGGCGTGATCGGCGTCTCGTCGATCCGCACGCCGACCGCGTCGTAGACCGCGTTGGCCACCGCCGGGATCACCGGCAGCAACGGCCCCTGCCCGGCCTCCTTGGCGCCGAACGGGCCTTCCGGGTCGTCGCTCTCCACCAGGATCGTGTGGATCTCCGGCGTCTCGAGGGTGGTCGGGCTCTTGTACTCGAGGAGCGACGGGATCTTGTGCACGCCCTTGCGGAAGACCTGCTCCTCCATCAGCACCTCGCCGAGCCCCATGTAGACGGAGCCCTCGACCTGGCCTTCCACCAGCAGCGGGTTCAGGGCCCGGCCCACGTCGTGGGCGATCCAGATCTCGGTGGGCTTCACCTCCCCGGTGTCGCGGTCCACGTCCACCTCGACCACGCACGCCGAGTAGGAATAGCAGGGCGAGGGCCCGACACCGCCGCCCTTGTACTTGCCGGCGCGCTTGGGCGGCGCGTAGGAGCCGGGGAAGGCCAGGACCCCGAACATGCTCTCGGCCAGCACCACCGCCTGGGCGAAGTCCACACCGTGGTCGGGATCGCCGTCCACGAAGACGCGGCGGTCGGCCGCCACCAGCTTGTCGGGCGTCACCTCGAGCTTGCGGGCCACCGCCTCGAAGATCCTCGCCCGCAGCCGCTCCGCGGCCTGGATCGCCGCGTTGCCCGCCATGAGGGTCACCCGCGACGAGTAGGAGCCGAGATCCACCGGGGTGAGATCGGTGTCGGCGGGGTGCACGCGGATGTCCTTCGGCTCGATACCGAGCACCTCCGCGACCAGGTAGGCCAGGATCGAGTCCGAGCCCTGCCCGATGTCGGTGGCCCCGCAGAGCACCGCGACCAGGCCGCTGCGATCGGCACGCACCACCACGCCCGAATGCGGCATGTCGTTCCAGTAGATCGCGGTCCCCGCGCCGGTGAGATAGGAGGAGCAGGCGATGCCGATCCCCTTCCCCGGCGGCAGGGTGCGCCGCTTCTCGCGCCAGCCGGAGGCCTCGACCACGCGGTCGATGCACTCGCCGAGCCCGATGGTGGTGACGGTCAGGTGGTTCGCGGTCTTCACGAAGGGCTCGGCCAGATTGCGCCGTCGCATGTCGGCCGGATCCAGGCCGAGCTGCTCGGCGGCCTTGTCGATCTGGCACTCCATCGCAAAGCGGGGCTGGGGCGTCCCGTGCCCGCGCTTGGGCCCGCAGGGCGGCTTGTTCGTGAACACGCGCGCGCCCTCGAACTTGTAGACCGGGATCTTGTAGGTCACGGTCTGGAGCGCGCCGGTATAGAAGGTGGAGGCCACCCCGTAGGAGCCGTAGGCCCCACCGTCGAGCCAGGAGCGGAAATGCATGCCGGTGATGGCGCCGTCCTTCGTGAAGCCGGTCTTGACCCACATCAGCACCGGGTGGCGCCCGCGGTGAACGTAGAAGACCTCCTCGCGGGTCAGCGTGATCTTCACCGGGCGGCCGCAGAGCTGCGAGAGCTTGCACGCCGCGATCTCGTGCGCGAACGGATCGAGCTTGCCGCCGAAGCCGCCGCCCACCGGTGCGGCCACCACCCGGATGTGGGCCTGCGGCAGGTCGAGGATCTTGGCGAGCAGGCGGTGCACGTAGTGGGGCGTCTGGGTCGACGACCAGAGGGTCAGCTTGCCGTCCGCACCCCACTGGGCCACCGCCGAGTGCTGCTCCATCGGCAGGTGGGTGTTGCCCTCGAAGAAGAAGACGTCCTCGCGAACCAGGTCGGCGGTGGCGAACGCCGCCTCCACGTCGCCGAACTGGAGCGCCACCGCCTTGTGCACGTTCGGCCGGTCACCGTACTCGTGGATCCGCACCTCCGGATGGGCCAACGAGTCCTCGATGGACATGAGCGGCCGGAGCGGCTCGTACTCCACCTCGATCAGCTCGGTCGCCCGCTCCGCGGTTTCCTCGTCCACCGCGGCCACCGCGGCGACCGCGTCTCCGACCATCCGCACCTTCTCCACGCAGAGCGCTTCCTCGTCCTGGGACACCGGCAGGATGCCGAACTTCACCCGGGGCAGATCATGGCCGGTGATGACCGCGTAGACGCCGGGTAGCGCGCGGGCGCGCGTGGTATCGATGCGCTTGATCAATGCGTGGGGATGCCGGCTGCGCAGGAGCTTGCCGTGGGCCATGCGCGACATCAGCAGGTCGTCGGCGAACTTGGTCTCGCCGACCACCTTGGCCCAGGCGTCGATCTTGGGCAGCGACTGGCCGATGATCGAGAAGCGATCCTTCTTCATGTCCGGGCCCCCTTGATGCGCAGGGCGGCGAGCTCGACCGCGTCGAGAATCTTGGTGTACCCCGTGCATCGGCACAGGTTGCCGGCCAGGGCGTGCTTGATCTCGTCACGGGTCGGCATGGGAATCTCCACGAGCAGAGCCTCGGCGGTCAGGAGAATGCCGGGGGTGCAGTACCCGCACTGGGCGGCGCCCAGCTCCGCGAAGGCCTGCTGAAGCGGGTGCAGCCCGCCGGCCTGCGCCATGCCCTCGACCGTCCTGATCTCGCGCCCCTGGCACTCGACGGGCAGCGCCAGGCACGAGAGCACCGGGAGGCCATCCACCAGCACGGTGCACGTGCCGCACTCGCCCAGCTCGCAGCCGTGCTTGGTCCCGGTGAGGTTCAGCTCTTCCCGCAAGACCTCGAGCAGGGTCTTGTGCGGCGCCGCGAGGACGTCGCGCTCTTCCCCGTTGATCCTGAGGGCCAGGAGCGTCTTCATGGGTGATTGCGTGAGGATGAAACTGGACTTAAGTAATACTAAATCGCGCCGCCCCCTGTCAAGCGCGGGCCCGCCCCCCCTGTCACTTGACCCATATCTTTGCCGGCCTGGCATGCTTATGCTTCGAATCTGCAACTGGCAAGTTTATCCTGTGGAAGCGACCGCTAACTTTCGACTTTCTAGTAGGTTACTGATTCAGGGCGGGTGGCGTGACACGGCCAGCCGTCCGCTGAGACGGATCTGGGGGGCCTCGCGATTCCTAATCCAGTTCGTGCCGCGCAAATACACTTTGGCGTTATAGGGAAGGCGCGTGCGAGCTGGTCTACCCGGATCCACTACAGCTTGGGCTGCGAGGCTAGGGTTTGATACGGATGTGGCGCCAAACCACGGTGTTGCCCGCGTACGCCTGGACACCGACGAAACCGGGCGCGCGCCCGCGCTCGCCGTCGGTGTTGCGGAACGAGGTCGTCTGCTGGCGCACGCCGGTCTGCAGGTCGCTGAGAAACACCGAGTAGTCATCGCCCTGCACGACAATCTCGTATTCGAACCAGACACCGGGCACAAGCGCAGGGCCTGGCATGCCGTTCATGGGCGGGGCTCCCGCTTCCTGCAACGTGTTGCAGAGAAAACGCTGCGCTGGGGAGCGAACGCGGTATCGCCTGAGCTTCCCGGTGCCGAGCTTGCGGAGCGGTTCCTGGCCAAAAGGCGAGAAACCGAACGCCTCGGTCGGTCAGTTTGCATGGTCAACGAGACCTAGAAGAGCCCCCAGAGCCAGAAGCATCGACTCCTCCCCTGAGCCTCAGGCGCACGCTCAATCTTGCGGAGACCGCAACTCTGGACCGCCACAAGAGGGAGAGTCAAGCGCATTCCTGCCCTTACTCCGTGGCACAATTCGCGATTTCAATCGCCTCCGGTCCAAGAATCTGGACTCATATCAATTCCCGCAACTCCGCCTCCGCCTGGCTCCCCCACAAGCGCATGTTCATCTCACGATACATCGTCTTCGCTGTCGTCAGGTGCTGTCGGGCCTTCCCCTGCTGGTCGGAGTTTCGGAAGAGCTTGCCCAGGTCGAAGCGGCAATGGGCGACGAGCGGGCGCATGCCGAGCTCGCCGGCCAGAGCCAAGCTCTTCTGGTAGTAACCTTCCGCCGTCTCGACAATAGGAGGATCGCGACGGGAAACGATTTCACCGAGCAGGCGAAGACCCCACGCCTGGTGACCGCGCTCCTGGTGGCGCTGCGCCAGCGACACGGCCTGCTGCGCACGTTCCAGAGCGTCGTCGAAACGCCCTTCGAGCAAGTATGCCTCGCCGAGCCACCCGAGCTGCATCGCCCGTCCCACGCCCATCGAGCTCATCGTCGTTGCGTTCTGTATGACGTCCTCAAGAAGGCTCCGACCCTCGCCCGGGCGCGCGGAGAGTGCGTACGCGTATCCGAGACGGGCGAAGACCGCCCAGGGCTGGAGGTTCCACGCACGGACGAGAACTCGCGCGCGCTCCAGCGCATCAATGGCCTCGTCAAGATCACCCTGAGCGAGGGACACACTACCGACGCCGGTCAGGGCCTCGGCGAGAGTGAATGGGTGGTCAGCGCCCTCCGCGATTCTGAGTGCTTCCTGGGCATGCGACCTCGCGTCAACGAATCGCCCCAGACTCGAGAGGGTCAAGGCCAGCCAACTGTGTGACCAGGAGGCGAAGAGTGGAGACCGCTGGCCACGGCCCTCACCCGCACCCTCCGTGCAGCGCGAAAGGAAGTCAAGGGCCTGACGGAAGTCGCCGATGGCGAAGTAGGCCTGGCCGGTGCGGTACTGGGCTTCGCGCTCGAGCTCTCGATCGCCACTCTCATCCGCGATGGCAAGGGCACGCCGTCCAATCTCGATGGCTTGAAGGTGCTCACCAGCGACGTTCCGAAGCCGCGCGCAGATATCGGCCAGGACCCGCCCCAGGCGGGCTCGATCGCCGAGCCGGGTCGCCAAGCCTTCGGCTTCGCGCATGACAGCCAGGACGTCCTGGTATAGTCCGAGTGATACGAGTGCGACGCGCAAGTCGAGTCGCAAGTCGATGGCCTGCGCGAGGATGTCGGGGGTCTCGGGCAGCCGCTCGAGTGCCCGCAGCGCCTCCCGGAGCAACCCGGCCGCCGCATCGTACGAAGACCGGGCCATCGTCCTTCGTGCCGCCTGCTGAAGGTACCTGGCCGCCTTGTCCCACGCCTCGGCACCGAGCGCATGGCGAGCGAGACGCTCGACCTCCTCACTCGGCTGGTCGGCGTGTCGGCGCTCGAGCGTTTCCAGAATGCTCCGGTGCAGCGCCATCCGTCGCTCCTGCAAGAGGCTCGCATACGCGACTTCGTGCGTCAGGGCATGCTTGAAGCTGTACTCGAGCTCCGGGAAGAGGTGTGCCTCGTAGAGGAAGTCGGCCGCCTGGAGGTGCGCGAGACCGTGACGGATATCTCCCTCCTCGTCCTCGACGATGGACTGGAGCAGAGCGAACGGCACGTCCTTGCCGATCGCAGAGGCGGCCTGGAGTAGGCGCTTCTCCTCCGGTGGGAGCCGGTCGATGCGCCCCGCCAGCAGCGCCTGCACGGTCGCCGGGACCTGGATCGTCTGAGCATCCTTGATCAGATGGTAGGCGCCGCGCTCACCCGCGAGGGCCCCGATCTCCACAAGGGTCCGGACACTCTCCTCGAGGAAGAATGGGTTGCCCTCGGTCCGGTCGATCAGCAGACGCTTGAGAGGGGCGAGCTCGCCGCCGGCGCCCACCAGGGCCCGGAGCAGTTCCTCAGCGCTCTCCGGAGGCAAGGGATCGATCCTGAGCTGGCGATAGTACGTCTTGCCGGTCCAGGCATGACTGTACTCTGGGCGATAGTTGACGAGGAGCAGCGCAGGCGCCGCGGGCAAGCTCTCCACCAGGCCGTCGAGCAGGGCTTGCGTCTCCGAGTCGATCCAGTGGAGATCCTCCAGCACGAGGACGAGAGGCTGGACCCGACTCTCGCGAAGGAGCAGGCGCTTCACCGCATCGAGCGTGAGATGGCGGCGCTGGGGCGGCTCGAGCTCCCAGAGGCCGTCCTCCTCGGGAAGGGCGTCGAGAAGCCAGAGAACCGACGGGACCACGTCCTTCAGTGCCTCGTCCAGGGTGAGCAGATGCCCGGTGGTCTTGGCGCGTATCGAGCGGATATCGTCACGCTCGTCGATCCGGAGATAAGCCTTTAGAAGATCGATGACCGGAAGGTAGCTCGTGGCCCGGCCATAGGACATCGAGCTGGCCTGGAGGGTCCGGCACCCGGCGACACGGGATGAGTGGGTCAACTCGTGGAAGAGGCGGGACTTGCCCACGCCCGGCTCGCCCACGATGGCCACGACCTGGCCGTGACCCTGCCGCACCCCTTCGAGCGCACCACGGAGCTGCTCCATCTCAGCACTACGCCCGACGAAGCGGCTCAAGCCCCGAAGGGCGGCGGCTTGAAACCGTGTTCTCACTTGGCCCGCGGCGACCACTTCGTAGACCACGACGGGAGCGTCGAGGCCATGTATCGGCACGGGGCCGAGGGGCTCAACCTGCACGAAGTTCTCGGCGAGGTGGAGGGTTTCGGCGGTGATCCAGATGGCGCCAGGGGGAGCGAGCTGCTCCATGCGGGCGGCCAGGTGGGTCGTCTGGCCAACGGCCGTGTAGTCCATCCGGAGGTCCGAGCGGATGGAGCGGACCACGACCTCTCCAGAGTTCAGCCCCACTCGGATCCTGACTGCGACACCGAGAGTGCGGAACGCCTGTTCCGCATAACCCTTCACGAGCTCCTGCATGCGTAGGGCGGCGTAGCAGGCCCGCACGGCATGGTCCTCGTGAGCGACTGGCGCCCCGAACAACGCCATGATCCCGTCGCCCATCACCTGATTCACGGTCCCCTCGTAGCGGTGGACCGCCTCCATCATGCGCTCGAGGATCGGGTCGAGGAGCTTGCGCGCCTCCTCGGGATCGCGGTCGGCCAGAAGCTCCATCGAGCCCTTGAGGTCTGCAAACAGGACGGTCACCTGCTTCCGCTCACCTTCCAGCGCGCTTCTCGAGGTGAGGATCTTCTCGGCTAGGTGCTTCGGTGTGTACACGTGTGGGGAATGGAACCTCGGCTCCGCGGTCGCTGCGAACGGGGTGAGTGATCTGCCGCACCCGCCGCAGAATTTCTCACTCCCCTCGTTCCGGAAGGCGCAAGACTGGCACGTCGGCCCGAACGACAACCCGCACTCGCCGCAGAAGCGGCGGCCTTCGCGGTTCTCAGCCTGACATCGCGGACATTGCAAGATGGAGCTCCTAGGAGCTCGGCGGCTTAGCAATGCCAATCCAGTACTGGGCGAACTCCTCGGACGCTCGCCGAGATCGGACCAAGGGGCCACCCATGTCCGTCCCCACGTAGATGAAGCCGATGATGACGTCATCCGGATCGATCCCGAGAGCGCTCTTCACCTCATTGTCGTACGCGGCCTCGCCGGTCCTCCACAACGCGCCAAGGCCCTGGGCAAAGGCGGCCAGCATGATGCTGTGCGCGGCACAGCCGCCGGAGAGGATCTGCTCGATGATAGGAATCCTCGCGGAGCGATCGCATCGGGTTGCGACCACGATGATGAGAGGTGCGCGCAGCACCTTCTCCCGTTCCCGCGCCAACGCCTGATCGTCGGCGAGGACATTCCGCCGAGACAACGCCTCGGCCAGGACCTCGCCGAAGCGGAGGCGAGCGTCCCCTTGGATGAGAATCAAGCGCCAGGGGTGGAGTCGGCCGTGATCCGGGACACGCGCCGCACTCTCGAGCATCGCCTGGACGGCCTGCGCCGAGGGCGGGGGTTCACCGAGCTTCAACGCCGAGTAGCGCGTGCGGAGAAGCTCCATTGCATCCATGACTCTCACGGCCTCGTGACGGGCTGGCGGTGCTCGTTCGCGCGGCAAAAGGCATAGAGGGCGTCATACGCCGGGAACTGACGCGCCATGTTCTCGAAGTCGTCTTTGCTCGTCGCCTGGAACCCTGTCGCCAGAGCGTAGAGTCCTTGCGACTCCGGCGTAAGCTCGCGCTGGGAGGTGTCCGCGCCTCGCACAATCAGCGCCAGGGCCCGGAGTGCAGGATCGTCGATCTTGTACTTCTCGAGGAACGCATCAAACGAGCAGTGGTCACCATGATGCCCCAACTCTACGCCGGGGACGTCATAGGGGATCGCCTGCTCGCGCTCCGCCACCTCCATCACCTCGCTGGCGGGAACGAAGAGGAATACCGGCTCACGGTCGACAAACCGACTGATCAACCATGGGCACGCAATGCGGTCGACACGCGCTCTTTCTCGGGTCACCCATTTCATGGTCTTCTCCTGTTAGGTGAACGTCGGCGCCCCGAAGGGGATCATGGTCTTCTCTCCGGGCCAACTTCACTCAAAGAGCTTCACCGGGCCCTTGATGGCCTTCCATGCGTAGTGCCCACCCGCCATGTATCGGGCGTCAAAGCCAGCCTTTCGCAGCGCCGCCGCGCTCTGGCACCCAATGTGGAAGCCGTATACACAGAATGTGACCACGGGCTCGTCCTTCGAAAGACTTGTCATCCATTCTTCTATGCGCTCCGGATCACGCCAGACCGCCCCTTCGACGATGTCCTGCGCTCTAGTGCTATAGTGACGCGGCCGAGTATCGATGATCTGTACTCGCTTGCCGGAGCTGAGCATCTCCTGAACCTCTTCAGGCGTGATGGATGGCACGTCCTTGAATTCTGGTTGCTCGAGCGATCGCGGCCGCGAGACTGTCATGGCATCGGTGTACCGCGCCTCGACCGCTTCCCAGTGAATGTTGCGCATGAAGGCAGCGATGTACGCCGTCGTATTCGCTCCGTACTCAATGTGATAGGCGTGCTCGTACATGTCGAGCGCAAGGATCGGAATGCCTCCGGCAATGCTCTCTGCGTGATCCGAGGCACTGTGATTGATCAGCCGACCATCGCGCGGTACACAGGTCAGCAGGATCCAGCCAGAATCGCCGGTCAACGCCTCGGCCAAGGCGATGAACTCGTGGCGCCAGCGATCGACTGACCCGAAATCACGAGCAAGAGCGCTCGCTATTGTGTCAGGTAGATTCCGCCCATCCCCACCCAGACTAGCGAAATACAATTCATGAAGCAGAGTTGCGTTGAGCAGCGTGGTCTGCTCCCGACTCAGGCGACTGATGACCTGGGCTGGCGTGGTCTTGACATCGAGCGCCTCGAGTTCATCGGTGACGGAATTCAGGCGATTGAGGGCAGCCCCGTAGTTATGCTCGTAGTGGCTCTCGATGAGACGGGGCGACATGCCGTTCAACGTCCAGGGACGGCAGAACAGGGGGGCGATGCGATATTTCATTGTAAGCCTCCGTTAGAGATGGGGAACATGACCTCTATGAGTGCAGCATGGGGCCGCAGCATCAGCGATCAGCCTGCCGCACGGCCGGCGCGTGGGCCCTCGGCGCCGTACCACGCGGCCAGGCCACCTCGGACGTATCGCGCATCGAAGCCGCGTTGCCTCAGCACCGTGGCTACGTTGCAGCCAACTTCGAAGCCGTAGGCGCAGTACACGAACACCGGGGCCTCAGGTGAGAGCTGGCCACACCAGTCATCGACGCGTTCCGGATCGCGCCAGACGGCACTTGGCATGGTATCGGGGTTCCTCGACACGTAGTTTCTCGGCCGGGCGTCGACCACTTGAGGCCACCGATCCGTCGCCATCAAGGCGCCGAGCTCTTCCACCGAGATCGACGGCAATGCGTCGTCCGAGGCCTGAGGTCCGTGCCGCTGGTGCCCGGCCGTGGCTTGCGTCAATCGCTCGGAGACGACGGGCCAGTCGATGAGCCGCATAAAGGCGTCGATGTAGGCGGTCGCGTTGGCGCCGAACTCCAGATGGTACGCGTGCTCGTACATGTCCAGCACCAGAATCGGCACCGCGCCGGGGATGGCCTGTGCATCCTCGAGCGCGATCTGGTTGTACAACCGGCCCTCGTGAGGGGAGTAGCTGAGCAGAACCCAGCCCGAGCCGCCCGCCAGCCCTTGCGCGGCGCCGACGAACTCGCGCTGCCACCGGTCGACGCCGCCGAAGTGCTCTTCGAGGGCGGCGGCCACGATCGGGCCGGGGCCCTTCCGGGCGCCGCTCAGGTTGGCGAAGTACAGCTCGTGCAAGACGACCGACGCCATGGCCGACAGTTCCTCACGTTTGAGGCCGCGGATCTCGGCAGCGCTCGTCGTGGTCGGATCCATGCCCGCGAGCCGATCTCGGAGGGCGTTGAGCGACCGGACGGCGGCACCGTAATTGTTCTCGTAGTGACTGACGATCAGCCGCTCGGGCAACCAGTTCAGGCTATACGGCTTGCAGGGAATGGGACGGATCTGATAGTGCATCGTCGTCTCCTCAGGCCTTCGTGGGGCTCGCGTAGGGGCGTTCTTTCATCCCATGGCCCGTGCCGTGGCGATTTCTTCCGTCGTGTAGCGGTACGCGCCGAAGACAATGTTCGTTTGGGCGTTGGGGGGGCCGCCAAAGTAGGGATTCACGTATTCCCAGACCGTCTCGCCCTGAGGGGTGACTTCGAAGAAGCGGCCGAAGGACGCCTCGTTGATCAGCGTGTTCCCGTTCGGCAGCCGCTGCGCGTTACCCATACGCGGCGTGAAGAAATTCGAGACCGGGTTGTCCTGATACGTCCACACGATCTCGTTCGACGCCGGGTTGACCTCGATGACCCTCGAGAAGGGCAGCGGATCGTCGAGGCGGTGAACGCCGTTGTCGAATATGAGTATGTTGTCGTTCGCCAACGGGGTCGGAGCATGCTGGCCCGCCAGTGTGGGAGGGCCGAGCTTCCAGACGATCCGGCCGGTTGTTCGATCGATGCGAATGACCGTCGAGATGGGGCGGTAACTCACCAGAATATCCCCGTTCGCAAGCTCGACGACGTTGTTCCCCATAGCCCACAGCGTCCGCAGAGACTGAACCTCGGCGATGCCGTCCTCGGCCGGATCGAGATGCTCCCAGCTGCGCCATTCCCACACCGTCTGCCCGGAAGGCGTCAGTTCGGCGAGGTAGTCGGCGTACATGCGGCCAACCTCAGCCTGCGGCTGGCGACCGTAGAGGCCCGACGACAAGGTGTGGTCTTCCGCCCCTCCCACGACTCGCTTCGCGATGGCGTTGGGAACCTGCCCCAGGCAGTTCAGAAGCACATTGCCGTTACGGAGCCGGATCCCGTCGTGATGGTGATCGGGGTGGCGCACCTCCCACCGGATCCTGCCGTTCCAGTCGGCTTCCAGAATCGCACCGCCCTTGAACGGGAAGCGACCGAGAAATCCGTCCTCCAGGGTGCGCCCGTTGTAAATCAGCGTGCCGCGCTCCGTGAGATAACCGCCCAGCCCGGGCGCGTACGGCATCATCCACGTGTGGACGACGCTCCCCTGAAGGTCGATGAGAAAGACGGTCCGGTTCTGCGGGAAACACGGAGCGAACAGGGTGTACCCCGGGCAGGCACGCTCGGTATCGCACGCACGCAACCCGACGCCCCGGCGCTTGAGGGTGTTTTGCTCCACCGCGGTCGAGGCTTTGGCGGCCGTCGCGATCGGACTGATCTCCTGAGCCATGCGAGTGTCCTCTCTTTCCGTCCGCTACGCGTACAGCTTTAGCGGGCCCCCGATCGCTTTCCACGCCGAGTGGCCGCCTTTCATGTACTTCGCGTCGAATCCGGCCTCGCGTAGCGCGATTGCCGTCTTGCACCCCACGTGAAATCCGTACGCGCAGAACACCACGACCGGGTCCGATTTCGACAGTTGCCCGATCCAGTCTTTGATGCGCTCGGGATCCCGCCAGACCGCACCATCCATGATGTCCTGCTGGCGGGAAATGTAGGACCTCGGACGAGCATCGATGATCTGGACCGGTGTGCCGGAGTCCAGCATCGCCTTGACTTCCTCCACCCCAACACCGGGAAGATCCCCGAACTCCTTCTGGACGAGCGGTCGGGGCCCCTCGACCTTGGACGCGTCCTCATAGCGCGCCTGGGTCGACACCCAATCGATGTTGCGCTGGAACGTATCGATGTACGCCGTGGCGTTTGCCCCGAAGTCGATGTGGTATGCATGTTCGTACATGTCGAGAGCCAGGATCGGGATGCCGCCCGCCGTGGCCTGGCCATGATCGCCCGAATACTGATTGATGAGCCGGCGATCGCGGGGAACATAGACGAGCAAGACCCATCCGGAGCCGCCTGCCAAGCCCTTCGCCATAGCGACGAACTCGCTGCGCCAACGGTCCACCGTTCCGAAGTCGCGGGCGAGTGTTTGGCCGAGCATCTCGGTCGGCTTTCCATCACCGAACGCCATGCTCGCGAAGTACAGCTCGTGGAGAAGTGTTGAATTGAGCGCGATCAGCTCTTCACGCTTGAGGCTGTTGACCAGATGACCAGGCGTATTGTCGAAGTCGAGGGACTCGAGCTGCTCCGTGATTGCGTTCAACTTGCGGAGAGCCCCGCCGTAGTGGTTTTCGTAGTGGCTTTCGATGAGCCGCTGCGACAGGCCATTGAGGAGCCACGGACGAGTGTTGATCGGTGTCAGTTGGTATCGCATGTCCACTCCTCCCGCTTACCCGCGATGGGCTGGTCTGAAGTCGGGCGACCTCCTGTGACATGGCGACGTCCTTTCTCGGCTGCCGACTCGCAGCGTGTCGTCGTCACTGGCACGTCGGCGAGGGCGCGTGATAGGTCCACAGGCGACCGCATCGCGCGAGCCAAGACCCAATTCGCCAGACCAATAATTGTGATCCCGACGACGTTCGGGTGACGCGCCGTTGGGGCGAGTTTCGGAGGCAGGGTTCGGATCCGGCCGGCAGCCCGGGCCTCGGTCAGGCGATCGCGAACCTGCTGCTCAACGGTGTACCAGTCCTCTTCCATTGGGTTCACTCCTTCCGGCTCGCGCCCGCATAGAGCCCTTCGAAGAGCGCGAGGCCCTGTGTAAGCACTTGGTTGTCATCTGGATATGCCGCGAGGAATCCGCGGATCGCCAGGTCGATCCCGCGCGCCTCATCGCGCGGGAACTTGCCGTCGCGAAGGTCCGCCTCGTGCACGATCTCCGCGAGTCGCGTGAGGCGGCGATCTCGAAGCCCGGTCCGCTTCAGGAGTGTCTCGAAGGTGCAGTCGTCCCGGACGTGGCTCAGGTCGGCACCGGGCGTATCGAACGGGATCGCCTCCTTGGGAAACTCCCGCGGGTCCGCGAACACGAACGTGGCGTCGGGATCGATGAAACGCTTGATGAGCCACGCCGAGGCAATGCGGTCCACGTGGGGGCGGCGCCGCGTGACCCACTGGCGGCCTCGGAGGTCGCGGAGCTCGGGAGCGGACTTCTCTCTTCGTTTCGGTTCCTCGGATGGCCGTGTGCGCATGTCGATCGCCTCCCTCAGTCGCTCAACTTCGGCGCCCTCCGGCGCCTCGAAGAAATCGATCTCGTGGAGCTTCTCGTAGTCTCTCTGTAGCTGGGCGAGCTCCGCCTGGACCCGCGGATTGGTCGCGGCCGACTTGCGGTCCAACGTTTGGAGCAGCTTCCGGTAGCGCCCTCCAAGTTGCCGATACTCGGGATTGCGGGCCTCGTGGAACAGTTCAACGATCTCGCCCGAGCTCATGTTCTCGATCTGCTCGACGCGGAGGAGCGTCGCCTCGCCCCCCGCCCGCTGAATCTCCTGGGCCAGCCACTGGAAGTGCTCGTAGTGGTCTGGGGTGTCGGGCAGGAGGTAGACCGTCCGCTTGAGGGCGACAGCCCCGATCGCTCGAAGCCGGCGCCACACGCGCACGCGCAAGCTCGACGGATTCGGCGGCAAGCTGACGATGAGTAGAACAAGCTTGGTATTCATTATGTTGCTACTATGAAACTACTGTTTCAGCTTGTCAAGACCCCCTGGATAATGCGCTGCGGCGACGTGGTCTCTTGAAGGAAGTACCGCATGGGGTTGAGGCGGAGAAGGGGGAGAAGTGGCTGCGTTTACCCTGGTTTACGGAGGCAAGCGCGCGCCATTCATCGCCAAGCCCTGGCCTCGAGCAGGTAGTTCCCAGTCGGCGCCACGCTCCCGGGGGCCGGCTCCTCCGTAACTGCGATCACCCGTGCGTCATCGAGTGAAATGGGAACTGCAATCGTCGCCCATGCGCGCCCGCGCGAATCCACCCTGAAGGTGCCGCCGGTCACGGTGGGCGCGCCCGGTCTCACGAACCAGAGCTGGTAGGTCCGCTCCGAGGCCAGCGCACCCAGTCCGGCGGTCGCGAGATGACCATGGTGGCCGTCAATGGCAACCAGGAGACGGCCGCTCGCTCCCGGGGCGCCCGTCCCCGTGAGGATGACAAGGCGTCCCGGCCGGCGCGCCAGGGCTTCCACCTCTGGTCCCGGCGGGCGGTACGTGAGCTCCCGCTGCAGCACCACGTTCCAGACCAACAGCGACGCGGCGAGCGCGCCCAGAACCGGCCACATCGTCCCCCGCCAGTGACGCAGCCCCTTGATGCTCGCCCGCCCGGGCCCCCTGAGCCGGCGCCGTGCGACTTCCGCTCGGATCGCACCCCAGGGTTCGGCCGGAGGCGACACCGGATCGAGCCCGAGGGGGAGTGCGCCGACGACACCTCGGTATTGTTCCAGCAAGCTCGCGCACGTCATGCATGTGGCGACATGACTCTCCACGCCTATCCGCTCGGTGCCCTCGAGGCCCCCCAAGACGTAGGCGGCAAGGTTCTCGCTAGGATGCTCGTGCTCTTCAGTCACGGCCTTCCGATGCCTCCCGTTGTGGCTCGATGAGCGGCCTGAGCACAGCACGTAACCGATCCATTGCCTCGCGTGTCCGACTCTTGATCGTTCCCAGCGGCGCGCCCAGCTCGTGGGCGATCTCCGTTTGCGTAAGCCCTCCGTAGTAGGCCAGTTCGATGGCCTGGCGCTGTGCGCTTGGCAGGCTCTGTAGCGCGCTGACCACGGCGTGCCGCATCGGGAGGGAGTCCGTCGCGTCCGGCTGCGTGGCTTCGGCGATGACCACGGCCAACTGCTCCCTTTCCCGCAAACGGGCCTGATGCGGCCGACTCCGCAAGAGATCGATGGCGCGATTCCGAGCGATGCCCATGAGCCACCAGGGCACTCGCCCGCGGCCTGCATCATAGGTTTCCCTGCCATCCCAGCAGCGCAGGAAGGTGTCCTGCAGGACTTCGCGAGCAAGTTCCGGGTCACCCACAATGCGGAGAGATGAGCCCTGCGTAGCGGTTGTAGAGGATCTCCAGCGCGGTCTCGTCTTCCCCTTGCATGCGGCGAAGGAGCTCGAGATCCGAGGGCTCGTCCGAGGGTGTGCCAGGTAGAGGCAGGCGGCCGCGAGAACCCGACTCAGACACGGTCAGGAGCGCACCCAGACTCCCAGAGGGCCTTCATCGTCACGTGAATGCCTACGGAGCTGTGGCGCCCGATGGATCGCTGGGTCGAGGCCATCCGTAGGCGCAACCGACTGCGTAGGCAGGGTTGACGTCCGCTGGCAATCCAAGGCGGCGCCGCGGAGTTCCAGGGGATGCCCTTCCGGCTGATGAAGGAGATCAGTGTGCCCAATCTTCGGCTCGTCCGTTGGCTGATCCTGATTGGCGTCGTGCTTATTATCGTCATCCTCGCCGAGGCCGCAGACACTGTCCTGCGCACTCAAGCCCAGGCCATCTTCAAGCCACTCCCCAGGGACATGGCGACCCCGGATGGTCCCCTAGCGCCGGCCCAGGTCAAGCTGGGACGGATGCTCTATTTCGAGACGCGCGCATCCGTCGACGCCACGGTGAGCTGCGCCCGTTGCC
>WNFD01004984.1_pt1 | contig 22421 bp, 20 predicted proteins | sample 5400491 | NCBI WGS metagenome assembly WNFD01 (sample SAMN13153343, study PRJNA577476) | soil metagenome | isolation source: 120 cm saprolite under Douglas fir tree site 2 hole 2 replicate 2 | place: USA:California | collected 2015-04-18
CCAAAACGCATTCAAAACACATAGTCCCAAGCGGCGGCTTCGCTCAACCGACTCTATCGCTAATGCTCAGGCGTGAAGATCTGCGCAATCCCTCACAGCATGTCGGCCTGAGCACTAGCGATAGAGTCCTAGTAGGTTTATCAACAGTTATGCTGCGACGGGATTTTCCCAGCGGATAACCTCAATTCGCCCAATGACTACTTGTTTGCATAGTGGTCGGCCCCCAGGAAATGTAGCGAGACGTACGGCGCATCACCCACAACCCAACTATCGTGACCGGGAGGTCCGGGTGGAATGTAAAAGAGCATGCCGGCGCGGAGTTCGTGGATCGTGCCATCCTCCATCGCAGCCGTGGCGCAGCCCGAGAGCACCAGACCAACGTGCTCGACGTTGCAGCGCGGCGCGCCCACGCCGGGCCCAACATGAACAGACCACTTCCATCCAGGCTCGTACGTGGCGCGGCCGATGGTCATACCCCCGATGCGAACGAGCTCGAATTTTCCTTTTTCGAACGTTCGTATCTCGTCGGGCTCTTCAAAACGCTTCAGAACTGTCTCAAACATCTCCATAACTCCCTCGCGAATCGCATTACGCGGCGAACCCAGAGTAGCAGGAGTTCGGGCCGGACGAACGCCCATGACCAATCGGCCCGAGTCCGGGGTGGGAGCGAGCTTTTTCGCGCGAGACGCCCTCCCGCTAGGCTTTTTGTTCGATGGCCATTCGAGGTAGTTGGTCTAATCGCCTGTTTTCGTCAACAATCCTGGGAACTTTCAACTGCACACCGGGGCCTAAACTCTATATGGGAGTCTCTTGCCTTGTCCAACAGGCGAAGAAGTTGAATCCTAGCGAATCCCGAGGTCAACATGATCATGTCCAACCCGCCTTTAAGGCCTCTGGTCGATTTGGTCAAACCTTACAGTCCTGCAACACCTGTTCTCTCTGATATTGTGCGCAGTCAGCGCGTATTCCTTATTCTCGGCAACAATCACCATCGCACGCCTCCGCTCTATAGAGAATCTGAACCGAAATGAAGACCTCGTTCCCATTCAACGATCTGTGGCTGCGCTCCATACCCGGTGTGCCAACGTGCGCCAACTCATTGGAGCTACCTTCTATCTTTTCGGTCTTGTGTTTGTTTTGGGTTTGCGGTCAGCACCAAGTATATCGGTCCTCAGCACTATTCCAGTTGGGACGCTAATTTTACAAAACTTCGTACTTCATTTTGCGTTTGCCGCCAATGTATATTCCATTTTCCTACTCCTGCATCTTGTCCAGTGGTTTGTGCGTGGCCGACTGAACTCAAGTTCGCTGCATTTCAACTCGCGCTACTTGGCATGAATGCGGGGCTGAAACTCATCGATTGCCAGTCAGCTCCTAGGTTCAATTGTATTATCGCCATTACACCAGTAACCGATGTAGGTGGTGTAAATGCCTGTTTCCCGATAGGGCTATGTTATAAATCTCGCACATGCCGAGCGGTCGCCAAGGGTCGGTTCGTCTGTTTCGTGCTGCTGGTATCGATGTGTTTCTGCATTGGTCCTGGTTTCTGGTGGCCGCGTTTGAAATCAGCGCCCGAGCGAAAAGCTATTCCTCTCTAACCTTCAATGTGCTGGAGTATCTGGCGCTGTTTCTAATTGTGACGCTTCATGAGTACGGCCACGCGCTGGCCTGCCGACAAGTCGGGGGGACGGCAAATCAGATCGTGCTGTGGCCCCTGGGTGGGGTGGCGTACGTGAACCCTCCGCCCCGTCCAGGCGCTGCACTCTGGAGCATCGCTGCGGGGCCGCTGGTGAATGTAGTGCTCGTTCCGATCCTGTCAGTGCTCGGCATATTAAGCCGCTCGTCGGGATGGGCGGAGGCCATGCCTGATGCCCACGCGCTGCTGCGGGCGGTCTGGTTCATCAACTTTGGCCTGCTGATTTTCAACATGCTGCCAATCTATCCTCTGGATGGCGGTCAGATTCTTCGATCCCTACTCTGGTTTGTGGTGGGACGGGCCCGAAGTTTGATGGTGGCCACGATCATCGGCCTCCTCGGTGTGGCTTGGTTCCTCATTCTGGCCGTGTGGATGCAGTCCATTTGGTATGGAGTTCTCTCCGTCTTCATGCTGATGAATTGCTGGCGCGGACTGAGACAATCGCAAGTATTGTCGCGTTTGGCAAAGTTGCCGCGTCGCCACGGGTTTGCCTGTCCGAGGTGCCAAACAGCGCCAACTGTGGGAGAGTTCTGGAAGTGCAGGCAGTGCAGTCAACCATTTGACACGTTCCAAACCCGGGCCGTCTGTTCGCACTGTGCAGCCCAGTTTGCTGTGACGATGTGCTTGGACTGTGGCGGATTGCATCCCATGAACGAATGGATTGTTCCTGCCCTGGTGTCCCCCAAACTGTAACCGCCTGGGGCGCCCTTTTATAATGCGTTTACAACAATAGTCTCGCGAATGCACCCCCAGTCAAGCGGCAAAAGACCGTGCATGTCACTGATGTTTGCTGGGTAGCCCTGATTGCGCGCACTCCGCAGCACGTCGTGAGCGCATTCGAGCCCCGGGCGCTCCTCGGTGACTGGACGCGAACATGCCGGTGGTCCCAGTTGATTGCGCTGTCTAGCTGTGTTGACGACCATGGCCCTGCAGTATCGGGACTCGATCCTCCATCTCCACCTTTTCTTGACTTGCTGGAGCTTCCTTGAATCATTGACCAGTTCGTGTTTCACGATCTGCTGAATTGCGTGTCCTCCCACCTGGTTCATCTTAAGCCCCAGCAGCGCGGCTATGGTAGGAGCAACATCCAGATTGGAAATGTGATTGAGGTGGATGCCCCTCGGAATACCGGCGCCCCAAGCGATGAAAATAGCCTGCATCTTGGGATCAGTATTGAGGTAGCCGTGGGTGCCCCCGACGGCCACCTGGGTGACAAAGTCTCCTTCCGACTCGTTGCTAAACATATAGTCGGGCGTAGCGGCAAGCACAAGATCGGGCGCTTGATCACTTAGCGCTGGAACCGGAAGCCCAAGCTTCGGAAAGTCCTCCACTCCATACACTCGATCGACGCCTTCCGCACCGGTAAGAATGCGGCGCAGTTCCGCAACTAGTTCAACTTTCCGATTGGGATTGGTCACGTAGACCACGGCGGTACCTCCCTCAGAAAGAACCCACGCGTCTGCCTTCGACTGACTCGGCCCTTCACTCAACAATCCCTTCTCGCGCAAAAGCACATTGGGGTGAATCCTGTGTTTAACCGTTCGGAAACCATGGTCTGAAACAATGATCAGGGTCGCGTTTGCGCGAGAGGCCGGTGCGCTCTAGTACATCCAAAATTTGCTTCACCCGGCTATCCAGAGACGCCATGGCAGTGAAGCTGGCCGCGCTCATCGGGCCATATTCATGATTCGTGTCGTCCAGGGTGAGGAGGTGAAAGAGAAGAAGATTCGGCCTGTGTTTTTCTAGAATTTCCGCCGCGGCATCGGTCCAGATTTGATCTTGCCAAGCCTGACTGCTGTCCTCAAACGTCCGCAATTGCTCCGCGGTGACCGTTCCGGCAGCAATCATTTCGCGCTCGATCAGGCCTTTCGGATCGGGAAGTTCCGGGAATTGCCAGGTGATGGTTTTGGCTCGATAGATTGCCACCCAATCGACTTGCGCGGTTGTGAGCCCGGCTTGGTGGGCAATGTCATAGATGGTCGGGGCATGAACCATTAATTCTTTGTCCCGCCAAGGTTCAATCGATGGTCGCCCACCTCCATTGGGGCGAGTCAGCAATCCATTAAATAAGACCTGGTGTTCGGAGGCGTCAACGCCAGTCACCATAGCGGTGTGATTGGGCCAGGTTACCGTGGGATTGACGGGGCGCATCGAAGCAGCGATGGCGCCTTCTCGAGCCAGCTTACGTAGAGTCGGAATTGGAAGTCGGGGATCATCGAGTGCATAGGCGGGAAAGCCATCCAGGCTGATCACCACCACGGTCCGGCCTTTCTGCATCTTTGTTTGTGCATGCAGAAAGGCCGGTGCCGCAAATACGATCATTGCAATGGCACACTGCCACCGCAGAAGCGTTGCTCGCCTTTTCAATGAATTTCTCCTGGGCCCGCTTGGTCTTGCCGTCGGTCTATGGTTGCGAATCCGGCGCAGCAAATCGTACTTCCACAGTTTTGATTTCATACGACTCCATGCACCGTGACGCTTCCCCTTTCTCCTGCCGCCCACGTCTTCCTGGCGTTCGCACATGGTCTGGGGCAAGATCGAACCTGACACAAAACTTTCTCAGCGGCCAAAATTACGCTCCATTGCCTGGCTGCCCATCAGGCGCGAAGGACAAAGCGAAAATGCATATCCTCACCGGACCACATGATGTAGTTGGTTCCCCAGGCGTTGTTGAAGAGGTTGCAATGAACGCCGGCGGAAAGATCAGGCTGGCGGTTCGAAAAGCACAAGGGCGACTTTATACCCAGTGTGACCACCGGCGCGTCCAGAGTCTCGACAAGAAAGGCTCCGCTCCCATCCTTGTAGCCGAACCCCTTCGAGACTGCGTGCATATGACGATTGCCGGATCGGACCACGTCCGAGGGGGATACCGGCTCGCCTGATTTTTCCAGCATCCAGCCTGTGGGATCGGAGGCAATCGGATGGAAGCTCAGCCAGAGAGCCTCGGGAAGGCGTGTCGCCGGCTTTTGGAACCAGGAAAAATTCAAGTGGATCACCGGCTCTGCTTTGGGTAACAGTATTTCCAGATACATCTTCTGCGGAAACGATGCTCGCCCGCTGCGCAGAGCTTCCGCATCGTTGATCTCAAGACGAGCCAGCAGGCGATGGCCTTGCTGGTCTTCCTCCACCTGCAGATCCGCGACGGAGGGCAGCCACTCCCGGCTCTCCGCTCCAAAGCGCTCAATGTTGGGCTTTCCGAAATCCTTCTTGGCCCAATCGGCGTCGCTGACAACGTAACTATCAAAGAAGCGCGAGTAGTCTTGTTGCGACAGTGTCTGATAAGAAAAGAGGGCCAGCGGGTGTTCGCTGGACGCCCACTCCCGCCCCGACTTCTTATTACGCAGCCGGCGGACGGCCCCGCTCTTTGGATCCATCCCCACCATGAAATGCGGTGTCTCGATCTCACTTCCAGCCGAGCGAGGGCTGGGTTGCGCCAGCCGTGGCGGGACCGCTTCAAGATTACCCACCGCGGTCTGCGCCTGCTCGCGCAATGGGGAGGGAAGCGTGGCGATCCCGGCGAGGAGGTCTTGGCGCTTCTCCTGCCAGCTAAACTGGACCACCTTGTAGTTCCTGGTGTCGAGCATCGCGGCCAGATCGTTGGGGATGTAGTGATCGAAATCGAGCCAGGTCTTGGTATCCGTGCCCCAAGTGTGCTCAACCTCCAAAAGCAGATGACGGAGCAAAGCGACGTCTGTCGCATCGCCAACGGCAAAGTTCCCCCGCGCTAGCCAACCCTGGCGCAGCCGGGCGACCTCGCGGTACCTGGCGAGTTTCAGGGGGTCGCTGGCGACGCCGTGGATCCAGGTGTCCCCGATTTCGCTGGTGATCACCGGCAGGGAGCCGCGGTGAGGCTCGACCGCGTTCGCAATCTCGGTCAGGTTCGTAGGGATAATCTGGGCGTTTGGGAACCGGCCACCCAGAGTGGAGTAGGTCTCGTGAATCTCTTCCAGGGTGTGCGGTCCGCTGTCGTCGTCGCGCACGACCATGGCGATGGCCAGATCGGTGTCCGGCACAGGCACCACGCCACCGTAGCCATGGTGATACATGACCACGAGCGTCGATCCGCCCGGATCCTTCCAGAGAAACAAGGGAGGAACTTCGGCCGGCGTACTCGCATCGTTCACGCCAATATCCAGAAACTTCACGCCCTGCGCGGCCAGTGGGGCGATCAAGCCGCGGGTGTGGCCAGGCACGTCGGTCATCTTGGCGCCGGTCGTGGTCCGGCCAAAACGCTGGTCCAGCGACCGTGACAGGCCAACGCTTCCGGAGATCATCGACCCGTCCATCAACTCGGTCTGCCAGGTGAAGGGGAGGGCATGCCATGCGATGTCGCCGACAGAGATAGCCTTCTCCATCCGCGTGCGTTCCTGGGGCGTTGCCTGCTCCAGGTATTCGTAAAGCAGCCATGATCCCGTGGTCCAGACATAGCGATGCCTGCCAGAATGGCGCAGTTCGCTGGCGAGATCCATGGCCCGTGGAAAATATTCCGTGAAATAACGGTGAACCACGGCCGTCTGTGTGTCGATAAAGCCGGCGTCGAAATGACACTTGAACATCACCAGGACGCGCTTCACTCTGGGATCAGGCGCCGGCGGGGTGGAAGACACTTGGAGCGCGAGCAATGCGGGCGCTTTCCACAGCAAAGCGCTGCCCAAGACGGACTTTATGAATTCACGACGCTGCATGCCTCACCGAAGTGGAACTGTTGTCAGCCCGGCAAAAGGCTAACCGGATCGTCTCCTGATGCTCGCGCAAAAGCGGGCAATTGTCTCCGCTCGCGATCTTTTTTGCATCGCGCAACACAATTAGAGTTACTTCCAGACCAATGTTGCGATCGAATTCTCCGCTATGGGGACGATGGCTGAACTTCGGCCCTGATTGACCCGAATGGTCCGCGCAGCCCTGAGGTTCGTGAGTATGAGGACTTTTTGGCCGTCCGGATTCTCTAGGGCAACATGACCGAGGTTGGCTGCCTGGCTTTGAGACTCAAAACGCCGAGCGCCGCGCCGAATCGCGCGGGAAAAATGCGCGAGCGCCCAATACTGGCCGCTGCGAATAATCTCTTGAGTGTGGATGTTGATAATTAGAATGCCTCCGCAGGGATATGGTCCAATGTTGGGTTTACCATGCTCATCGGTGGCGACGTTCCATGCCACGGCTGAGCGGCACCAGTTGTTTAGCACGGCGGTATAGATTGTGCTCCACTTGGTCCAGTCATCCTGATAATGGGGATCATTGTAATCAGTACTGCCTTCCGTAAAATACATTTCGGCTTCGGGGTGGGCGGCATGCACTTTGCTCATCATGCTGGGTTCGCCCGTGTAACCGTGCCAAGCGACGGAATGTGCATACCTCCGAAAATCGGGATCATCCAGTTCCGATATCACCCGCCCCCAATACACATAGTTATGATCCAGGATCCATATCTTGGTGGGCGTATTTGTCTTTTCGAAGAGCGGCCCCAGGTGTTCGATGACGAATTCGGTCTCGCATTCCTGGGACCACGTACACGCGGGCATTTGACCATGCTGGTCAGTATCAATTTCGTTCTGAGTAGTGATGGCTTGCACCGACACGCCTTCGGCAGCGTAAGCCTGCAAAAACTTCAGAAAATATTGAGCGTACGCGGCGAGGTATTGACGGCTCATGGAGCCACCTAGCATGGATTTGTTCCACTTCATCCAGCCCGGCGGACTCCATGGCGAGGAAAAGTAAAATACATCGGGATTTATCTCGCGCACTCGACGCAACACCGGGAGAATGTATTCGCGATCGTGATCGATGGAAAATCGCTTGAGGTCCGGATCTTCATCACCCTCGTCATAGCTGTAGACTTTGGCCGCAGAGTCGCAAGCCCCGATGCAGGTGCGGTTCACGTTTAGCCCCATTTCCGAGGGATGAAACAGATCGTGGAGCAACTGCTCGCGGACCGACGTATGAAGTTGATGGATCAGGTAGCAGGAGGCATCAGAGAAGCAGCCGCCAAATCCCAGAATGTCCTGGAACTTATTCGCAACGACAAGTTGAATTGAGTCAGCAGCAGGAGCTGTCAATGCCGCCTGCCACTGAATCGGCCGGCCGGCGGCAAAGCGTTCTTTGTCATTCGTAAACCATACAGCAATCTCTGATACCGGCTGTTTTGTGTCTGCATCCGGAACGATGCTGACAGGATCGACCGCTTCCGCGGTCGCGGAGACCGACGGCGAAGCTCCTGCGCCGAGGAGCTCCGCCGGGCCAGATGTTCAGAGTCTGAGAGAAGGCGCAGCAAGCCATGAGAAAGGTGAAGGCGATTGCGCCCGCCGTACATAACGTCGCTTGCCGCATATTTTCTCCTGATTTTTCTGATGAATACCCTCATCTAACAGTGCTGCTAAGTCATTCTGGGCCGGCGGAAACGTGGTATTGATAATCGCCTGAAGCTGAATCCAGCGCAAGCGATTCAGCACACCAAGTCGGGTCACGGAGATGACCAATTTGCTCGGCCAGATTTAGAGCGGGCCGGCAAAACTGTGTGGACAATTTGCCGATCAGGCGAGCGTCATTCGGTCGGCGATACTGCGAGCGCCATTCGCTGATGAGTTTCTGGAGCAGTTCGCGGTCTTCCGACTCCAGCTCGTATGCGGCGAACAATCCGAAACCGAACGCATTGTAGAGCGAGTCGTGGATGGTGCCGTGCTGGGGCATGCGGCGGAGGGTACTCGGCCAGTTCGTGTTTCTACGATGCGGATGCGTCATCCGAGCCCGGCGGCTCGCGCGATCAGAAACAACCCTGCCCCGACGACGACGGCCCCGATGGCTCGCGCGACCCGCTCACCGGCCGGTGCGAGACGTTCGACGGTGATGGCTGCCGCCACGACAGCCATCGCGCGCAGGTCCATGACCCCGATGACCAGGAGGATCACCATCAGACCGGCAGAGCAGTGGCTGCAGTGGAGTCCGAGGCGCAGGCCGTGTCGCCAAGCCGTGCCGGCGTCGGCCGGCAGCGCACAGCCGCGCTCGGGTGCCTCCCGGCAGCAGGCAAGGTGACGCGCCTTCCACGCGGTGAACTGGAAGGAGCCGGCGATGAGGACGACCACACCGACCGCGATCGGTACGGCGCGCGCCAGCGCCGGCTGCTGCATCTCGATCGCCGCCAGCGCGACGACCAGCGGAGAAGCGGCCACTCCGATCACGGTCCAGACGAAGAAGTAACCTACGCCCACGAGCGCGGTCAGCCGACCGAGGCGCGTGTCGCCTGTCCTGCCAACGGCCTGGCGGTAGCGCCACAGCATTGGGACCAAGGACGGCAGCATCATCGCCACCATCATCACGACCCACATGCCAAGGAACCACGCCGCGGCGGCGGGCCACGTCTGTCCGGGCATCCGCATCCACGCCATCGACATTGTCCAGCCGCCGGGCATCGGCATCGCGCCCATTGCCGACATGGACGCGCAGCAGACGACCGTTACCGTGGCGCTGGCAGCGAAGAGCAGCGCCGAGACGCCAAAAAACGCTTGCTGGGAAGCTCGCTCGGAAGCCATGCGTCGTGAGATCTCCCGTCCCGCGGTCGCGCCACGACAACCGCGACTTCGCTCAGCGCGTGGCGTACTCGTCGTGGCGGCGCCACCAGAGGCCCGTCTCATTGCGCCCGTTGGGTGCGCGGTCGAGCCACTGGTACATGCCCCAGAGGCCGTCCAGCCCGCGCGCGTACGCCGAGTAGGTGTGGTATACGACGCCATCCTCGAGCGCGAACGCGCTCATGCCCGGCCTCTCGCGCGTATACGTGGCCGCGTCGGTTCCGCTCATGGCCGCGAAGACTACCGACCCTTCGTCGCCGGCGTCCGGTCTCGGCGCGCGCGCAGTCCACGCCGCCTCGCGCCGGTAGTTGTATTCGATGCCCCCCTCGCGTTGTTGCTCCTCGGTGAACCGGACGTTGAAGTCGACGTTGAAGTCGCTGCCGAGCGAGGACGCCCAGGGGAACGTCCATCCCATCCGCCGCTTGTACGCCTGCAGTTTGGCGAGCGGAGCCCGCGACACCGCCGAAAGCGTGACGTCGTGGTTGGCCAAATGGACGACGAAGCCATCGAACCCGTCCGCGATCGCCGAGCAGGACGGACACCCCGCCGTGTAGTCGGGCCCGAACATGAAGTGGTAGACGAGGAGCTGCGAGCGCCCTCGGAAGAGGTCTGCCAGCGAAGCGCTCGCCTCGTCGGTCTCGAATCGATACTCCTTGTCGATCCGAACCCACGGCAGCTCCTGCCGCCGCCGCGCCAGCTCGTCGCTGCGCCGCGTTAGCTCCTTCTCCGCCTCGAGCAGCCCGAGCCGCGCTGCGAGCCACTCTTCACGTGTCCCGGTCATGTGCTTCGTCATCGATCCTCTCTCCTTCTTTGGGTGTCCTTCATGGTTTTTCTCGATACGACTTGGTGGTTGTTGGTCATAAGATAGTCTAAGCGCCGGGTATCGAACGATGGGAGTTACAAGTGTGACGGGATTCCGATGGACTCGCTGATCACTGCCGCGGCGCGTGCACTCGTGGCGGGCGATCCCCTCGGCGCATTGAAGCGGGTCGCCCTACGCGACGACGCGCCGGCTCTCGCGCTTCGAGGCATCGCGATGGCGCAGCTCGGCGATCTCGTTCGAGCGAAGGCCCTCCTGCGACGTGCTGCGCGTGCCTTCGGTCCGAAAGAGGCCGTGGCCCGCGCGAGGTGCGTCGTCGCCGAGGCCGACGTCGCCCTCGTCTCGCGCGACCTGGGCTTGCCTGCGAAGGCGCTCGAGGCGGCACGGGCGACGCTCGAAGAGCACGGCGACCGGGTGAACGCCGCGTATGCGCGGTATCTCGAGGTCCGGCGCCTCCTCCTGATCGGACGCATCGACGAGGCCGAGCGTACGCTCGCCGAGCTCGACCCCGCGCCCTTCCCTCCCGCGTCGAGAATTGTCCATGAGCTGGTGGTCGCGGGGATCGCGATGCGGCGCCTCCGGACGAAGGTGGCGCGCGCTGCGCTCGCTCGGGCCGAGCGCGCAGCGCGCCACGCACGTATCCCTGCGCTGACGTCTGAGGTCGAAAGCGCATTCCTCGTCCTGAACACGCCCGCTGCGCGCCTGATTGCGAGTGGCGAGGAGCGACTCCTCCTGCTCGAAGAGGTCGAAGCGTTGCTGGCGTCGAACGCGTTCGTCGTGGACGCGTGCCGTCATGCCGTGCGTGACGAAGGCACGGTGGTCTCGCTCGCAAAGCGTCCGGTGTTGTTCGCGCTCGCACGCGCGCTGGGCGAAGCGTGGCCGGGAGACGTACCGAGGGACACGCTCGTCGCGCGCGCATTCGGATCGAAGCTCGCCGATGAATCGCATCGTGCGCGGTTGCGAGTCGAAGTAGGGCGGCTTCGCACGGTGCTTCGCACGCTGGCCGACGTGAGCGCGACGAAGCGAGGGTTTGCGCTGGCGCCGCGCCGCGCACGCGAGGTCGTCGTGCTGGCGCGGCCCGTCGAAGAGGAGCATGCGGCGGTGCTTGCCTTCCTTGCCGACGGTGAATCGTGGTCGAGCTCGGCCCTTGCGCTGGCGCTCGGAACGAGCCAGCGCACGGTGCAGAGGGCGCTCGACTCGCTTGCGGCAGCAGGCAAGGTGCAGTCGTTCGGTCGCGGGCGAGCTCGTCGTTGGATGACCCCGCCCGTGCCGGGACTCACGATGACCTTGTTACTCCCCGCTCCTCTGCCGATTGACTAAGAAGCAATGATGAGTCGATCAACCGCCGAGATCGTCCGTGAGTATGGACCCTTTTCGGGTGCCGACAGCGTGCATGGAGTCACGTATGACGGTCAGAACGTCTGGTTTGCTGCTGGAGACAAGCTGATCGCCTTCGATCCTGCGAGCGGGAAAACGCTGCGCTCGATCGATGTCGCCGCGCATGCAGGAACGGCCTTCGACGGCCAGCACCTGTTTCAGCTCGCCGAGGATCGCATCCAGAAGATCGATCCGAAGACCGGCCGTGTGCTCGCCACGATCCCGACGCCCGGCCGCGGCGGTGACTCGGGCTCACGTGGGCCGAAGGGACGCTCTGGGTGGGGCAGTATCGGGACCGGAAGATCCATCAAGTCGATCCCCAAACAGGGGCGATTCTTCGCACGATCGAGTCCAACCGCTGTCACCAGCGTCACCTGGATCGACGAAGAGCTCCGGCACGGCGCCTGGGAAGGTGACGAGAGCGATTTGAGGCGAGTCGATCCTCTAACGGGAGAGGTCCTGGAGAGGCTCGAGATGCCGCCCCGGAGTGAGCGTTTCGGGGCTCGAGTCCGATGGCGGCGATCAGTTCTTCTGCGGAGGAGGAAGGAGCGGCAAGGTGAGGACCGTCCGCCGGCCCAAGCGAGGCTCCGCGACGGGCAGCGGCTCCGAGATCCCCGTCGACTCCACGAGCAAGTAATCGAAGCGGCCCTCGCGGGCGAGCTCGATAACTCGACGAGCAGGTCCTCTCGGAGCGCGCAGCAGATCATCCGTTCTTCATCCCGACGAGCCGCTCGTCGACGCGCGAGAGCGATGCCCTGCCGTTCTTCATGAGCTGGGAGGAGTCGCCGTGTGTTTCCGGATAATTCCAACAAATTCCATCGCTTCAGTACAACTGAAGGGAGCTTTACTCGAAATGCCCCATTGTCCCTTGCCATTCGCTGCCGTCGATGCGGAGTACAATACCTTGCCAGGTGAAACAGAAGCTGGCACTGCAGGGACGCAACCATGCCGAGGGATGACCTGGTGGGCTCATCGAGCCGATGCTGAACGGTGCGAAAGCTTGTCCTGTCGCACCCCACACCGACCAGAGTGGTCATGGGACGATAGACCGCCATGCCTTGAAAATCCCTGCCTCGAAGGGACGGAACCTACACTACAGAAGAACTATGGCTCTCGATTACACCAGTTGAGAACTACTAGTGTAATGACGTTTCGACCACTTCTTTGTTCTTCGTTGTGCGCTGGGCTAGGTGAGCCCGCGCGTCCAGCCAGCGGGAAAAAAAGCTTTGTGACAGGTGCGGATATAGAGTATGCATGCCAATTTCGCTACAATCCGTCACCGAGGAAATTTCGACATGTCAACCCTAGTTGAAGCAATTTCTCAGTTGCAAGCAACGGAACCGGTAGGTAGCGATCTGCAACAACTCGAAACTGTAAACCGTTCTTCTTTTCGCGACGCATGATCGGTAAAGACGCACAGCGTTGACACGCATGAACAGACGCACTTTTCTCCAAGCGGGGGCTTCAGCGGCGATCGGCGCGCTTGCCGGTTCCGGCCTGGCGTTCGCCGCGGATGCGGAGATTGAGCTCTCAGCCGGCGAGCCCGGTGCCGTCATCAGCCCGCATATCTATGGGCACTTCATCGAGCACCTCGGGGGTGTCATCTACGATGGCGTGTGGGTGGGCCGGAACTCGTCCATACCGAACGTGGACGGAATCCGCAAGCAGTTCGTGGACGACATGAAGCGGATCGGCGCCCCGAATCTCCGCTGGCCCGGCGGCTGCTTTGCCGACGGGTATCACTGGCGCGACGGGATCGGCGACGCCTCCGGAAGGCCCCGGACTTACAACTTCTGGCAACGCCGCATGCCCGCCGGAACCGACGCCACCGAGACCAACCAGTTTGGCATTCACGAATTCATGCATCTCTGCCGCCTAGTCGGCGCTGAGCCATACATCGCCGCCAACGTCGGCTCCGGTACGCCTACGGAATTCCACGATTGGGTGTCCTACTGTAACGCGCCCCTGGGAACCGTCAGCCTGGCCGACAAGCGCGCCGCCAACGGCGACAAAGAACCGTTCGGTGTCCGGTACTGGGGTGTCGGCAACGAATCCTGGGGTTGCGGCGGCACCATGAGACCCGAGGAATACGCCGCCCTTTACCGGCGGTTCGTCACCCAGTTCCCCGCTTACAGGGAGCCGTTCCTGGTGGCGACCGGCCCACGCGGACATTCCGCCGACGGCGATATCGGCTGGACCACGGGCTTTTTCGAGGCCATGCGCGGTTTCGAGCCTCCCCTTGGATTTTCGCTTCACTTTTATACTGACTTGCGGCCCACACCGGTGAAGGCCGGAAACTTCCAGGCGCCGGAATGGTACGAGGTTCTTCTTCGTGGCGTGCGCCTGGAGAAAGTAATCGAAGACCATTGGAAGGAGATGGGGAAATTCGACGCAGCCCATCGCACAAAGCTGGTAGTTGACGAGTGGGGCGTGTGGTACGCGCCCGGCTCGGAGATTACTCCTGCCTACATCCTGAGCGAGACCATCACCCTCCGCGACGCCGTGCACACGGGCATGACGTTTGACATCTTTAACCGGCACGCCGGCAAGATTGCGATGGCGAATGTGGCTCAGTCCGTCAATTGCATTCATTCCCTGTTCCTGGCGCGGGGCGCAGAATTCGTGCGCACTCCGGTTTACCACGTATTCGACATGTATCGATCCCATATGGGCGCTCGGCAGGTGCCGGTGAGCAACCCTGTCCCGGAACTGAACATTCCGGCACTGGCCGGTCAAGCCCGCCTGCCGGGGTTGTCCGCCTCTGCGTCGATTCGCGATCGCCGTCTTGCCGTGACGTTGACCAATCCTTCGCTGGATGCGCCCTTGTCAGTGCGGATCCGGTTGGCGGGTGGAGCTCGCGCGACCGAAGCCCGAGGCCTGGTGTTAACTCACCAGGACATGCGCGCCACGAATACCTTTGCGGACCCCGACGAAGTCAAACCGGCGGCCTATCCCGTCAGAGTGGTCGCGGATGCACTCGTGCTAATCCTGCCGAAGCAATCTGTCATCCTGGTTGAGTGCGATATAACCTGAGTCCCCCGCGCGGACGATCAGATGAGGCTCGCGGCCCGGTCCGACGATTGCAGACCTACTTACCTGGCCCACGCCTAGTCAACCGCCACCTCCGAAAAACTTATTCAAAGGTGCGGCCACTATGGCCTGCGTACCTCCCCGGCTGTTCCCGGACTTCTACCGGGCTGTGCTAGCGAAAGGCATGAAACCTACGCTGGCGCGTCTGACGCTGGCGCGCAAGATGGCCGCCATTACGCTGACTCTTTGGAAGAAAGGAGTTGCTCTCACAAGCCAGTATGCCCATCTATCCTCAATGGCTATCCGGTCGAACGGCGCCAAGGGGTGAGAGTGAGGTGTCTCGGAGGAAATGTGGGCAACGTATTATTGGTGGAGGCATCGAAAACGCGGCCTGCGGCATGTTCGAGCCGTCCAAGGTGTGTTAATTTCGCTAACTCAAAAATAAGGGAGCCATCATGTTTGTAATCCGAAACTCGCGTTCCGCCGCACACATGGTGGCGACTCTAATCGTGCTGGTAATTCTCTCCGCCGCAGCCGTCGCCGATGCTCAAGCGGACCTTCTCCAGGTCAACACTGCCTTTCACGAAGCTCTGCGTGAAGCGAATGCCTCTGCTCTTGCGCTCGTCCTCGACGATCGCTTCACCTGGACGCACACCGACGGCATCGTGCAAACGAAATCCGACCTGCTCGACCATATTCGCTTAGGCGAGCAGCATTACGCGGAGCTGCGGACCGATCAGGAGACTGTCCATGAATACGGCAAGGCCGCGGTCGTCACCGGCCGTTCCCAGCTCCGCCACACCGACGAAGCGAAACCGCTCGAGCTCCGCTACACACTTACCTTAGTAAAAGCGGGTCAGCACTGGAAAATCGCCGCCTATCAGACGACGATCATCACCCCCGGTGCAGGTCAGGCACTGCAGGTCCGCCTCGGCTACCCCCCCGACGCCAAGCTGCTCATCCTCAACGCCGATGATCTTGCGGTGTCTCATTCCGAAGACGTCGCCAGCCTGTCGGCGCTCGATCAAAAGCTGATCAGTTCGGCCACTGCTATGGTGCCCTGCCCTTGGTTCACTGAAGTCGCGGCCTACGCTAAGGCTCATCCCGACGCCGACCTCGGTCTGCACCTCACTTTGACGGCGGAATGGCAAACGTTCCGCTGGGGACCTGTTGCTCCTCGAGCGCTAGTTCCCAGCCTCACCGGAGCTGACGGTTATTTCTACGCCGACACCGGCGAAGTTGCGAAACACGCCAAGCTCGATGAAGTTGAGATCGAGATTCGTGCGCAGATTGAGCGCGCGAAGGCCATGGGGCTTGCGCCTTCGCATCTCGATTCCCACATGCATGTGCTCTACGCGACCCCGGAACTGTTTGGAGTTTTTCTGAAGGTCGCGCGCGAATACAAACTTCCTATCCGCATGGCTCGCAACGAGCCCTTATTTCAGTCCAAGCTTGTAATGATGGCTCCGGGCGACCCGATTACCGATGCAATCTTTTCACCAGGGGCCGATGTTCCAGCGTCCGGCTGGAAAGACTACTACGTCAACCTGATCAAGAACCTGCAGCCCGGCGTCACCGAAGTCTTCGTACACCTCGCCCACGACGACGACGAAACACAAGCCGTCATGGTCAATCATGCGGATTGGGGCGCCGCGTGGCGCCAGCGTGACCTAGAGGCCGTCTCCAGCCCAGAGTTTCGCAAGGCCCTTGAAGACAATCACGTGATCCTAATCGGCTGGCACGAAATCAAAAAGCTTCTCTGAAGGCAGCCATGGTGAAGCTGCTTGCCGGTGATCGATTTCACGGGGTCAATTGCGTTTTGTCGATGGTAGGGTTTTTTTGAGATTCCCCCTTCTCCCCCAGTGGCCTCACGCTGGCGCCACTGGTCGATTAGAATGGTCCCGACCGCTTGAAAGGACGGAAACATGTCTTCTCCGCAGCTCACGCCCGATCAGGCCAAATTCATTTTGGGTTTGGCACTGCCCACGCTCAAGACTGAACACCAGACCACCAAGCGGGTGATCGAAGCCATTCCCCTGGACAAAGGCGACTATCGCCCCGACGCCATTTCCAAGACCGCCTTGGAGCTTGCGTGGCACATTGTGGCCGCGGAAAAGCGCTTTCTGAGCGGAATACCTGCGGGGGCGTTTGATTTCAATCCCATTCACCGGCCGGAGGCGATCACAAACTCTGCGGGCATTGCCGCCTGGTTTGATGAGAGCTTTGCCGCGAATCTACTGAAGCTCGAAGGGCTCGGCGGTGAGCCATTAGCCAAGATGATCGACTTCCGGGGCATGTTCCAGCTTCCCGCGGCCGCCTTTATACAGCTTGCGCTGAACCACACCATCCACCATCGAGGACAGCTTTCCATGTACCTGCGGCCCATGGGGTCCAAAGTACCGTCGATCTACGGCGAGAGCTATGATGCCACGCAAGCCCGGCTGGCGACGGCTGCAGGCGATATCGCACAGCACTGACCATCAAGCAGAACGGCAAGCCATTGAAGATGCTCTGACAGCGCTTCGCATTCTTAAGAGGGAGAATCTGAGGATTTCCCCACTGGAAAAGAAGTTAGTCACCCAGCGGTGCGATTAGGGAGACTTCGGGCTTGGCGGCCAAAATAGCCGCAGGCTGTGATTTGGAAACCAGTTCGGCAATCCATATCAGACGGGCTTGCTGCTCCACGAGCCTGTCACCGAACGCGCCGCAGATGATCCGCGGTATCGGGGCGTCAACCGTTTCAGCTCGCGGGCCGCATCAAGACAATTCAGTTACGGGCATTTCATTACGGGCATTGAAAGATCAAGCACAATCAAGTCAGGATTCGAATTCTCGAGCCTTCGCAATCGCCTCTTTTCCGTTCTGTGCTTCTCCGCAGAGTTCGAAGTCCAATTCGTGCGTGAATGGGTCACAGAGCGCTTGACGAATATAAGCGTTGTCATCCACGATTAAGATAGTCTTCGCTATATGGCGCGACCTTCGCGTGAGTCAGACCTCCGAGGCAAACGATCTCGCCTCACGACCAAGGGTCGCGGACACTGTCGCGGACACTTAAGATGCAGTCGTCCTTTTCGGGTTGCGTCCAGATCTTGGTTATTTTGTAACCATCCGTAGCCCTATTTTAGGCCTCCAACACTTGGTTATGTTTGTATGCTCGTAATAGTGAGCGTAAGTCGTCGGGTGGACCACAGAGTCGAGATTCGAGTGGCTAGGCCCCAACACGACTCGAATCCTGCGCAGGAGTACTCGTCAGAAACAGAAACTCGGGCAGTCCTGTCAGCTTTTGGCATCAGCCCAGAAGCAATAGATCTTCACTTGAAATTACTCCCCCAACTCGCCCCAAACGAGCAGTTGAAATTCCCTCCGATGGACGTCCCGCAACACGAGTTGCTGTCCCATGGATTTCCGCTGTGATGGTTTCTGGTTCAACGGGGACATCGGCACTCACCAGGTCTCCATCGTTCCTGGCTCAGACGACTTGGTCAGCCGCAGGTCTGCCGATGGTTGGTACGTCGCTGGCAGCAGCAAAGGACGAGAACCGGCTGATCGATGATTTTTCCTGGTTTGTAGCGCAGCAGCGAGGTCGATATTTTCCTTCGGGTGTGGTTAAACACCCGGCAAAAGATCTCTTTTCAAGGCTTCCCCCGCGTTGCTGAGCCGGTGAGGATCATGTTAAATAGTGAGATCCCTTCACCCAACTCGGTTCCTGCCAAGACTTTGTTTGTTTTCAAATACATATTTCACATTCGGATACATCATCCCTCAGCTAAATATCAGGGTTTTGCCGTATTGCCAGCGAGTCGGTTTGATGCCATTTCTAGATCCTGGCCGGAAATGGAGATTCAAGACCATGTCGTTAGGAAGCATGCGGCTTCGCCTCGAATCTGGCGATGATTCTCCGGCGAAGGAATACCGCGTTGAAGACGGAAATGTTGAAGTTCGTACGCTTGATCCAGAGGGCGAATCCGTTCGACGCACCGGTAGTGTCTGGTGGCGGCTTACGCCCGAGCAACTGAGTATTCACGTCGAGCGCAATACTGTGGTCGCTCAGTGGCTAGAACATCGCCTCGGGTGGAGACGTTTGTTGCAGGCATGTGTGGGCCAACCGGGTGCCTGGAAGGCTGCCGAAAACACAAACCATCCAGCTCTCTGAGTTGACAACACTAACCACATCTACCCTCGCTGCAGTCCCAACGTTTTCCGTTCGCCTCGAATTGTGGCGAAAGGCCGCCATTCTGCCAGCCGCCACCGACTCGATGAGTGGCCTCGACCCCCTCCTCTGCGCAGCTACGCCAGGCCACCGGAGTGATCTGGAGAACATCTCGGGGCCACGGCAGCCGAACCGCTTAAAACCTCTTGTGATATTTCCCATCGACCGCAAAGCCTCCATTCTCATCCCGAGTCACACTCGCGGACCAACGCTTATTAAATTGATATTCCCCCTGTATGATCTCTCGCTGTGTGGTGGTGACATCCGTAGCGAAAGTGAACAAGAAGCCACTGGTGATCCGCTTCTGCATGGCAACGCGTGCGCCAGGGTTAGAATCATTACCGCCCAACGTCGGATCGATGGACAGACTTGAGAGCCCGGCAAGCTTTTGAATTCCGCCGCTGACCTGACTCGCCGCCCCCTGGGCTAAGAGTGAACTCGCCCCAAAATTGGAAGGCGCGGCTGCCGCTTGCTGGCTAGTTTGTCCTCGGGCAATCAGATTAATAATGTCGGCGGTCGGCAGCGGGGGATCTGAGACGTAGTTGGTCTGCATTTTGTCAAGCGGACCCACGAAGGTTAAGCTCAAATTGTACTGGTTTATGGTAGTCCTCAGCAGAATGTTGAGCACCGGTTCCGTGCGGTTGGGATTCGAGAACGCAATGATCCCGCGTTCAATTTGATAGCGCTTGTTCATGAGAAATATGTCGCCACCTGTGAACTCCGTCCGTCCAACAATTACCGGATCAGCAGCGGTACCGACCACTCGTAGGTTGGCTTGTCCTTGCAGGCTGACTGCACTACTGGTGAGGTTCAGATCTCGAGCCGTCTGCACCGCGATGTTTAGTTTGAGGTTCTGAGCCATACCCTCGCTGGGTGCGGAGTCAGGACCAGACTGAACCTGGCCGGCTAAACTGGCCAGGTCGAAATTCGGAGTGAAGCTCAAGCTGTCAATAAGCACGCGGCCGTTCAGAGTAGACGCTTCACTCGTGCCGACGAGATTCAGGTCGCTTTCGAGCACCGTCCGTATCGCGTCCTGGTAGCGAATGCGAACACTCTTGGCTTGAAGAGCGACGTTCATTCGGAGTTGCGGGCGGTACCCGACGACTCCTTGTGCCGAAATCTGTCCACCTCCAGCCTCGCCTGTGAGCTGAGTGATGTTTACTTGATCGTTGCTGACATCAAGAACTCCATTTAAATTCTGAAGACCCAGCGGCGCATCTGGAGTGACGAGCGAGACGTTTTGTATGCGGAGCTGGCCTTGGAGCTCTGGATGAGCAGTCGCTCCGGTCCCACGGACATCAAGTAGAAGTTTCCCCGAACTCTGAACATCGGGCTGGAAGAAACGGAGCAGTTGCATATCAACCGTACCAACCGCGGAGAGTGTTACGGGCGCACTGCCTGCGAGCGGAAGCTGACCTTCGAGCCGCAAGGTAGTGTCGGTTCCGGCAATCTCGGTCGGATCGAGCGCGACGATCGAATTCGCGTAATGTATGTGAATGGGGCGCGTATTGCCGATTTGCAACCCCTGATAGTCCGCCTTGAGTGTCGGGATGACCACTTCTGCCTGCATCCGAGTTTTGTCGTTCAACGGACCTTCGGCAGAGGCATGCACTTCTAAAATGCCACGCGGTCCATCGCTTTTAGCGGGCGCGTACAGGGCAAGCAAGCCCTCAATGGGCATTCCTTTGGTGTCGAGTGTTGCCCGGGTGTAATAGCCGTCAGTCAGATCCATGGTTCCACGCGCCTGGACGAACGTCTGGGCCACCTCTGAATCAAGAGCGAGCTGCGCTTTGTGGTTCGCTACGTTGATGTCAGCCTTGATACCTGAAATGCTCGCCTGCCGCACTTGAAGCTGCGGGATCTGCACGTTAGCGGTCAGCTGCGGGTCGTCCAGGGTTCCACGACCGCTGGCAGTCGCGCTCAGGACGCCTACTACCCCAAAGTTTCTCTCCTGTACGGGTTGAAGCTGTGCAAGTTTGATACCAGGAGCGTTGAGCTGAACCTCGTAGCCCTTGCTTTTCGGGTTGAACAGAAGGTTCGCTTTGGCAGAGCCTGCGGGCGTGCTCACGTCGAGCGAGGTATTTACTTCGTTGCCATTTCCTTGAAACTGAAGCGAGAATTGGTGCAAGGGTTGACCATAGGCCTTGGCCTGCGCCAGCCGCACCGATCCGCTTCCCATAGGGTTCAGTTGAGATCCACGCATTGAGAGATCAACGGACAGATCGCCGGAAACCGGATAATCGAGCTTCGCGACCTGCAGCAGCTCATTGATGGCAAGTCCACGAGAAGTCAACTGTACATTGATCGGGCTCGAAGGCAGGTAATGCCAGTTCGAAAGACCGGAGCTGAATGCGAAATTGACATATCCCTGACGCATATTCACCAGAGAGCCGTTCTGGATGGATACCCCGGACCTGTTGGCCTGCAATCCCAGCTGCAAGCTTCGCCACTGAGTATCCTCCACTTGCAAATTTCGGCCGTTTACCTGTCCCCGGATGTGCGGATCGTTCATGCTGCCTTCGAGGACCACTTGCGCATCGGCGGCACCGGCGAGGTTCATGGATCTTGGAGGCGCAGTTTTTGCCGATGTCTGCGCACCTGAATTCTGGAATGCAGTTCCCTGAGGTCCGCCGCGCGTGCCTGCACTGTCACATTCAGTTTCTTGCCGGCGGAGCCACTAATGTCTACACGAGTCTGTGGGGTGCGGACAAAGGTGTTGGTCGAAGTCGCAAGGCCTGAACGGCCGTCATAGCTCAAGTGAAACGAGCCATCAAGAGGAATGCGAGCCGACCCGGCAGCCGCGCTGGCCAGGGTGGCCTTGAGTCCTATATCAGAATGAGCTTTAACGTTCTGCACAGTGCCAACCCAGGCTGCATCGGCGGTTCCGTCAATACGTCCTTCAATCGGAATCTGGTTGAGATTCGCGGTTCGCAGTGCTGCCTTTGCCGCAGCGAGTGAGATCGCCTCCAAGGATGCGTGTAGCTTCGACACTGGGCTGTTATCCAAGTGCTGCATGGTTGCGGTAGCTGACAGGCGACCGCCAAGCAGGTCTGCTCCCAGCCCGTGGGCGTCTAGGTTCCCGTTGACCAGCTTGAACTCTCCTCGGAGATTACGGATAACGGTACGAAGATCGGGCGAGTTGACCGCCAATTCGCGGCTGTTCAGCTGTCCATCCAGAACCACCGTGCGCAGCGCGGGCACATTGGCTTGGTACTGATAACGCAGGGAGCCAGCCAAGGTTACTTCTCCAGTCGGAATAGAGGGATTGTTGAGAACAGGACGGAAGTCTTGCGGATGAATCGTGATCTTGTAGGCCCCGTCCGCTGTGGGACTCGAGTAGTTCTGTACCTTGCCCTCCAACTGTATGGTGGAGGAGGCAACGGTCAAGAGCGCCGGTTTTAGCGCGAACTCCGAAGGAGTGGCGTTGAAGCTCGCTTTCAGATCGTGGGGAAGCGGCTTCATGTCGCCATATTGGAGACGTCCGTCTCGATAGGAGAGGGTGCCATCGTAGCCTTTACTCGCGAACTCGGATTTGAGTTCCAATTGCACATCATGCAACTCAGCATCCAGAGGCGTCTTGACGTCGTTGTAATAGATCTCGCCGTTGCTCAGGAGTAGGTGCTGGATGCCGAGATCAAATGGGTTGGCCGAGCCGTTGCTGCTCGACTTCGGGGGAGTAGGAAGGTTCGTAGTGCCATCCTTTTTAACCAAGAGGTTCACCACCGGGTG
>WNFD01002239.1_pt1 | contig 22414 bp, 18 predicted proteins | sample 5400491 | NCBI WGS metagenome assembly WNFD01 (sample SAMN13153343, study PRJNA577476) | soil metagenome | isolation source: 120 cm saprolite under Douglas fir tree site 2 hole 2 replicate 2 | place: USA:California | collected 2015-04-18
TCCGGCTCCCCGGCCTCGCGGGCCAGCTCGAAGAGCGCCTTCGCGTAGCGGCGCGCGGTGCCTTCGTGCGATCGCACGGGTCAGCTGACCCGGTCGACGCGGCCGATCGCGTCCTCGATGATGCGGCGGTGGTCCTCATCGCGCAGGCTCTTACGAATGAGGCGCTCCGCCACCGTGGTGGCGAGGTCGGCCACCTCCTGCCGCAGCTCTTGCCGCGCGCGGCGGACGTCCTGCGCCAGCTCGCTGCGGGCCGACTCCACCAGGCGCGTGGCCTCCGCGCGGGCCGCTTCCAGCAGCCGGCGCTGCTCCTCCCCCGCCTCCTTGAGCGCGGCGGCCCGGATCGCCTGCGCCTCCGCGTAGGCGGCCTGCAGCTTCGCGGCGTGCTCCGAGCGCTCGCGCTCGGCCTCCGCCCGCGCGGCCTGCGCCTCCTCGAGCGACTTGCGGATGGCCTGGGTGCGCTCCTCCATCTTGGCCAGCAGCGGCTTGTACAGCAGCTTGATCAGGATGAACAGCAGCAGGCCGAAGTTGATCATCTGGATCACGATCGACTTGTCCAGGCTGATCAGGCCGCCGCCCCCCTCGCTGGCCGGCGCCGCCGATGGCACCGCCCCGAGCAGAAGCGCAGCGATGGCGAGTATGCGAATCATGGTGAGTTCTCCGGCCGAGCGCTATTGTGAAAGAAGGAACAAAGGGTACCCGAGTATCTCCGTGAGGACGGGGGCTGTCAAGGGTCTTTGGGCCGGGCGATGACCCCCCCGCCAACAACGAGATCCCCCTGGTAGAAGACCACCGACTGGCCGGGGGCCGGGGCCCGCTGGGCCCGCTCGAACTGAACCCGGATGGCCCCCTCCCCGTCGGCCTCGATGGTCGCGGCGGCCGGCTCGTGGCTGTGCCGGATCTTGGCGGTCACCGCCATCGGACCGGTCAGGGCCGGCACCGCGATGAGATTGACCTGCTCGGCCCGCAGCTGGTCGACCTCGACCGCGGCGGCCTCCCCGACCACGAGGGCGTTCCGGCCGGGATCGAGCGCGGTGACGTAGAGCGGCCGGCGCGAGGAAAGGCCGAGGCCGCGGCGCTGGCCCACCGTGTAGTTGATCAGGCCGTCGTGTCGCCCCAGCACCGAGCCCTGCCCGTCCACGATCGGCCCGGGGGCGAAGGCGTCCGGCATCCGCCGCCGCAGGAACCCGCGGTAGTCGTCGTCCGGGATGAAGCAGATCTCCTGGCTCTCGGGCTTGTCCGCAGTCTCGAGGCCGAGGGCACGGGCCTTCTCGCGCACCGCGTCCTTGGTGAGATCGCCCACCGGGAAGCGCGCCGCCGCGAGCTGGGACTGAGTGAGCGGCCAGAGAAAATCCGACTGATCCTTGCGCGTGTCGCGGCCGCGCCAGAGCAGGAAGCGCCCGCCGGCCGCTTCCCGCGTGATGCGCGCGTAGTGGCCGGTGCCCACCGCGACCGCGTCCCACGCGCGAGCGCGCTGCACCAGCGAGCCGAACTTCACCTCACGATTGCACGCCACGCACGGCACCGGGGTGCGTCCCTCCGCATAGGCGCGGGCGAACGGCTCGATCACCGCGCGCTCGAACTCGCGCTCGGTGTTCAGCAGGTAGTAGGCGATGCCCAGGCGCCGCGCGACCGCGCGCGCGTCCGCGACGGTCTCGGGCGAGCAACAGCTGCCGAACTTCCGCGTGGACTCTTCCGGCTCGCGCCACGGCCACACCCGGAGCGTGACCCCGATCACCTCGACACCTTGCTCGACGAGAAGCGCGGCGGCGACCGACGAGTCGACGCCGCCGCTCATGCCGACGACGATGCGCTCCTTCATGCGCTCGATTCTAGCGCGACGACGTCGAGATCAGCTCGGTCAGCCGATCCAGCTCCTCGCGGGAGGAGTAGCTGACCTCGATGCGCCCGGCGCGCTCGTTGCCGACGATGCGGACCCGGGTGGCGAGCGCCACGCGCAGCGCGTCTTCGACCGCGGCCAGCTCCGCCGAGCGACGGAGCAGCCGGCGCGTCGGCTGCGTGCGCTTGGCCTGCACGCCTTGCTCCGTCGTGCGCACCGACCACGAATGCGTCAGGATTTCTTCCCGGAGCCGCAGCTGCTCGGCAGGGGAGTCGAGCGAAAGCAGCGCGCGCGCGTGGCCCATGGTGAGCCGACCTCCGCGGAGATCGGCCTGGATCACGTCGGGCAGCTTCAGCAGGCGGAGGCAATTGGCGATGCTGCTCCGATCGCGCGCCACTCGCTGGGCCAGCTCTTCCTGCGTCCAGGAGAACTCGGCGAGCAGCCGCTGATACGCCTCGGCCTCCTCCATCGGGTTCAGATCCTCGCGCAGCAGGTTCTCGACGAGGGCGAGCTCCAGGCTCTGCGCGTCGCTGGCTTCCCGGATCAGCGCGGGAATGCGGGTGATCCCGGCCAGCTTCGCCGCTCGCCACCGACGCTCGCCCACGACGAGCTGATATCCGTCGCCGAGCCGGCGGACGACCACCGGCTGCAGGACGCCGCTCTGCTTCAGCGAGGCCGAAAGATCATGTAAAGCTTTGTCATCAAAGGCCTTTCTGGGTTGCTGGGGGTTGGGAGAGATGGAGTCGATTGGGAGTTCAAGGGTCGTCGTCCCTGACTCCGTGGAAGAAGGGCCGGGAGAGGAGAGCAGGGCCCCCAGGCCGCGCCCAAGCCCGTGCTGTCGATTAACCATGTGAAATCACCTCTCTGGCGAGATCGAGATAGGCAGTGGACCCTGCGGACCGCAGATCGTAGAGCATGATGGGCTTGCCGTAGCTAGGAGCCTCACTAAGTCTTATATTCCGAGGTATTACGCTTGTCATGACCTGATCGCCAAGGTGCTGCTGGGCCTCGGCCCGGACCTGCGCCGCGAGGCTGGTCCGGCCATCGAACATGGTGAGAACCACGCCCTCCACCTTGAGCTGCGGATTCAAGCGCTCCCGGACGAGACCGATCGTCCTGATGATGTGCGCCAGCCCCTCCATCGCGTAGTACTCACATTGCAGCGGCACCAGAGCGGAGTCGGCCGCCGCGAGCGCGTAGTACTCACATTGCAGCGGCACCAGAGCGGAGTCGGCCGCCGCGAGGGCATTGAGGGTCAATAGGCCGAGAGAAGGGGGGCAGTCGATGACGACATAGTCGTAGTCGGGGCTAACCGCGGTGAGGGCCACTTTGAGCCGGCCCTCGCGATGGTCCTGGCTGACCAACTCGATCTCGGCCCCTACCAGATCGATGTCCGACGGGACCAGGTTCAGGAAGGGGAGGAGGGACGGAATCGCCACATCCGCAATTGCCGCACCTTCGAGCACCACGTGATAGATCGTTCGCTCGAGCCCGGCCTTGTCCACCCCTAGCCCAGTCGTGGCATTACCCTGGGGGTCGAGATCGACAAGGAGCGTCCGCCGCTCCGCGAGGGCAAGGCCAGACGCCAGGTTAACGGCGGTCGTGGTCTTACCGACCCCCCCCTTTTGATTGACTACCGCAACGATTCGCCCCACCTATCCCTGGCCCTTCTCCATGTTCCACGTGGAACACCGTGATTCACGTTCCACGTGGAACACTACTCTCTTTCAGCCCCCGGAGAAAGACTCTGGTGCCGCGGCCTCCTGGAACTGAAGCCTTGACTACCTCCATTCCTCCGTGCCCCATCGAGCTTGGTGAGCCCGCCAAGACTACTGTCCCCCCGGGCCTCACGTATCGAAGGGCAAGAGGGTACAGACGCTTCTCCGAGCCGACGGCCCTCGCCACCACCGCGTCGAACCCCTCGGCGAGCCCCAAGTCCGCGCCCACCAGATCCTCAGCCCGACCTTCTACTACCGCAACGTCAGACAAGTTCAGCTCTCGGCAGGCGGCGAGGAGAAAAGAGACCCGCTTCCGCTTGGCCTCGATGAGGGTGAGCGAGATGCCTGGGTCGACAAGCCGAAGCGGCAGCCCCGGGACACCGCTGCCGGCACCGATGTCGACGATCTTGAGGGGGCGAGGCGGGAGCACCGAAAGGAAGAGCAGGGAGTCCAGGAAGAGTCCCCGGACAATCTCAGCAGGGGAATCGAGTGCAGTCATCCGGTGAACCCTGTTCCACCGAGTGAAGACGTCGAGGTACTGCTGGAATCGCTGCCGATGCTCGGTCGTCGCCGGGCTGCCGGTCAGTGCGCGGATCGCCGCCAGCAGCTCACGAAAGAGATCGGGAGAGGATCCGGGCACGCCAGCAAGCTTACCCTGGACCGACCCAGGCAGGCGTGAACGATCAAGCTTTCTTGGGCGCTCGCGCCGGCAGCTTCTCCGGCTTCTTGCCGATGCGCTCCATGTACTTCTGCTGGGCAATCTGCAGCACATTGGAGAGCGTCCAGTACAGCACCAGCCCGGCGGGCAGATTCAGGAACATGAACGTGAACACCACCGGCATGAAGAGCATCATCTTCGCCTGGCGAGGGTCGCCCATCACCGGCGTCATCTTCTGCTGGATGAACATCGAGATTCCCATGAGGATCGGCAGCACGTAGGTCGGGTCGTGAGCGGCGAGATCGCAGATCCACAGATCGACGCCGAAGAGACGGCCGAAGCAGATGAAGGGTGCGTTCTGAATGTCGACGGATACGGATAGTGCGACGTAGAGCGCGTAGAAAATCGGGATCTGCACCACCATTGGCAGGCAGCCACCGAGTGGATTGACCTTGTGGGCCCGGTAGAGCTCCATCGTCTCCCGTTGTAGACGCTGCGGATCGCTCTTGTACTTCGACCGCAGCGCATTGATCTGCGGCTGGAGCGCCTGCATCGCCTTCATCGACGTCATGCTCTTGATCGTCAGCGGGAAGAAGAGAACCTTGGTGATCACGGTGAGCAGGATGATGGCCACGCCGTAGTTGTGGGTGAACTCGTAGAACCGGTGCATCAGCCAGAGGATGGGCACGGCCAGCCATTCCATCGGCAGGCCGCCGTAGTTCTGCGGAGCTGGGAACCCACCGAAATATATAGACTTTTCGAGTCCGACGCCGACGGCCTTCAAGCGATCGTACTCCTTGGGGCCGATGTAGCTCTGTGCCTGGCCTTCCCAAATCTGGCCGGGCTTGAGTGAGGACAGAGGAACTCTGAGTCCAACCTGGCTCAGCTCGACCGGCTTCGGCGCGTCCGTCCGAGCATCACTGATCTTCGCTTCGTACAGGAGCATCCCCGGGCTGCGCGGGATGATCGCAGTCAGATACCACTCGCTCTCGAGACCGATCCATTGACCCGGGCCGCTGTACTCGGCGCTCTTCGCGAACACTTCACGATGCACCGATCCATCCGCCAAGCGCACCACCCGGATCGGATGCTGACCCTGAAATCTCTCCGGCGTGTCCTTGGGCGGCTCGATCGGGGCCGCCCATCCCAGTACGATCTCCGCGCTCTGCGCGACCGCCTGCCGGTTCTCGACCTTGAGCAGATGGTCGACGAGATAGCTCTCCGTGTGGAACCGCAACGTCTCGGTCACACGCAACCCGAAGCCGTCCTCGCCGGTCAGCACGAGGTCGCCACTGGGCCCGCTCGGGCCGAGCGTCAGTTTCTCGGCCGAGAGCACGAATCCCACCAGCCGCGGCGGCTGGCCCGCCCGCGTCACGCTCAATCCTCGCGAGGCGAGGAAGCCCGGAGCGATCATGGGCTTCGCCCCGCGATAGTGGAGCTCCCACGATCGGATCTGCCCTCCGAGGCTGTTGACCTCTGCGCGATAGAGGGGCGCTTCGATCGTCGCCGTCCGGTCGGGAACGATCGGAGCGTCCTTCGGAGGAACCGGCGCCGCGAGCGCGGCACCGACGGGTGGCGCGGCGTCCGGGCCCTTCGGGGAAGGGGCGGGGGCCTCCGCCGTCTGCGCCGGCTTCTTCTCCGGCTCCGAGCGCATGAAGATCGCCGGATAGATCATCAGCAGCGCGGCCATCAACAGCAGGGCCAGCGTCGTCCGCTTGTCCATTACCCTCTCGACCGTCTCGCCGGCGGCGGATCATAGCCACCGGCATTCCAGGGATGACACCGTAGGATCCGTCGCGTTCCGAGCCAGCCCCCGCGCAGGAGCCCATGCTCCACCAATGCCTCCCGGACGTACTCGGAGCAGCCCGGCACGAATCGGCACGCGGCCGGGAGCAGCGGGCGAATCAGCATCTGGTACCCACGCACCAGGTGGGCCGCCAGCTGCCCGGCACTCATGCTCCGGCCGCGCCTCCACGGGGCGCCCGGGACAAGGCATCGGCCAGGCGACGCATATCCTCGATCAGCTCGGGGAAGGGGCGGGTCGCTGCACTCGGCCGCGCCACCACGACCATCTCGACGTCTACGGCCATTTGCTCTCTAACATATCGATATGCCTCACGAATTCGGCGTCGAGCCCGATTGCGCTGGGCGGCTCCTCGGAGCTGCCGACTCACCGCGAAGCCCACACGCCGCCGTTCCGCTGGTCGCCAGAGTGCGACGAAGCTCGGCCGTTCGTGCCGACTACCACGCTGGAAGACCGCCTGGAATTCCGCCGCTCGCCGGAGGCGCTCGCCTCGAGGCAGCGCTGACGCCGCCGGAGCTCTCGCCACCGTGTGCGGGCTAGACGGTGAGGCGCTTGCGTCCCTTTGCGCGCCGCCGCTTCAGGACCTTGCGCCCGCCCTGAGTCTTCATGCGCGAGCGAAATCCGTGCGTCTTCTTGCGACGGCGCACATTGGGTTGAAACGTCCTCTTCATGGAAACTCCCCTCTGGGTGGAAGAACCAACGTAGTCTACGGAGCGCCCCCGACCAAGTCAAGGTACGTAAGGGCCTTGCGACCGCGCACACCGCTATGGTAGGGTCGCCTCCCGCACGCAGACGAGGCGCGCGGTGCTGAACAGTAGCGCCTGTCCTGTGTTTGACGGAATCGATGAGACGTCGCGACCTGGTCCGCGCTCGTTGCGCTCACGGAAGCCAGGCCCCCCGGAATGCTCCCGGTTATCCACACCTGTGGATAACTCTGTGTGTAACTTCTTGCGGCGCCGCCGAACAAGAGCCTGACAATGCTTGATTCTTTGTGGACCCGGCTGCTGGCGACGATGGAGGGGAAGATCCCCGAAACCGCCATCGACTCCTGGCTGCGCCCCTGCCGCGTCACCGCGATGGAGGGTGATCTCATCCGCGTGGCCGCGCCGAACAAGTACAGCCGCGACTGGCTCGTGCAGCACTACACCGAGGCGCTCCAGTCCGCCGCGCGGACGGTTCTGGGCGGCAATCCGGTGATTTCCATCGAGGTCGATCGCGAGCCCGAGCGGGCCCCCGTTCACGCCCGCGAGGCGCCGTCGGTGCCACTCTCCAACGGCCTCTCTCCCCGCTACACCTTCGCGTCGTTCGTGGTGGGCAACTCCAACCAGTTCGCCCAGGCCGCGTGCCAGGCGGTCGCCGAGCTCCCCTCGAAGGCTTACAATCCGCTCTTCATCTACGGCGGTGTCGGTCTCGGCAAGACGCATCTCCTGCACGCGGTCGGCCACGAGATCTCGCGTCTCTATCCGTCGCTGCGCCTGCTCTATCTGTCCACCGAGCGCTTCACGAACGATCTCATCAACGCCATCCGCTACGATCGCACCGCGGAGTTTCGGGCCAAGTACCGGACCATCGACCTCCTCCTGATCGACGACGTCCAGTTCATCTCGGGCAAGGAGCGCACCCAGGAGGAGTTCTTCCACACCTTCAACGATCTCTATGAGGCCCGGAAACAGATCATCGTTTCCTCGGACTCCGCCCCCAAGGAGATCCCCGAGATCGAGGAGCGCCTGCGCTCCCGCTTCGAGTGGGGCCTCATCGCCGACATCCAGCCCCCCGACTTCGAGACCCGGGTGGCGATTCTCAAGAAGAAGGCCGAGATCGAGCGGGTCCGGCTTCCCGATGACGTGGCCTATCTCATCGCCAGTCGCATCAAGGCCAACATCCGCGAGATCGAGGGGTCGCTCACCCGCATGATCGCGTTCTGCTCGCTCAGCGGTCGCGAGATGAGCGTGGAGCTCGCCCAGGAGGTCCTCTCCGACCTCTGGGGTGAGGACGAGAAGATCATCACGATCGAGCATATCCAGCGGAAAGTCGCCGAGTTCTTCGGGGTCAAGCTCGGCGACATGCGCGCCAAGAACCGGACCAAGGCGGTCGCCTTCCCCCGGCAGATCGCGATGTACCTCGCCCGCCAGCTCACCCACGCCTCGCTCGCCGAGGTAGGGCGGACGTTCGGCGGCAAGGACCATACCACCGTGCTCCACGCGGTCGAGAAGATCCACGGGATGCTGCAGGATGATCCCAAATTCAAGAAGACCGTCGACACACTTACCCAGAGCATCACCCTGTGATCCTCCGGCACCTCCCGGGTACCCACCGCCTTGTCCACGACGGCGCACTCCGCAACTCCACGCCGCTCCGGTCCTTTATACGGCCCGCTCCTTGTCCACCGGTCCGCCTACTCGTACGACGACGAGAGTTTCTCTTTCTCTTCAATCACTGAACAACGGAGAGTCTTATGGAAGTGCATGTGGATCGTGATGCGTTCATCCGTGGTCTCCAGATGGCGCACAACGTGGTCGAACCCCGTCAGACGCTTCCGGTGCTGGCGAACGTGCTGCTCGAAGCGCAGGGTGACACGCTGCGGATGACCGCCACCGACCTCGAGGTCAGCGTACGGGTGACCGGGCCCGCCAAGGTGGTGAAGCCGGGGACCATCACGATCTCGGCGCGCAAGCTGATGGAGATCGTGAAGGAGCTGCCGGCGGCGCCGCTCGCCATCAAGGTGCAGGAGAACGCGTGGGTCGCCCTGCGGTGCGCGGGGGCGTCCTATCGGCTGGTGGGTCTCACCCCGGAGGAGTTTCCCGCGGTGGGGGACGGGGCGAGCACCGGTTGGCTGACTCTCGACGGCAAGGTGATCCGGGAGATGCTCTCGCAGACCACCTTCGCGATCTCACACGACGAGAGTCGGTACGCGCTGAACGGGGTCCTGCTGGCGGTCCAGGACAAGGAGCTGCGGATGGTGGCCACCGATGGCCATCGGCTCGCGCTCGCGGTACGGCCGCTGGCCGCGGCCGGCTCCGTCATGTCCGGGATCGTCCCGCGAAAGGCGGTCCAGGAGGTCGCGCGCATCGTCGGCTCGGGCGAGGAAGTGCAGATCGCGATCAGCGACAACCAGTTCATGCTTCGCATGCCCAACGTGCTGCTCATGGCGCGCCTGATCGAGGGCACCTTCCCGAACTACGAGCAGGTGGTCCCGCGGGCGCATCCCCACCGGGTCACTCTGTCCCGGGCCGCGCTGACCTCGGCGCTGCGCCGCGTATCGGTCCTGTCGGAGGAACGCACGAAGCCGGTGCGGTTCCTGCTCTCGCCCGGCATGCTCAAGCTCACCGCCAACAGCCCCGACTATGGTGAGGCGGAGGAGCAGATGGAGGCGCAATTCGCCGGCGAGGAGATCGCGATCGGCTTCAACTCGCGCTACGTCCTCGACACGCTCGGCGCGCAGGCGGGCGAGCAGGTATTGATCGAGCTGAAGGACGGTTTGAGCCCCGGAGTATTCAAAAGCTTCGAGGACGAGGGAACCCTGTGTGTTATCATGCCCATGAGGATTTGACCTCTCATGGGAGCGAAAATCGTTGCAGATTGACAGGGTAGAACTGTCCGATTTTCGCAACTATCGAAGCCTCTCGCTCTCGCCGGCGCCCCACCTCAACGTCCTCACCGGACTGAACGCGCAGGGGAAGACGAACCTCCTCGAAGCGCTCGGCGTCCTGTTGCTCGGTCGCTCGTTTCGCGGCGCGAAGGCGGCGGACATGCTCGGCTGGGACGCGAGCAGCGCGTTCGTGGGTGGCGAGATCCGGCGGGGTGACACGGTGCGCGCGGTGCGCCGCGCTGTCGTCCAGCGCGAGGACGGCCGCTGGGGCATCGGCGGCGAAGGCTGCTCCTGGGCGCGCGCGATCGGCTTCGGCTGGCAGGACCTCGCAATCCTGACCGAGGGGCCTCAGGCGCGCCGTAATTTCATCGACGGCTTCGCGGGCAAGCTCTACGCGGCTCACCTGAGTGGTCTCGCTCGCTACCGCCAGGTCCTCGCGCGCCGCAATCATCTGCTGCAGAGCGGCATGGTCGGTTCCGCGCTGCGCGGCGCGCTCACCCCATGGAGCGAGCAGCTCGCACGGGTCGGCCTCGAGCTGGTGGCCCGGCGTCGCAGCGCGCTGGAGGCCCTCCAGGACGAGGCCCGCGCGCTCTATCCGACGCTGGCCGGCTCGGGGAGCGTGACCCTGCGGTACTGCGGGGGGCTCGCGACGGACGCCACCGAGGCCGACGTCCTGGCCGCATTCGATGACCACCTCGTCGAGGAGACCCGGAGAGGCCAGACGGTGGTCGGGCCGCACCGCGACGATCTCCTGATCGAGGTGGACGAGCGCGATCTGCGGCTCTACGGGTCGCGCGGGCAGCAGCGGCTGATGGCGCTCGCGCTGCGCCTCGCCGAGGCGGGGCCGGTGGCGCGCGCGGTCGGCAGCACGCCGGTGCTGCTGCTCGACGACGCGCTCTCCGAGCTGGATCCCCAGGTGCAGGCCCGCGTGCTGGAGCACGTGGCCGACGCGGGTCAGGTCTTCTTGACCACCGCCGACGTCGCGCTGCCGGAGACGAGGCGGGTGACCTGGTGGGAAGTGAAAGAGGGTCGCGTGACGGACCCGACGCTCGGCACGGTGCGAGGAGCCGCCTGATGGGCGACACCTACACCGCGAGCGACATCAAGGTCCTCGAAGGACTGGAGGCGGTTCGCAAGCGCCCCGCGATGTACATCGGCGATACCGGCGCCTACGGCCTCCACCATCTGGTCTACGAGGCGGTCGACAACGCGGTCGACGAGGCGCTGGCCGGCTACTGCGACAGCATCAAGGTGATCCTGCACTCGGACGGCTCCTGCTCGGTGGGAGACAACGGACGCGGCATCCCGACCGAGATCCACAAGGAGAGCGGCCGCCCCGCCGCCGAGGTGGTGCTCACGGTGCTGCACGCGGGCGGCAAGTTCGAGCACTCCGCCTACAAGGTCTCGGGCGGGCTGCACGGCGTCGGCATCTCGGTGGTCAACGCGCTCTCGGAGTGGCTCGAGCTCGAGATCCGCCGCCAGGGCAAGGTGTGGACCCAGCGCTACGAGTACGGCGCGCCACAGGGGGAGATCACCGCGGGCGAGAAGACGACCAAGCACGGCACCATCGTGCGCTTCAAGCCCGACGGCAAGATCTTCGAGGAGACCACGTTCTCCTTCGACACGCTCTCGAATCGCCTGCGCGAGCTCGCGTTCCTGAACAAGGGCCTCAAGATCGTCATCGAGGACGAGCGGGATGGCCGCAGCCACACGTTCCTCTACAAGGGCGGCATCATCGAGTTCATCAAGCACCTGAACCAGAACAAGACCCCGATCCACCCGAAGGTGCTCTTCTTCGAGGGCAAGAAGGACAACATCGAGGTCGAGGTCGCGCTCCAGTACAACGACGGCTATCAGGAGAGCGTGTTCTCCTTCGCCAACAACATCAACACCCGCGAGGGCGGCACGCACCTGACCGGCTTCCGGGCCGCCCTGACCGGGACCATCTCGAACTACGCCAAGGCCAACGGCTTCCTCAAGACCTTCAAGGGGGACGTCAGCGGCGACGACGTGCGCGAGGGCCTGACCGCGGTGGTCTCGGTGCGCATTCCCGATCCCCAGTTCGAAGGCCAGACCAAGGCCAAGCTCGGCAACTCCGACGTCAAGGGGCTCGTGCAGCAGATCGTCAACGACCGCCTCGGGGAGGCCTTCGAGGAGGATCCGACCACCGCGCGCAAGATCGCCGACAAGTGCGTGCGGGCGGCCCAGGCCCGCGAGGCGGCGCGGAAGGCGCGCGAGCTCACCCGCAAGGGCGGGCGCGACGACGAGGGGCTCTCCGCGAAGCTCGCCGACTGCTCGGAGCGCGATCCGCAGTTCCGCGAGATCTTCCTGGTGGAGGGCGACTCCGCGGGCGGCTCCGCCAAGCAGGGGCGCGATCGCAAGGTGCAGGCGGTGCTGCCGCTCCGGGGCAAGATCATCAACGCGGAGAAGGCGCGCTACGACAAGGTCCTGTCCCACAATGAAATCCGGCTGCTGATCTCGGCGCTCGGCACCGGGATCGGCCCCGAGGAGTTCGACGTCAGCAAGCTGCGCTACCACAAGGTCATCCTGATGACGGACGCCGACGTGGACGGCGCCCACATCCGGACCCTGCTCCTGACCTTCTTCTTCCGGCACATGGTCCAGGTGATCGAGGCCGGGCACCTGTTCATCGCGCAGCCGCCACTCTTCAAGGTGAAGAAAGGGCGGGCCGAGCGGTACCTGATGAGCGAGCGGGAGATGGAAGAGTTCCTGCTCGAGCAGTGGGTGGAGAAGACGAGCATCAAGGTGCCCGGCAAGGCGGCCCCGCTCCGCGCCGAGGCCCTGCTGGAGGCGCTCAAGCGCGTGCTGGAGTTCCGCACTCTCTTCGCGAAGATCGCCCGCCGCGGCATCCCGGGGTCGATCCTGGACGGGCTCCTCCGCAAGAAATTCCGGGCGAGCAAGCGCGGGGTGGGCGACGCGGAGATCGCGGCCGCGGTGGCCGAGGCGGCGGGCGAGCTCCCCGGCTGGGCCGCGCAGCTGGCCGGCGGCGACAACGGCGACGCGGGCGCCATCCAGGTCACCGGCCCGCACGTGGCGCAGTTCAGCGTGGACGTGCTCAAGTCGCCCGACTACGCCCAGCTCCTCGACCTGCACGCGGACATCGCGGGCCTCCACAAGGGTCCGTGCACGATCGTGGACGCGGCCGAGAAAGAGACCCAGACCAAGAGCCTCGACGAGCTGATGCGGGTGGTCATGGAGATGGCCAAGGATGGGGCGACCCTCCAGCGCTACAAGGGGCTCGGCGAGATGAACCCCGAGCAGCTCTGGGAGACGACCATGAACCCGGAGACGCGCACCCTCCTGCGGGTGACCATGGAGGACGCGGTCGGCGCCGATGAGATGTTCACGGTCCTGATGGGCGACGCGGTGGAGCCGCGCCGCGAGTTCATCGAGAAGAACGCCCTCGACGTGATCAACCTCGACATCTAGGAGACCCGGACCCGTTCCATGAGCCCAGAGCGCCAGACCCCCGTTCCGATCGAAGAGGAGATGCGGAAGTCGTATCTCGACTACGCCATGTCCGTCATCGTCGGCCGGGCGCTGCCCGACATCCGCGACGGCCTCAAGCCGGTCCACCGGCGCGTGCTCTTCGCGATGCACGAGCTCGGGCTCAACTGGAACCGGGCCTACAAGAAGTCCGCGCGCGTCGTCGGAGAAGTCCTCGGCAAGTATCACCCGCACGGCGACGCGCCGGTGTACGAGGCTCTCGTCCGCATGGTCCAGGAGTTCTCCCTCCGCTACCCGCTGGTGGACGGGCAGGGCAACTTCGGCTCGATCGACGGCGATCCGCCCGCCGCGATGCGGTACACCGAGACGCGCCTCGCCAAGATCGCCCACGAGCTGCTGGCCGACATCGACAAGGAGACGGTGGATTTCACGCCGAACTTCGACGAGTCGCTCCAGGAGCCGGTGGTGCTCCCGACCAAGGTGCCGAACCTGCTGGTCAACGGCTCCTCCGGGATCGCGGTCGGGATGGCCACCAATATCCCGCCCCACAATCTGCGTGAGGTGGTGGACGGCCTCGTGCGGATGATCGACGATCCCGAGGTCAGCATCGACGAGCTGATCAAGCTGATCCCGGGGCCGGACTTTCCGACCCGCGGCTACATCTACGGCCGTGGCGGCATCCGGGAGGCCTACACCACCGGGCGCGGCATCATCACCCTGCGGGCGAAGGCCCACGTGGAGAAGATGCGGGGCGGGCGCGAGGCGATCATCGTCACCGAGCTGCCCTACCAGGTGAACAAGGCCTCGCTGATGGAGAAGATCGGCGAGCTCGTGCGGGACAAGCGGATCGAGGGCATCAGCGAGCGCCGAGACGAGTCGAGCCGAGAGGGCATTCGCATCGTGCTGGAGCTGGGCCGCGGCGAGATGGCGCAGATCGTGATCAACCAGCTCTACAAGCACACCCAGATGCAGACCACCTTCGGAGTGATCATGCTGGCCCTCGTGGGCCGCCGCCCGCAGGTCGTCAACCTCAAGCAGATGCTGCAGGAGTTCATCGCGTTCCGTCGGGAAGTCGTCACCCGCCGGACCCAGTACGACCTCGCGCGCGCGGAGGAGCGGGCCCACATCCTGGAGGGCCTGCGCAAGGCGGTCGACCAGCTCGATCTGGTCATCCGGCTCATCCGCCAGGCGGAGAGTCCGGACGCGGCCAAGGACGCCCTGATGCGCCAGCTGGAGCTCTCGGAGATCCAGGCCAAGGCCATCCTCGACATGCGGCTGCAGCGTCTGACCCAGCTCGAGCGCCACAAGATCGTCGAGGAGCACGAGCAGACCCTGGCCCTCATTGCGGACCTCAAGGGCATCCTGGCCTCCGAGTCGCGCCTGCTCGGGATCATCAAGGACGAGCTGGCCGCGCTCCGCGAGGAGTTCGGCGACGAGCGCCGCACCGAGATCCTGGCCGAGACCACCGACCTCACCATCGAGGACCTGCTCGCCGACGAGGACATGGTGGTCACCATCACGCGCTCCGGCTACATCAAGCGGACCCACGTGGAGGCCTACCGCAGCCAGAAGCGCGGCGGCAAGGGCGTGACCGGGATGGAGACCAAGGAGGAGGACATCGTCGAGGACCTGTTCGTGGCCTCGACCCACTCCTTCCTGCTGTTCTTCACCAACAAGGGCAAGGTGCACTGGCTCAAGGTGCACGAGATCCCGGAGGGCGGCCGCCAGGCGAAGGGCAAGGCGATGGCCAACGTGCTGTCCCTCGCCGAGAACGAGCGGGTGGCGACCTGCGTCCCGGTGCGCGACTTCGAGTCGGGCGGCTACGTGCTGTTCGCCACCAAGCAGGGCAAGGTGAAGAAGACCGAGCTGTCCGCCTTCTCGCACCCGCGCGCGGGCGGCATCCAGGCCATCACCCTCGAGGACGGCGACGAGGTCATGGGGGCGCGGCGCACCGACGGCCAGCGCGAGGTCCTGCTCTCCACCAAGCAGGGCATGATCATCCGGTTCCCGGAGGACGAGGTCCGCCCGATGGGTCGCACCGCTGCCGGCGTTCGCGGCATCGACGTGGACGAGGGCGATCAGGTCATCGCGGCGGAGACCCTCAAGGAAGGCGTGACGATCCTGACCGTGACCGAGCGCGGCTACGGCAAGCGCACCCCGCTCGACGAGTACCGGCTGCAGGGGCGGGCCGGCAAGGGCATCATCGACATCAAGACCGCCGGGCGCAACGGGACGGTGGTCGGCATGCTCCAGGTCCGCGAAGGGGACGACATCCTGGTGGTCACCACCAAGGGCAAGATCATCCGCGTGCACGCCGACGAGGTGACGAGCCAGGGACGGAACACGATGGGCGTCCGCATCATCGATCTCGACGCGGACGACCAGGTGGGCAACCTGGCCCGGGTGGAGGCCGAGCAGGCCGCCCCCGAGGTGCCGTCAGAGTAGACCTCGCCGCGGCGGGAGCCCGGCGAGGGGACGGAGGCCGCGCAGCTGCGGCCTCTTTTTTGTTATGGTTTGGCCGGCAGAAGGGAACCCGATGCTCGACATCAAGCTGATCCGCGAAGACCCGACGGCGGTGGAGCGCGCGCTCGCGACGCGCGGCGCCGAGATCGCGCTCGCGCCGGTGCTCGCCGCAGACACCGAGCGCCGCCGGCTGGTGACCGAGGCCGAGGATCTCAAGGCCGAGCGCAATCGCACGTCCGAGGCCATCGGGCAGGCCAAGCGGCGCGGCGAGGATCCGCAGGCGGCCATGGCGCGCATGCGCGAGGTGTCGGAGCGCATCAAGGTTCTCGACGGGCTCGTGAAGGAGGTGGACGCGCGGCTCGAGGGCCTGCTGCTCGAGGTGCCGAACCTGCCCCACGCGAGCGTGCCGGTGGGTCGCTCGGCCGATGACAACGTCGAGGTGCGCCGCTGGGGCGCGCCGCGACAGTTCGCCTTCGAGCCGAAGCAGCACTTCGAGATCGGCGAGGCCCTCGGCATCCTCGACTTCGACCGGGCGAGCAAGATCGCCAAGTCGCGCTTCACCGTGATGTGGGGCGCGGCGTCCCGGCTCAACCGGGCGCTCGTGCAGCTCATGCTGGATCTCCACACTCGCGAGCACGGCTTCACCGAGGTCTGGGTGCCGCACCTGGTGAACCCGGAGACCATGGTCGGGGTGGCGATGCTGCCCAAGTTCGAGGAGCAGATGTTCCGGACGGTGGAGCCCGACGCGGGCCGCACGCTCTACCTGATTCCGACCGCGGAGGTCGCGCTCACCGCGCTGCACGGGGCCGAGATCCTGCCCGAGGCCGAGCTGCCGCGACGATACTGCGCGTTCACGCCCTGCTATCGCCGCGAGGCGGGCACCTACGGCCAGGACACCAAGGGGATGATCCGCCAGCACCAGTTCGACAAGGTCGAGATGGTGAAGATCGTCGCGCCCGGCCAGTCCTACGACGAGCTGGAGTCCATGGTCCGGAGCGCGGAGGCGGTGCTGCAGCGGCTCGAGCTGCCGTACCGCGTGATGGCGCTCTGCACCGGCGACATGGGGTTCCATTCCGCCAAGACCTACGACCTCGAGGTGTGGCTGCCGGGCCAGGGCAAGTACCGCGAGATCTCTTCGTGCTCGAACTGCGAGGGCTACCAGGCGCGTCGGCTCGATCTCAAGTACCGCCCGGCGGGCGGCGGGCGCGTCGAGCTCTGCCACACCCTCAACGGGTCCGGGCTCGCGGTCGGGCGTACGCTGATCGCGGTGCTCGAGAACTACCAGGAAGCGGACGGGTCCATCACGGTGCCGGCCGCGCTCCGCCCGTACATGGGCGGTCTCGAGCGCATCGGACCGCCGGGCGCGGGACGCTAGTCAGACGCGGAGGGGTGGCCGAGTCCGGTTGAAGGCGCCGGTCTTGAAAACCGGAATCCCGCAAGGGATCGGGGGTTCGAATCCCTCCCCCTCCGCCATTTACTCTGGTGCCCGCGTTACGCGGCGGGAGCGGATTCCTCGACGTAGGCCGGACCCGTTCCGTTCGGCGTCACTATCAACCGGCGCGTGTGGAAAGCGCGCAGGGTGCTACGGTGGCCCACGCTGACCACGGTGGTGCCGGGCAGGCGCTCTCGCAGCAGCGAATAGAGTCTCGCCTCGGTCTCCTCGTCCACCGCCGAGGTGCCCTCGTCGAGGAAGAGCCAGTCGGGCCGCTGCACGAGCGCGCGGGCGAAGGCGATGCGCTGCTGCTCGCCCGGTGAGAGGGCCAGGGCCCAGTGGGCCGTCTCGTCGAGTCGCGTGGCCAGCTCCGGCAGCCCCACGACCTGCAGGGCCTCGCGGAGCGCCCCGTCGGCGAGACCGGCGGGCGGCGTCGGATAGCTCACGACCTCGCGGAGCGTGCCGATCGGCAAGTAGGGCTTCTGGGGCAGGAAGAGCACGCGGCCGTCGCGCGGCAGCCGGATCTCGCCGCGGCCGAACGGCCAGATGCCCGCGATGGCCCGGAAGAGCGTGCTCTTGCCCGCCCCGGACGGGCCGCTGATCAGCGTGGTGTCCCCCGGCTGGATATCGAAGGAGACGCCTTCCATCAGGGAGCGGCCGCCCGGCAGCGCGAGGTTCACCCGGTCCAGGCTGAGGGCGCCCGCCGCACCGGTCCCGTGGCGCACGCCTTCGACCGCGGCGTCCGCACGCACCCGGGCGAGTGCGCGCTCGAAGCCCAGGAGCCGTAACACCACCGCGCGCCACTCCGCGATGTCGGTGTACGAGGTGATGATGAACGACAGCGAGTCCTGGACCTGGCCGAAGGCCTGCGAGGTCTGCATCAGCGCGCCGAGGGGAATCTCGCCGCGGAAGTAGCGCGGCGCGGCCACCAGGATCGGGAAGATGATGGCGGCCTGGCCGTAGCCGGAGGTGAACCAGGTGAGTCGCTTCTGCTGGCGCATGATGTCCCACCAGTTCCGGACCACCGAGCCGAAGCGCTCGCGGAAGCTCCGCATCTCGTCCGCCTCGCCCTTGTAGAGGGCCACGCCTTCCGTGTTCTCCCGGAAGCGCACGAGGCTGAATCGGAAGTCGGCCTCGTAGCGCTGCTGGTTGAAGTTGAGCCGCACCAGCGGCCGGCCGATCAAGTTGGTGAGCCATGTTCCGGCGATGGCGTAGGCCAGCGCCGCCCACACCATGTAGCCGGGGAGGGTCACGCCCGCGCCGATCGGCAACGTGACCGAGCCGGAGAGTCCCCACAGGATGCCGAGGAAGGAGACGAGCGTCACCACGGCCCTCATGCCGCCGATGCTCAGCGAGAGAGCGCCGGTGACGAACAGGCGTAAATCGTCGGAGATCCGCTGGTCCGGGTTGTCGGTCTCCCCGGACGTGAGCTGCATGCGGTAGTAGGCGCCGTCGGTCAGCCACGCCCCCAGGTACCGCTCGGTGAGCCAGCGCCGCCAGCGGATCTGCAGCATCTGGTTGAGGTAGATCTGATAGACGACGGCCACGATATAGAAGCCGGCGAGCCACGAGAAACGGATCAGCAGGCTGCCAAAGGCTGCGAAATCCTTGTCCTGGAGCGAGTTGTAGAAGAGGTTGTACCACTTGCTCAGCAGGACGTTGATGTAGACGATGAAGAGGTTCAGGACGACGACGACGAGCAAGAGCCCGCGGCCCGCCCAGCGGTCCTCCGAGAACCAGTAGGGGCGGATCAGCGTCCAGGCGTCGCGGAGCATCTCACGCAGGCGGGTCATGACAGGGCCTCCTGGAAACACAGCATAGCCCACCGGACCCTTAGCGGTAGTCCGCGCGGCTCGAATGACATATACTCTGTGCGCTTGACGTTAGGAGAGGTGGCCGAGTCGGCCGAAGGCAGCCGCCTGCTAAGCGGTTATAGGGGCAAAACCTCTATCCCGGGTTCGAATCCCGGCCTCTCCGCCATGCGCGCCCTTAGCTCAGATGGATAGAGCGTCGGACTACGAATCCGTTCAGGGGGTCTCCCTCGGGTCCGCACCGATCCTCACCGCCTGAGTTGTTGCAGCTTTGACGGAGTGTCGGTGCTCATGTTGCTCGATGAGCACCGATGCTTCGAGGCAGAGAACAAGGCAGAAAAAGGGGGGGGCGGAGAAAGGCGGAGTAAACCGAGCTTGTCCCTTCCGCTTCTTTCGCTACCTCACCCGAGCAGCCCGCCAACCTGCCTCGGTGCGCTCCTGGGACAACTTCCCGGCGTGAGCAGCCTTCCACCCGTTTGAGCGAGCCGCTTCCGCTGGTGAGGCGTCAGCGCCTCTTGGTCCTGCCTTTTCCCGACCGCCGTGGCAGCATGAGGCGGGATGGTACCCCTAGTATCGGGGGGTCTGGACCGGGCCTCCCGTCTGACGACGGGCCTGGAACGAGTCAATCGCTGACTGTGATAAGAACGGCCATCAGCTTGACTAGGACATCGAGAACCGTAACACTGGTGGCACATGATGGTTCGGGGACTTACTGACGTTCAGGTGCGCCAAGCGGTCAAGGCGGCGGGGCTCCGGTTCCTGAAGCCGCCCGGATGGTACGGCCAGCCGGGGAGCAAATCGGCCTTCATCTCGTTCACCATCCAGGCGCGGTCCCGCGAGACCCGTCATCGGGGATATGCCGATCTGTGCGCAAGGATCTTCGAACTGAATCCTCAGGCCGAGATCCCGCCCTGCTATTGCGGGACCACTCTCCTGTATCCAGTTGGGGTCGGCGCGGTGCCGAGCCTGGAGAGATTCACCATCACGCCCGAGCAGACGTTGGCCGCCGCTGGCGTCGATGAAGGGCAGTGGGCTGAATACAATCGGCGGTACTGCGCACTGCTCGGCGGGGTGCAGTAAGCGGGTGAGCGGCCGTCCCAGAGCATCGGGGCGGCCCGCCGCGGACGGGCTCAGTTACACTCGGACCGTGGATGTTACCTCGAGGATTCTACTGGTGCCGAAGGGGGGATTCGCTCGGGCCCCTCTTCGGCACGCCTGGCCATGTACCGAACTTTCGTGGATTCTCCTCGATGCGTCAAGCACTTCCGCGTCTCAGGTGGTTGACACTGAGTTACACGGATTCAGCCTGTTTGAGATTGGTTGTACTCCCGATTTACTCCCGGCCGAACCCCCCGGTATCCACGTCGGGATTTTCAGACCCGCCCGCATCCCCTGACTCGGACGGCTGATCTCTTGGTATTCATTGTGATTCGTAAGCCTTAGGTAGGTCGATCTGCTGCTCTGCTTCCGGATTAGGACGGATAGAGACGTATGGTTCGGTCCGAGTACAGTTCGAGTCAACTAGGACGACGTGCCCCGCTTGCGTCGTGGAGGCAATAGGAACTCAACTCCCTAACGGGTTCCCCGATGAAACTGTCCCCCGTCCCCGTGGACCATCCCGATGACCGCGGTGAGTGGTGCTCAAGCAAGCTACTAGGCGCAACCGTCGTCAGCATTCCGGGGCTCCTCGGCCCAGCGCACCGGCCCTGGAGCCCGTGGTGCGCTCGTGGGCCTACACCACGATCGCCGTCCGACCGCAGTCCGCACACGGGATGCCTGTGACACTGAAGGACTGGATCGTATAGGCATGGACCCGGCCGTGGTCCGAGGTGAGCACCAGTTGGATCGCGTCCGTCGGAGCCACCAGCTTCCCAGACTCGAACCGGTAGCCCACGTCCCTGCCCGCGATCAGGACGATGTTGAACCGGTCCCAATCATCCACGACGACGGCGCCTGCCGTGCTCGCGTCGACGATGAAGTCCGCGTAGGTCTGCGTGCTGGTCGAGTTGAAGATCGACTGCACCTGGAAGGTGGGATTTACGACGGTGTGTTTGGCGTACTTCTTCAGCTGGTAGCTCGTGGCCAGCGGATCGATGGGTGGGCTGTTGAGCAGCTGGCGCGCAGCGGCGCAAGCATGACAGTAGTGGATCGGCGGTGTCGCCATCTCTGCTTTTTCCAGTGTAGCCCCAGGTGTTCCGTCTCAGCGGTCTTCCCTCCCGCTGAGTGTCCTTACTGGGTAGCGAAGACCTCTCGGCGAAGGTGGTACGTGCTACCATTTTTTTGGCGGCATCGCACCATCTTGATAGCGCGTGGGGAGGGCGTCGGATGACACTCGCGATCGGGTTGGTAAATCCGGAAGGCATTGTCATAGCCGCGGACAGTCGTCAGTCCTACCGACACGCGGCGGTACGCATCGGCTCCGACAGCGCCATCAAAGTATTCGAGCTCACGGACACGGTGGTGGCGGCGACCTCCGGCTTTGCCTTCCTGCGGCCTCAGAACGCGCCCACGCCGCAAAATATCTCGACGCTCATCGAAGACTTCAAACCGACTCTCGCGCCAAACTCTACCGTTCAACAGGTCGCCACAGCGCTTCACGCGGCCTTCAGCACCATCTATGCGCAGCACATCGTGCACGTCCCCGGCGAGCCGTGAGCCCAGGAACCAACGCGATCCAGTTCATCGTGGCCGGTTACGATCAAGGGTCTCGTGTCGGCGAGTTGTTCGAATGCAATCTGCCGGGACCAGCTCCCTTGGCTGCCGTGCGGACCAGCAATAACGCGGGGCCGTGGTGGATAGGACAGAATGATGTCGCTGGGCGAGTGTTCAACGGCTTCGATGGTAGAATCCAGAACCTGCCGTTCGTTCAGGCTGCACATCAGGCTGGTCAAGCCTTCCCCCAACTGCAGCAGTTAATGTACATCGTGCACTGGCATACGATGACGCTTCAAGACGCCATCGACTTCGTCACGGGTATGATCCAGATCACGATCATCATCCAGCGCTTTGCCGATGGCATTCAGATGGCGCCCGGGGGCGTGCCCGGGGTCGGAGGACCGATCGACGTGGCAGTGATTCAGCCTGGAGGACCGGTGCGATGGATCGCTCGGAAGGCGCTTCACCCGTAGGCGTTCGATTCGATCCACTGGATCGATCGGTGTCGGGCCGCCCTAGCGGGGGTGCCGGTTCGCGTAAGGGCGGCAGGACCAATTGGCCCTCGACATCGATTGGACATGACTGTATCATTCACATATGCACAATGCTGTCGCCTCCGCACTGGTCCAAGCCGCTCACCGCGTCGAGGCGCGCCTGGAGGAGGCGTTAGCGGGCGTGGGCCTATCCATCGCGAAATTTGAGACGCTGTCTATCTTGGTGAGCCAGGACCGACCTATAAGCCTCAGCGAGCTTGCCTCGAAGCTCGTCTGCGTCCGGTCCAACGTCACCCAGTTGGTCGACCGTCTCGAAACGGAGGGGCTGGTAAAACGAGCCGATGACCCATCCGACCGGAGGGCTGTCCGCGCGGAAGTGACGGCGCTCGGACGGAAACGGCAGGCGGCCGGGACCCCGGTGGTCAACGCGGTGCTCCAAGATGTTGCTAACAAGCTGGCCGTAGTTGATTCCCAAAAGCTGAAAC
>WNFD01002937.1_pt1 | contig 22401 bp, 20 predicted proteins | sample 5400491 | NCBI WGS metagenome assembly WNFD01 (sample SAMN13153343, study PRJNA577476) | soil metagenome | isolation source: 120 cm saprolite under Douglas fir tree site 2 hole 2 replicate 2 | place: USA:California | collected 2015-04-18
CCGTGGTGATCTGCGTCTCGGACACCGGCACCGGCATTTCGCCGGAAGACAAGGACAAACTCTTTCTGCCGCATTTCTCGACCAAGGATCGCGGAACAGGACTCGGCCTGACCATCGCCGCCCGCATCGTGGCCGAACACGGCGGCAGCATCCATGTCGAGGACAATCTTCCAGTGGGGTCGCGCTTCCTTGTTGAACTTCCGGCCGTGGAATTGGCGCCCGCCTCCGTTGCCGACAACAATGGATCGGACGTCACTCGATGACCCCTGGACCGCATCTCCTCGTCGTGGACGACGAGGCCGGCATTCGCGAATCGCTCTCCTCGATTCTCGAGGACGAGGGCTACCATGTGGAAGCCGTGGGTTCCGCCGAGGAAGCCCTGGAGCGCGCCGCCGCCGGAGATTTCGAGGTCGTTCTCCTGGACGTCTGGCTCCCGGGGATGGACGGCCTCGAAGCGCTCAGCCGCCTGCAAGCGTCTCCGCGGCCGCCTGCGGTCATCATGATTTCAGGTCACGGCACCATCGAGACAGCCGTGCGGGCCACAAAGCTCGGCGCCTTCGATTTCATCGAGAAACCCCTCTCGCTCGAGAAGATCACCGTCCTGGTTCGCAACGCCATTCAACAGCGCCGCCTCGAAGAGGAAAACCAGCTGCTGCGCAGTGAACTGGGTTACCGCTACCAGGTTATCGGCGACAGTATTCCCATGAAGGCGCTGCGCCAGCAGATTGCCGTCACGGCGCCCACCAACGGCCGCGTGCTGATCTACGGTGAAAGCGGTACTGGCAAGGAGCTCGTTGCGCGCGCGCTGCATGCTGCCAGTCTTCGCGGCAAGGGCCCTTTCGTGGAAGTCAATTGCGCGGCCATCCCTGAGGAGCTGATCGAGTCCGAGCTCTTCGGCCACATCAAGGGCAGCTTTACCGGCGCCCTGGAAGACAAGATCGGCAAATTTCAAAAGGCCGATGGCGGGACGCTCTTCCTCGATGAAATCGGCGACATGAGCCTCCGCACGCAGTCGAAAGTGCTGCGCGTTCTCGAGGAACAGCGCTTCGAGCGCGTGGGTTCCAACGAAACCCTGAGCGTCGACGTGCGCGTTATCGCTGCGACCAACAAGCATCTCGAACAGGAAATCGCGCGCGGCGCCTTCCGCCAGGATCTTTTCTATCGCCTGAACGTGATTCCTTTTTACGTGCCGCCTTTGCGCGACCGCCAGGAGGACATCCCCACGCTGGCAAGATATTTCTTGAGGGAATTCAGCTCGGCCTACGCAAAGTTAACGCGCGAGCTCAGCGATTCCGCCCTGGAAATTCTGCTCCGCTATCCCTGGCCGGGAAATGTCCGCGAGCTGCGAAACCTCGTCGAGCGGCTGGTCATCGTGTGCCCCCAGGCGCGCATCGAGCCGCATCACCTCCCGCCCGAACTCTTCCGCGGCGCTGCGGAAAGCCCCCACCATCCTTACTCGACGCTGCATGAAGCCCGCAGCGCCTACGAGAGGGAATTCATCCTGCGGAAATTGCAGGAGCACCGCTGGAACATGACACAAACGGCCACGGCTCTTGGCCTGGAACGCAGCCACCTCTACCGCAAAATGAAGTCTCTGGGGATCGCCGCCCCTGACTAGAGATGGTCAAACCGGCAAAGCCGCCTCCCCGCCTCATTCTATTTCTCTTTTTCCCTTGGAATGGCTAATTCGTGTAGAATTCGCCCAACCGGTGCCTCATATTTCGCAAAACTGATTGGAACAGCGGTTCTCGCACGGACGCTCTTGGTCTGCCGCCGCTTCATTCACGGAAATTCTCAAGCATCTTCACAGGCCGGCCGGTCGCTTCAGGACGCACGTCGGAAACTGGGGGAGCCCCGATGAGGAGAATTTTTAGCTTTTTGACAGCGTTCTTGACCGTCGCGGTTTTTGCCGCGCAGGCGCAGACCACTACCGCCGAATCGGGACGCGCAACTTTCCTCGCGTCACAGTCACGGACATTTTTCCCGCATAACTGGGTCCGAGGTTATTCGGATTTCTCCGTGGCGCCGTCTCACAACGAACCGGATCTTGGACGTTGCATGTTTCCTCAGCCAACCAGTGCGGGCGGTACAGCTTCCACGTGCACGGCCTACGCACGCTATCTGTTCAGCGGATATATTGAGTTTCAACCGCTGGGCCGCACTCCAGCGCGGCATTTCTTTCTATTCTTCGAACCCAAATTCAGCTTTGGAAGAAATATCCCCCAGCTCGCCTACACCGCATCCATGATGCCGATTGCATTCGACCGTTCGATTGGAATCGGTTTCCAATTGCCGAGACACTTCGAACTGCGCGCGACGCAACATCAGGTGGATTGGCTCGGACGTTATAGCAAGCCGCTGGGCACGGCGGATCTTCGCACCAATGGCCCTTACGGTCTTTATGCCACCTTTGGCGTGCGCTGGTCTTTCGGCGGATATGGACGCCAGGGAGCCCCGTCTGACTATTAATCCCGTAATCTAAGAGCCCTGGACTACTTTACGATGGCGAGAACTGAACTCGCGATGCTTCGTGCACAGAAGTTTCTTATTCTTTGTCGTCCAGTTCGCCTGCAAGCCCTTCCAGTTGGTAACGCCAGTCGAGCTCACGCACCTTTTGGGGATTTTCCCGCCAATCCGGCGCGACTTTCACGAACAGTCCGAGGTAGATCTTGCTGCCGAGGATCGCCTCGAGTTCCTTGCGGGCATCCGTTCCAATCTTCTTGAGCATCTCGCCTTTGTGGCCGATCAGTATTTTTTTCTGCGAATCGCGCTCCACATTCATGATCGCTTCGATGCGCAGCAGCTTGGGCGTTTCTTCGTACTTTTCAACCACCACGGCGAGCGCGTACGGCACTTCGTGGTACATCACCTGAATGGCCTTCTCGCGAATGATCTCGGCGGCCAGGAATCGCTCCGGCTGGTCGGTCACCTGATCTTCCGGGAAGTACGGCTCTCCCTCCGGCAACTGCTTCAGAATCTCGTCAAGCAGCTCTTCGCACCCGGCGCCGTGCAATGCGGAGATGGGCAGGATCGCGGCGAATTCGAAGGCCTTCGCAAAAGCATCGATCAGCGGCAGAAGCTTTGGCTTGGGCAAACGATCGACTTTGTTCAGCGCCAGAATTGTTTTTCCGCGAAACCGCTTCGCTTTCTCCAGCAACAAATCATCCGCATGGGGATGCATCCGGCTGGCATCGACCATCAGCAGCAACACGTCGATCCCCTCCAGCGCCGCCGCTACTTCCTGCATCATCTGACGACCCAGCGCCGAATCGGCCTCGTGCAGACCCGGCGTGTCGATAAAAACGATCTGCCCTTGCGGCTTGGTCAGGATTCCCTGGATGCGGTTGCGCGTGGTCTGCGGTTTAGAGGTGACGATGGCGATCTTCTGCCCGACCAAGCGATTCACAAGGGTGGACTTCCCCGCATTCGGCCGCCCGACGATGGCCACAAATCCGGATCGAAAATCCCGCTGTTCCGCGCTGTTTTTATTTTTAGACATCAAGGTTTCACGACCGGCAGCTCGAGCGCGCTGGGATGCTCCGTATCGTGCAGCAGCACAATATGCGCCGTCTTGGCATCCTTCCCCGTTTCTGCTGCGACCACCCCGCCGCTGTTGTAATTCTTTTCAGCGCCCGTCGAATTGATGCTGCGCACCACCAGACGCAGCCTGCTACCCTTCGCGATTCGCCGCGCGAAAAACATGAAATTGTCGAACGCGTATTTTTCTATCTTTCCCGCCACCACCGGCATCGCTTCGCGCAGCGACTCGCGGTATCTCGCTCGCATCGATGCGCTCGTCAGCGCCACCGAGCCGCCGTCCGGCAAAATCTCGTAGAGATCCACTTCCAGGTCGGTGTCCGACACATCCATCTTGAGCCACACCGTCAGCTTAGGGAATCCGGCGATCTCGATGGCCTCCGTGAAGGGCTCGCTATGGTAGATCACTCCCTCGCCAAACAGATTCAACACCGCCCGCTGCGAAGTCAGCGAATTGCCGTCGTCCTCGGTCTCCGCACTGCCTGGCCTCGTATCCAGCGGGTCATACGTCCACGAATCCATCGCCGCTGATGTGCTGGGCTTCCCCTCCGTCAACACCCCTGATCGAAACACTTCACTGGCATCGCCATTCGAACCGAGATACTGCGTCTTTGCCGCATTCGAGATACTCTCGAGACTGTCCGCGTACTTCCATTCCTCCGCTCCAACCACATAATAAGCCACGCGCTTCTTCAGAAATTCCGGTTTCGGCCCGCCCTTCATCGCCCAGTCGTACCATTCCGTGTGCAACTTGTTCAGGTCGAGGACGCTCGCTTGGCCGAATTTCAGTCCTCCCACTTCCGCTTTCGGCGTGCGCGTCCCCGCGTGGTCCCACGGCCCAATAATCAGGTAGTGATTCGCCTTGGCTTCCGCCGTCCCGTACCGCATATGCCGCTTGTAAAAGGTGAACGCGCCCGGCTGATCTCCGTCGTAGTGTCCAGTGATCGTCAGGATTGGCACACTCATTCTCTTATACTGATCCGGGTTCGGCACCATCGCATCGTGATACGCATCCGGAGTCGGATGCTTCAGCCAATTCTGAAAGACGGCCGAAGGATTTCCGATCAGTTTGTCGTAGTCCTGAAACGCCACGTGAGCCAAGTACATCTCGCGCGACTTGGACGACCAGAATGCGCCGTTCCCGAAAAGATTGGCGTTGCCCGTCACGCCGCTGGTAAAACTCAGCCATTGCATGTCGTACGGCGCAAAAATATTGTACTGGAACGGAAAATCCACACCCGGATGCGCCGCTGCCGCCGGGACAATCGTCACCAGGTGCGGAGGAAATTCCTTCAAGACCGTCCACTGGTCGAATCCCGCGTACGAGCCGCCCCACATCGTCACTTTGCCATTGCAGTACGGCTGCTTCGCGAGCCATTCCACCACGTCGAATCCGTCTTTGCCCTCATTCACAAACGGCTCGAAATCGCCGCCGGAGTTTCCGCGCCCCCGCACATCCACCAGCGCGTACACGTACCCATGCTTTGCAAAATACACGGCGCGGTCCGTGTACGAATCTCCGATGTACGGCGTGAAAGTAAAGATAACCGGCAGAGGCTCTTTCTGTCCGTGCGGCGTGAACACCGTCGCGTTCAGTTTCACTCCGTCCCGCGCCGGAATCTTCACCGCCCATTGCATGTCAGTGCTTGGCTCTTCGGCAGCAGGCTTTTGCTGCGCGCTCGCCATGGCCGTCCCCATCAGGATGGGCAGCGCCCATCCGGCTGCGGCCGCACAAACCTTTTTCAACGTCACACCGAGCATCTCTTCCCCCCGCACTTCGATGGATTGCTTTTACCTTATAGTTCGAAAACCAGGATCCAGAAAGTCTACCGCTTTGTGGGAACAGCCTTCATCTGCTTGCGAATCCGCACGCGCAACACTTTTCTCTGATTTGCTTCCAGGACTTCGAAGCAATGCTCCGCCAGATCGACTTTGTCACCGGGCGCCGGCACTTTGCCGGAGGCATGACTCAGCAAGCCCGCGAGTGTGGTCACCGCCTCATCCGTCTTGTCGCCGAACTTCACGCCAAGTAATTCCTCGACGTCGCCGATGGGCATGCTGCCGCGCATGACCAGGCCGCCATCCGGTTCACGCACGACATCCGGCGCCGGAGGCTTTCCATCGTTTCCGCTTTCGCCAACGATCTCTTCCACCAAGTCTTCCACGGTGGCGATGCCCGCCACCGTTCCATGCTCGTCGATAATCACGGCCAGCGGCTGACCCTTCTGGCGCATTTCGCGCAGCAACTCCGAACCAACCTTCGTTTCCGGTATGAAGAGAACGGGTTTGACCAGTTCACGCACCTTGCGCTTGAGCAAATCCTGGTCCGCGATTTGCAAAAGGTCCTGCGAGTATGCGACGCCGAAAATATCGTCGAGCGATTTCTCGTATACGGGAATCTTGTTCAATTTCGTCGCGACAACTTTGGCGTGCAGGTCTTCGAGCGTGGCGTCCGCCGGCAGGGCCACAATGTCGGGCCGCGGCGTCATCACTTCGCGCACGCGTTTGTCGCTGAATTCGACGACCTGCTCGATCAAGTCCGCCTGCTCCGGCTCGATGATGCCTTCTTCTTCCGCAACTTCCACCAGCGCTTCGATTCCCTCTTCCGTGCGCTGCTCTTCGGTTTTCTCGATCTCGCGCTCCGAAATACGCGCGAGCGATTCCGCGCCTTCCAGGAATACGCGCACCGGCCAGACGAACCACATCGCCCCGCGAATCAACGGCAAGAGGGGAAGCAGCCAGCGCCCCTTCGTGCGGTACAACAACATGTCCGGAATAAAGTGCATGGCGATGACGACTTCGAGCACCAAAAACACGCAGAACTCAACGAAAGATTCCCACGTGCCCGGGACGAAGTACACCACGCCTCGCGTCGTCTCCAGCACCAGGAACGCCAGCCAGAAGTGTCCGAGGATTCGGAAGGTCCGCCCGCCACTGCGGCGGTTGATCCTCAGCCTTGGCTCGATCTCCGCTTCAAAAATTTCCAGATGTTCGTGGACGCGGCCCGTCGTCATGCGGCCCAGTTCGCGGTAAATCAAAGTCAGGTAGGAGAAAATCGGCAGGGTAAAACCTACCAGCACAACGCTCAGCGCATAGAGCCAGCTTAAATTCATCACGCCAGTCCGAGCCGTTTTCGCAGCTTCCGCTCAATCCCGTCCATTTCGCCGCGATCGGTTTCGTGGTCGTAGCCCAGCAGATGCAAGACGCCGTGTAGAATGAGCACTTCAAGTTCACCCGAAAGCTTCCGCCCGTTTTTTCTCGCATAGCGCCGCGCCGTCGCTGGAGAGATGGCAATGTCGCCCAGGTATTCGCCGGCTTCTATCGTCTTTGAGCCGCGCCGCAGCCGGACCGGTCTACGCCGCATCACGCTGGGGAACGAAAGCACGTCGGTAGGACCCTTCTTCTTGCGAAACGTCTCATTCATACGTGCGATCTCTGCATCACTCACCAGGCAAACCGTCAGGTCCGCTTCGTCCACGCCCAGTTCGTGTTTCGCGCGGCGCAGAAACGTCTCGAGCTGCCCACGCGCTGCGCGCACCGCTCGTTGCCGGTTCAGAATCATCCTTGCTGGATTTCTTTTTCGCGTTCTTTCCCGGAATTTCTCGCCGGAGTTCCCACTTTGCCATTCGCGGCGTTTCCGCCGCGCTGCGGTTGAGCTACATCATACTCTTCATAGGCGCGGATGATCTGCTGCACGAGGTTGTGCCGCACCACGTCCTTCTCTCCGAACTGCACCACGCCGATCCCGTCGATCTTCCCGCAAACTTCCAGCGCTTCAATCAAACCGGATTTTTTCCCCTGGGGCAGGTCAATCTGCGTCACGTCGCCGGTAATCACGGCTTTGGAGTTGAACCCCAGCCGCGTCAGAAACATCTTCATTTGCTCGCTGGTAGTGTTCTGCGCTTCGTCGAGGATGACGAACGAATCATTGAGCGTGCGTCCCCTCATGAACGCCAGCGGCGCAACTTCGATGATTCCCTTTTCCAAAAAGCGCTCCAGCTTGTCCGCGTCCAGCATGTCGTAGAGCGCGTCGTACAGCGGCCGCATGTACGGATCGATCTTCTGCTGCAGCGTGCCCGGCAAAAATCCCAGCCGCTCGCCCGCTTCCACCGCAGGCCGCGCCAGGATGATGCGGTTCACTTGCTTCGTGAGCAGCGCGCTCACCGCCATGGCTACGGCGATGTAGGTCTTCCCGGTGCCTCCGGGACCGATGCCGAACATCATGTCGTGCTTCTCGATCTCTTCCATGTAGTGGCGTTGGCTGGCGTTCTTCGGCGTGACCTGTTTCTTGCCGAACGAACGCGTCCGCGCGTGTTCGAACATCCCGCGCGGCGATTCGTGGGGTTCCTCGGTCGCCACGCGCATCAGCGACTTCACCTCCGCGGCGGAAAGCGTGCGCCCGTGCCGGGTGAGGTGGTTGTACTCCTCCACAATCTTCACGGCTTGGTCGACGCTCTCCTGCTCGCCTTCGACGGTCAGCCGCGTGTCATGCAGATGCGTGCGCACGCGCAGCGAATCCTCGAGCTGGCGCACATTTTCATCCAGCGTGCCGAAGAAGGGTTCAATTTGTCCGGAAATGTGAACGGTACGTCGCATCCAATTGGAAGGTCTTCCTACTGCAGGAACCGGGTGGCCGATGGGATTCCTCCTGTTTGTGCGTGACCGCTTTGCGGTTCACTCAGGGAGAAACTCTTTACACCCTAACCCAGCGCTGTGTCGCGGTCAAGTCAGCGGTTTGTGACACAAATCAACGCCAACTTCACGGCCAAGTGGAAACATAAGTATTTCCGATTGGTAGCCAGTGAACTAGAGGACGACTGCATGCCCGAAGTGTACTTTCTTCTCTTGCACAATACGAGAGTTTCGCTTCTCGGTTAGCACTCCGGCAAGATAGGGCACTTCAGGTATGACGTCGACCTGCTCGCGCGCAAATTTCCCCTGGAATGAATACTCTCTCCCGTCCACACTCACCGTGCGAAACGCAAAGCCCTGCGGCGTAAACCGGGACCACGCAAACTGGAAGTGCCTCTGATCGACGTGCAAGCCGGGCGACGTCGGCGCTTCCGGATCGTTCTCCTTCGGCGGGATCGGCTTCCCGTCCGGACTGATTACAAGCGCTGTTTGACCGCCTCCCGGATCACCCAAATCCGCATAATAGAGGCCGTAAAGGTCGGCGACCTTCTCTTCCTCCGTTTGTTCCGCGGCAGAAGCCTCCGACCGGGGCAAAAGGCTCGCGGCTGACCGCTCTCGCAGCGCCTCTTGGATCGCTTTCTCCGCCAACGGTGCCATCACCGCGTACCCTGCTGCATTGGGATGGAGCCCGTCATCGCTGAGCTCTTTCTTGAGCAAACCCTTTTCATCCACCGTCGCGGAAAAATAGTCGAGATATACGTGGCCATTCTCCGAGGCGTACTTTTTAATCCAGGCGTTCAGTTCCAAAATTTTCTCCGGCGGCCGCTTGATGCGCATGTCCAGCGGATTGCCTTCGCGATCATGTCCGTAGTTGCTCACCGGCATCACGGAGGACAACACCGCGCGAATCCCATTCGCGCGGGCCAGCTCCGCCATCGAAGCAAGATTCCCTTCGGTTTCTTCGAGCGTGATCGGCCCCGTATTCCCCGCAATGTCGTTCGTGCCCGCCAGAATCACCACCACTTTCGGCTGCAGCGCAATCACGTCGGCGCGAAAGCGCAATACCATCTGCGGCGTCGTCTGCCCGCTAATTCCCCGCCCGATGTAGGGCTTCCCCGGAAAAAATCCCCCGAACTGCGGCAGCACCCACATGTCCGTGATGGAATCGCCCATGAACACGACGCGCTGCTCGTCCTTCTCCGGAGCGGCGACTTTTGCGTTGGCATCCCGATAGTGCGCAAGATCCGGCCAATCTTTCAGCCGCTTCTCCTGCGCTTCCAACCTCGCCTTCGCTTCTGCCAATTCCGCGCAATTTCCGGCAGGCTTCGCCGGCACATCCGTCTGCGCCTGCGCAAACAGCCCGTTGGCGCACACGGCCAGCGTCACAACGAGACGAGCAGCCAACTTGAAAGCAGTCTCCATGGATCTCCCCTTCCTCTTCCTGCTGAGAACTAACGACTAAAAAACCAAGAACTGAAAACTGACAACCAACTTTTTCGCTTGGAAATGGGATTTCAACTCTCAAGGAAATGTCGCGCGAAGTGAATCAATCCGCCGCAACCGCGCGCGTTTTCGCCCATTCGCGAATGGCTTGCACCTCTTCGGCGCGCGTCACGCTGAGAGGCTGCGTGCTCTGAATCTCGGCAATCAGGATTTCCGTGCTCAGTTGCTGCTTGGCACTGAACGCCGTGTACAGGCCCGCCACAATAGCTTGCTCGATCTCCGCGCCAGAAAAACCGTTGCTGGAGGCAGCCAGCTTCGCAAGATCGAACGCACCGGAATCACGTCCGCGTTTCTTCAGATGCAGCGCGAACAACGCCGCCCGCACTTCCGCATCCGGCAAATCCACGAAGAAAATCTCGTCGAAGCGTCCTTTGCGAAGCATCTCCGGCGGCAGGACCTTGATGTTATTCGAGGTGGCCGCAAGGAAGACCCCGCTCTCGCGGTCCTGCATCCACGTCAGCAGCGTGGCCAGCAACCGCTGCGACAATCCCGCATCAGCATCTCCGCTCGATCCCGCGGACGCAAACGCCTTCTCAATCTCATCAATCCACAGCACCATCGGCGCCAGCTTCTGCGCCAGTTCCAAAGCCTTGTGCAGCCGCCGCTCGCTCTCGCCAACAAATTTGTCGTACAGTGCGCCCGCGTCCAGCCGCGCCAATTCGTATCCCCATTCTCCAGCCACGGCGCGCGCCGCCAGGCTCTTGCCGCAGCCCTGCACTCCGGTGATGAGGATTCCCTTCGGCGGCACCAATCCAAATCGCTGCCCTTCTGGCGTCAGCGCGCTCTTTCTTTTTCCCAACCACTCTCGCAAATGCCGCAATCCCGCCACATCGCCAAACGACGCATCCCGCCGCACCGTTTCGATCAATCCTTCGGTCTTCAGCGTTTCTCGCTTGGTCTCCAGCACGGCATCCAGCAATCCTGCGTCAGCCTTACCACGCGCCATCACGGACTTGCGCAGCGCACGCAGAGCTTCCTCTTCCGGCAATCCCACAAGATTCCGCGAAAGCTGTCCCATTGCGGCCGCGTCCAAAACCACTGGAATGTGCTGCTCGCGATTCAGTTCCGCCAGCACCTGCTTCACGCCGGGAAGCAGATCCTCCGCCGCCGGCAAACCCAGCTGAAAGGGCATCGCATCGCCCTGCAGATCCGGTGGCACTTGCATCGCCGCCCCCGTGAGCACAATCGATCGCCGCACGGTGCGAAATTTTTCCGCCAACTCGCGCAACCGGCGGCAGATTTTGTCGTTTTCGCAGTAGCGCGCAAAATCCTTCAGCAAAAAAATCCCGTCGCCCTGAATCAGCGCGACGTTCGAAAGTGCCTGTTCGGGATTGTCGGTGTTGTACAGCGGCGCTCCATGAGCCTTGGCCAGACCCGTCGTGACGCTCCATTCGTACAGCGGCACACCCAATTCCGTCGCCACATCCAGCAACAAGGATTCGAGCCGCTCCTCCTCCGGGGTCTCCACCGTAATGATGGGGTGCCGCGAATTGATGAGCAGCCTCAGCTCGTCGTGCTTATTCTGCTGCTTCACGCGACCCGGCGAGCCGGCGTTTGTGTCAGCGAAGGAAGGCGGCATCCCCGGCGCGCCGGAAGGATCTTTCAGCTCGTTTGACAAAGCCGTGAGCCTCGTTTAACGTTAGAAGTTTGAGCGATACGCAAAAGGAGCGATAGATGGCCCAGGGACAGGCTACCAAAGTTAAGAAGAAGAAAAAGTCGGTTTTGAAGCGGGCGGCGCAATCTCGTCAACGCGCCGAAGTGAACCGCGCCAACCGCACCCGGGTCCGCACGCTGATGCGGCGTCTGCGCACCGCTATCACCGCCGGCGACGCCACCGCTGCGGGCAATCTTCTTCAACCCACGATGTCGGCAATCGACCAGGCCATTGGCAAGGGCGTGCTGCACGAGAACACCGCCAACCGCTACAAGTCGCGCCTCACGCTGGCATACAACGGCATCAAAGCGAAGGCCGCGAAGTAGCAAGAATCTCCCGCTTTTCTATCTAGCTCAGTTTTTGTAGGGGCGGGCCTCGGCCCGCCCGTTCTTTTTTCTTCCTGTGAGGCCCGATGTCAACAGCGATCTCCATGACCCGCGTTTCCCAATCCCGTCTCACGGAAGCGCTGCGCGAAAATTCCGAATTTGGCGCCACCTTCAGCGACCACATGCTCGTCGCCGATTGGGAAGCAGGCTCGTGGAAGCAGCCTCATATCGTTCCCTTCGGCCCGATCTCGTTTTCTCCCGCGCTGACTCCGTTCCACTATGGCCAAGCCATTTTCGAAGGCTTCAAGGCGCATCGCATCGCCGGTGGTGGCGTCGCACTCTTTCGTCCGCGCGATAATTTTGCCCGCTTAAACCGTTCCGCCGCGCGCCTCGCCATGCCCGAAATTCCGGAGTCGCTTTTCCTCGAAGGCGTCACCGAACTAGTTCGGCTCGATCGCGATTGGATCCCGCATCGCGAAGGCGGCTCCCTCTACGTCCGCCCGACGTACTTCGGCGTTGACGACACCCTTCTCGTTCGCCCCGCCAATCGTTTCCGCCTCATCGTCATGACTTCTCCCGTCGGCCCCTATTTCGCGCAGCCCATTCGCCTTCTCGCCGAAGAGCGCTTCGTCCGCGCCTTCCCCGGTGGAACCGGCGACAGCAAAGCCGCCGGCAACTACGCCGGTGGCCTCCTCGCCGCGCGCCTCGCCCAGGAAAAAGGCTTTCACAACGTCCTCTGGCTCGACGGCGTCGAGCGCCGCTTCGTCGAAGAGTCCGGCGTCATGAACGTCTTCTTCGTTCTCGATGGCAAAGCGATCACTCCGCCTCTCAGCGGCACGATTTTGCCGGGCGTCACGCGCGACTCTGCTCTGACTTTGCTGCGCGAGATGGACATCCCCGCCGAAGAACGCCAAATCTCCATCGACGAAGTTCTCTCCGCTCACGCCACTGGAAAACTCACCGAAGCCTTCGGCGCCGGAACCGCCGCCATCGTTGCTTCCATCGCCTGCATCCGCTACCGCGATCGCGACCTGCAGTTCTCCGCCGTTTCGAATTCCTCCGTCGCCGCACGGCTCCGCTCCAGTCTCGTCGCCATCCAAACCGGCCGCGAACCGGACAAACACAATTGGCTCTTGCCCGTCTGACCTCGCGGGAAAAGGTGCGCTCGATGAACTACTACGCCTTGCTCTACGAACTCGTCGAAAACATGGTCACGCGCCGCGCCCCTTTCCGCGAAGAACATCTGCGCCTCGCCCGCGAAGCCCGCGAACGCGGTGAACTCGTTCTCGGCGGCGCGCTCGCCGAACCCGTCGATCGCGCGCTGCTCGTTTTTTACGTGGACGACAAAAGCAAAGTCGAAGCCTTCGCCCGCAAAGATCCCTACGTCGTGAACGGCCTCGTTAAAAAATGGGAAGTCCGCCCCTGGAACGTCGTCGTCGGCAACGAGCCGCCCGTTTCCTCCGCCTCCTCAGCCCCGGCATCGGGCACAATCTTGCGCCGCTGGTCCGCCCACACCACCGAAGCGCAATTGCCCAAATATCTCGGTCACTTTTCCAAAAATGTTCTGCCCGAGCTCCGCCGCGTCCCCGGATACCTCGGCGCCATCGTCTCCCTTCGCCACCTCGAAAGCGATATCGAAATCGTGGTCGAAACCACCTGGCGTTCCCTCGATGCCATCCGCACCTTCGCCGGCCCCGACCTCGAAGCCGCCGTCGTCGCCGACGAAGCCGCCGCCCTGCTCACCAACTTCGACCGCCGTGTCCGCCATTCCGAAATCGTCGTAATCGATCGCCCTTAGTTCCCGCACGGGCGTCACCCGCACTTCACAACGCGACAATCTTCCTGTAACGCAGGCACTTCACTCTCTCTCCGCCCGTTGAAGTTCTCAACACCAAAGTCGAGAGAGGAGATTGCATGTCCCTGCAGCAAATCGTTTCGAAATCCTTGCACGGTCTTCGCGTCGCTATGGTCGCTGTGTCCGTGTTTCAATTCAGCCTGGGCGGCCCGCTTGCCGGCTCGCTGGAGGCCCACGAGACAGAGCACACTCGCAGCCCCATCAAACACGTCATCATCATCGTTGGGGAGAACCGCAGTTTCGATCATCTCTTTGCCACCTACAAGCCGAAGCAGGGCGAGTCCGTGGACAACCTGCTCTCGAAGGGCATCGTCAACGAGGACGGCACTCCAGGCCCCAACTATTCCCTTGCAGCCCAGTTCGCCGCTGACGCGACGGACAGCAACGAATTTCAACTCAGCCCCAAGAAAAAGTCCCTCTATTCCAAGCTTCCCGCACCCCTCAATGGAGGCCCTACGGATGTTTGCAAGGACAATGGGATCTGCACGCTTGGCGACGCCACGTCTTCCGAAAACGGTCTGGACGCAAACTACTATCCCTTCCTGTTGACCGGAGGTACGGGCCTCAAAGGCAAAGTTCCTGATACGCGCATCGACGGCGTGAACGGCTCCGCGCCTTACTCCAGCTTGCCGCCGGGACCGTTCCAACTCACCAATTCGAACGGCAAGGACACCTTCACGTGGGACTCCTACGCCGCCAGCCCCGTCCACCGTTTCTACCAGATGTGGCAGCAGTTCGATTGCAACGCCGCTCACGCGACTCACCGCAATCCCAGCGGCTGCCTCGGCGATCTTTTCACCTGGACCGAAGTGACCGTCGGCTCCAACGTAAATGGCGTCGCGCAACCGTCAAATTTCAGCACCGATTTTTCGCCCACCGCGAAGACAACGGGTGAAGGCGCCACCGCCATGGGCTTCTACAATGTCTTGCAGGGCGACATGCCCTATTTCAAGGAACTCGCCGACCACTATTCGATGAGCGACAACTATCACCAGCCGGTCATGGGCGGCACCGGCGCCAACAGCATTATGCTTGGTTTTGGCGACGCCATCTCGTTTAGCGATGCAGATGGCAAACCAGCCCAGCCGCCTCATAACGAGTTCATCTGGGGTGGCACGCCGGACGCAGGCACTGTGGACGAAATCGAGAATCCCAACCCGGTTTCCGGCACCAACAACTGGTGGACTCAGGACGGATACGGTGGCGGAGGTTTCGGCTCGCCCGTTTACGGTGGCGGAAGCTACAGCAACTGCGCCGACCCGGATCAGCCGGGCGTGGGGCAAATCCGCAAATACCTTGGCTCGCTGGCTCGCCCCATCAACCCCAACTGCGAGGAAGGCCATTACTACCTGCTGAACAACTACAATCCGGGCTATTTCGGTGATGGCTCGAACGCTTACACTGATCACTTTGTGTTTAACACTCCATTTACGATTCCCGGGACGACTCAGCGAAGCATCGCCCACGTTCTCCTTGAAAAAAACATCTCCTGGAAATACTACGGGGATCAGTGGAATCACTACCTCACCGACAAATATCAGCTCAACTATGGCACCGTCGGCCCGAACAGCGACCAATACTGCAACATCTGCAACCCGTTTCACTATCAGACGCAAATCATGGCCAACGATGCCGTTCGCACCACCCACATCGTTGACTCCACCGATCTTTACAGCGACATCGCCAGCGGCACCTTGCCCGCCGTCTCCTACGTCAAGCCCAGCGGTTGGGTGGATGGTCACCCCGCCTCGTCCAAATTTAATCTCTTCGAAGGCTACGTGAAGAAGATCGTCGACGCCGTCCAAAGCAACAAGGAACTCTCGGAGAGCACCGCGATCTTCATCACCGTGGATGAAGGCGGCGGCTACTATGACTCCGGCTACGTCCAGCCGCTCGATTTCTTCGGCGACGGCACCCGCATTCCTCTGATCGTGGTTTCCCCGTACAGCCGCGGCGGCCACATTTCACACTCTTACTCCGACCACGTCTCGATTCTGAAGTTTATCGAGCGCAACTGGAACCTGCCCACAATCACCAATCGCAGCCGCGACAACTTCCCCAATCCGAAGTCGGAGTGGGACAACCCCTACGTTCCAAAGAACAGTCCCGCCATCGGCGATCTGTTCGACCTGTTCGACTTCGGACACGTCGGCGGCGATCAGGACGGCGGCAACTGAGAATTAGCTCGCTGGCATCAACAAAAAGGGCGGCCCCTCGCCGCCCTTTTTCCGTTTTCCAAGCACTTTCCTATGAACTTTCTTCTCTGCGACCTCTGTGTTCTCGGCGTCCGGCGCCTGCCCCGACCCGGTCGGGGTGTTAATTCTTTTTCCTGGCTTTCTTAGCCGCGCGCGGCTTGCGTCTCTGGGGACGTCAACTGCGTCACCAAAAATTCCAGCACCGTCCGCGGCTCGGCTCCGCCGCCCTTCAGCCGGTCATCTGCATTTCGCAATGCGTGCAATCCCGCCAGCAGGCGCGGTTTCGAAATCTTCCGCGCGCTTTGCAGCGCCAGCTCGGCCTGCTCCGGCCGCATCCCCAGCGCGCGCGCTGCCTGCCACCCATTCGTGACGCCCTTCACTTCGCTCGCCTCGATCAATTTGCGGTACATCCACGCCATCGCGCCCAGCATGGAGAGCGGCTCTTCGCCGTCGCGCAGCAAGCGGTCCAGGAATTCCAGTGCCTTTTTCGGCTGCCGCGAGGCCAGCAGGTCCGCCAATTCCCAGACCGTCGTCGTCTTCTCGGAAATCACCAGCGCGCTCACGTCCGCGCGCCCGATCACTTTTTTCTCCGCCGCGTACGTCGCCAGCTTGTCGATCTCGGTTTTCAGCCGCATCAAATCCGCAGCCACAAACTCCGCCAGATCTTCCGCCGCGCCTTTTTCGAACTCCACCGCCTGCTCTTTCCCGATCGCCCGCGCCAGCGCCACGGCCGCCGCTTGACGCTCCCCGGCGTTTTCGCCCAGCCCGCATTCCACCACCAGCGCCTTTTCCGCCAGCAGCTTGCCCAATTTCATCCGTTGATCCAGCCCCGTCGCTTCCAAGACCAGCACTGTGAAAGGCGCAGGATTTTCCAGATACGCACCAAGCTGCGCCAGTGCCTCGTCCCGGTTTTTCTCCCCGAGCTTCTCGATCGCTTCCACATCCTCGAGGAAAACCACCTGCTGCGGCGAAAGCATGGGAAGCGTCTGCGCCTGTTCGAACGCCGCCTGCGTCTCTCCGCGCTCCGCCGAATACCTCGACACCGCCCAGGTCCGCGACGCTTCCGGCACGAATCTCTCGATCAATTGCGTTCGGCAGGCGTCGCGAAGGTACGGCTCTTCCCCCAGCAGAAGAATTGCCGGAACGGGTTTCCCCTGCTCCAGTCGCCTCATCAATTCTTCCGGCGATACCCGCGCCATGCGCTCCCCTTCACGTCCTTGCGGACGAATCCATACACTCTTTTTGCCGACCAGCAAGAACCAAAAGAAACTAAACTCTTTTCTTCTCCGACTAAAAACTAAGAACTTAGAACTAAGAACTAACAACCGACCACTCAGGCCCGGCAATGAGAGAATTTTTTCTTCTCTTACTGACAACTGAATCCTGAACACTGATTACATTCTCATTCGCGCAGCGCTCAGACATCCACCACCGCCGCCACCAGCCGCTCCGCAAAGTCCTGCGCCATGCGCTCCAGCGCCGGGTCTTGCTCCTCAAAAAAATTCTTAATGCTGTTTGGGTTATTCGCGTCCGTCGAAATCTCGTACTGGTTGCGGAAAACAAAATTGTCCGCGTGATAGAGAATCTTACCCGTCTCGCGCTCTTCGAAGGTGATCTCGCACTTCAGGGTAACCAGCATGGTCGTCGCGCGCCCCGTCGCCGTATCAAACAGCAACGGCACGGCTTCCACGCTCAGCACCTTGCCTCGCAGCACGGCGTCGCCGTTCGCCGGATCGGGCACCACGCGGTACGAAGTCTTCGCCAGGAATTCATGCACCGTAGCGGTCGTCAATCTCTGTTCGATGCGGTAGCTGGTCGTCTTGTTCTCCAGCGCGGGCACCGCAATCACATGGATGCTCTTGGGCAGCGAGTCGCTCCGCCCCGCCACGCGATACCCGCAGCCCGCCGATACCAGAGCCAACACCGCCGACATTCCCAGCACTGCCGTGCATCCCCACTTGAGTTTCATTCCGCGAGTTTCTCCGCCAGCTTCACCGCATTCCATGCCGGCAATCGAATATTATCCGCCGCACCCCAGAACCACCAGGTGTCGCGCCGTCCCGAATCCGGCTCCGGAGCCGCGAGATGAATGGACTTCTCGCCTGCCACGCTTACGTTGCTGGGCGCATCTTCCGAGCCAGCGGCAATCACAAAGCCGGCGGATTTGCACGCAGCCTCAATTTTTTCCAGGTTCAATCCAGATGCAAGGGGATCAAATCTCGCCGAGGCAGCAAACGCGGTCCCGTAAAATACCGGAGCGTGCACAACCTGAATCGCCGGAACTAAGTCCGCTCCATCGAGCAACACCCTCGCTTCCATTCGAACGCGCTCTCGAACTTTCGCCAACTTCTGCGAGGCCTCCGCGCCAAAGCGATTTAGGAGATTGAATGCAACCTGCGCGTCAAAAAAGGGTTTTCCCACGCTCTGCAATGCGAGCAACTGTCCAGTCTGGCTCTCCAGCTCTTCGATTCCTCCACGCCCGGATTCGGATACCGGTTGAAAACAAACCGCGGATAGGTACTGCAATCCCAACTCGCGAAGCGCAAAGGAAAGTGCAATCACGGCTAAGCCGGCAGCCGAAGGCGTGGCAAACATTGCCGCCTGGGGATGGAATGCTCGTTTCCGGAAGGACTCGATTTCGGGAAACCAGACTTCGGTTTCCGTTTCGTCAAACGCTGCTCCGCTTAAATCAATGATGCGCCCACCGCTTTGCATCGCCGCGCCGATATTTCTCCGCGTGAATTCCGGCGAGCCTGTGAAGAAAAGCAATCGCGCCCTTTCGAAGCTCCCTTCTTCCACCGGCTGAATCACCGCCGGCTCCCCGCCCGCTTCCGTCAATGTTCCGGCGGCAACTTCCTCATCGACCAGCCGCAAATCCCAGCCCGCAAAACGGCTTTCCTCGAGCAGCGACTTCAGCTCCGCTCCAAGGAGCGAGGACGCACCGGCGATGACGATCCTTTGGGATTCCCGTTCAAACGAAGGCATGAATCACGCGGTCCGCGAAACCATACGATGGCGCACGAAGCGCACCAGATGCAGCGCCCCGCCTGCCGCCGCATACGTGCCCGCCAGGATCACCAGCGCATACTCCGAGTATCGCCAGATTATCGCCACGATCAGGCACAGCAGCACAATCGAGAGTGACGGCTGCTTCCGGGTCCAGGGAATATCCTTGAAGCTGTAATACCGGATTGTGCTGGTCATGAGCGCGCCCAGCCCAGCCGCCAGCAGGAACCACGCCACTGACCAGCGCCAGTCGTGCAGCGGCTCCTTGAATCCGTGAACCAGCGCCGCCATCATCCCGGCCGCCGCTGGTGTCGGCATGCCCACAAAATTTTTCGATCCACCCGGCGCCATTCCCTGCACGTTGAATCGCGCCAGCCGCCAGGCGCAGCAGATCAAGAAAGCCAGGCAGCACACCCAGCCAAACTCGCCAATTTGTTGAAAGGCAACCGCCCCGTCTCCCGGCAGGCTTCGCACTCCCCACGCATACGCCATCACCGCCGGCGCAATCCCGAAACTCACCACGTCGGCCAGCGAATCGAACTGCACGCCGAACTCCGTGGTCGTGCCGGTCATCCTCGCAACGCGCCCGTCCAGCGAATCAAAAAGAATCGCGAAGCCGATCGCCTTCGCAGCGTGGTCAAAATTCTCCCTGCCGCCGAGCAGCGACGCCACCACCGCATAGTATCCGCACAGAAGATTCGCCACCGTAAACAGACTCGGCAGGATAAAGATTCCCCGGCGCAATCGGGGATTCTTGAAGCGTCTCTCTTGGAATGGGATCTCGTGCTGTTCGGGCTCGCCCATGGTTACGATCGCTTCCCCGTCGTTGTTAGATTTGCGTCCGTCTCTGCCGTACTCAATCCATCCAATTTACCCGCCCCAGGTTTCGCGGGCCACCGGGCGAGCACGCTCGATCCGCCTTTCACGTTCTCCCCCACATTCACCAGGATCTCCGCCTCTTTCGGGACCCACACGTCCACCCGCGACCCGAATCGTACCAGTCCAATCCGCTCTCCGCGAGCCACCTTTTCGCCGGGCTTCTTCCAGGAGACAACCCTCCGCGCGATCAGTCCGGCAATCTGCTTGAACACCATTTCTCCGGCATCCGTCGAGAGCGTAAACACGTTTTGCTCGTTTTCCACCGAAGCCCTTTCCCGCATCGCCGCCAGGAATTTTCCCGGCCGGTATTCCATCTTCGTAATCGTTCCTGCAGCCGGCGACCGGTTCACATGTACATTCCACACGGCCAGAAAAATGCTCACCCGCTTTCCCGGCCTTCCCGCGTTCTCTTCTTCCGTGACCACCACCACGCGGCCGTCGCCGGGAGACACCACCGCCCCAGCTTCCGTGGGAATCACGCGCTCCGGATCGCGAAAGAAAGAGAAAACAAAAAGTGCGAGGAACACCAGGACGGCAGCCGCCACGTACCAATGCAGCAGAAAACTCACACCACCCAGCAGCAGCGGCGGCACACCAAAGTAGTAGCCTTCTTTGACCATGCTTCCCCGAGCAGACCCCCGCATTTCCGCGCGCGGCATTCGCGCCCCGTGCGCGCATGGTCATTCTACGACAGAATCGCCTCCGATAAAGTCGTTATTGGGTGTAATTGGCACGCGCGCGTAGGATACGCGCGGCAATCCGCTCCATCTCATCCTTGCAGTGGAGCTTCATTTTTTTCAGCTTGATTTCTTCCAGGAGGTCTTCCGAATTCAGGTAGGGGGATTTGGAAATTTTCTGCAGTTCTGCTTCGTATTGCCGGTGTTGTTCTGCCAGACGCTGATACTCGGCGTCTGTCTCGAAGGGTATGTCCCGAGGTGTCCGCTGCGCACTTGCCATGCGTTCCTCCTGACGTTTCCGTGAATGGGATGAGAGTACTACATGAACGCAAGATAGCACTCTGGTTGCCCACGTCAAGGGGGAACCTGTAGGAATTTCGTACTAGACCCCGAGTTTCATCTCCATCACCACCGCCGCCTCTTCCGGCTCCCGGTAATAGCTCGCCCGACGCCCTGTTTTCAAAAAGCCGTGCTTCGCGTAGAACGCAATTCCTGCCGCATTCGACTCGCGGACCTCCAAAAACACACGCCTTACGCCGCGCAACCGAAACTCATCGAGCGCCGCCCTCAGCAGGGTTCCACCTTCTCCTCTTCGCCGGGCCGGCGGCACGACTGCAAGATTCAAGATCTCGGCCTGGTCTGCCACCTGCCGCCCAATGATGAATCCGGTGACTTTCCCGTCGCTTTCGCTAACCAGCGACACCATCCGGCGCCATCCGGAGGACTCCCGGACGCTTGCCTCCGTCCAATTCGACGCTTGCGGCGACTCTTTCAGGATCTCCGTCACAGCCGCCGCGTCGGCGGGCAGAAAGGCGCGGACCGTTGCGGTTACATGCTCACGCTTGGTTTCAGCGGCCATGGGCCGTGTTCCCTTTCCAGAAGATCTCCGCGTCCGACCGCCGCACGTAATTCGCATCCAGCTCCAGCGCGTCGGTGAACCGCCCTTCCGCCAGCGCCGCCAATCCAATCCGCCCAATCATCGGAGCGCGCACGCTTGAAACGCGCTCCACGCTTTCCCCGCGCATCTCTCGCGCTTTCCACGCCTCTTCGGAAACAACGCTTTCCGCATCCGTCGACACCCACGAAATACTTTCGCCATTCGCAAGTTCCGCCGCCACTTCCACAAATTTCCCCGGCGCGATCACCATCTCGTCACCTAGCCGTACCAGGATCGTCCCATTCCGCTGGTAAACAGCCCCAAATACCTGACCGCGCTGCGCATTCGCAAACGCCGCCACCCAAGCCGTTCCCACCGGGGCTTCCGCCGCCAAGGCTTCCAAACGCGAGACCGCCGCGATCCGTCTCCCGTAAACCTCCGCCCAGGCCTTCACGGTAGTCAATCCCACCCGCACCCCGGTAAACGAACCCGGCCCCGCCGCCGCCGCGTACGCGCCCACATCCTCCATCCGAAGCCCGCTTCCCTCCAGGCATTCCCGAACCGCCGGCAGCAGCCACGAGGAATAATCTTCCTGTGACTCATGGGCCACGACCTTCAGGACGACCTCATCCCGCAACGCCGCCACGCTGCCCCTCGAATCGCACGTATCTATCGCCAGTACAATCACATCCACATCCTACCGTACTCTCACCTTCCGCAGGGAATCCTGCCAATCCATCCAGCGGAGGCTCCAAAAGGCAAGTAACAATCCGCACGGCCATCTGTTGATTTTCAGCCTTGAACTGTTCCGAATTCGCATGTATCGGCAGGCCAAAAATCAATGACCTGAGCAATTCGGCTGCCAAATTTGTACCTAATTTTCCCTAACCCCCTGATTCCACTGGATATATCTTGACTCTTGCAACACATTCTTATAAACTCTTTGTGTATCTCCTAGGGGGGCATCCAAAATTTATGGATTACAAGATCGGCGACAAGGTCGTTTACCCGAATCACGGCGTGGGCGTTGTTGAGCAGATCAGCTATGGAGTCCTAAACGGCAGAACCGAACGTTACTTCATGATCCGCATTGTTTCCAGCGGCTTGCGTGTCATGGTCCCGCAATCAAACGCAACGACCGTTGGCCTTCGTTCCGTTATTCGTTCCGCTGAATCCACCAAAGTCCTTGGTTTCCTAGAAACAGGCAAACTCAACTCTCATCACGACTGGAAGCACCGCTTCAAAGAGAATTCCGAGCGC
>WNFD01001655.1_pt1 | contig 22398 bp, 17 predicted proteins | sample 5400491 | NCBI WGS metagenome assembly WNFD01 (sample SAMN13153343, study PRJNA577476) | soil metagenome | isolation source: 120 cm saprolite under Douglas fir tree site 2 hole 2 replicate 2 | place: USA:California | collected 2015-04-18
CATCATATTTGTCCGCCGGCGACACAGGAATTGCTTTCTACAAACCGGGTTTTTCCCGCATGGCTACTTCGCCGGTCAAAATCGGGGAATACCTCGCCTGTGGCCTGCCGCTGGTCATCAACGCCGGCATCGGCGATTCTGATGCGATGATCACGGCAGAGAGAATCGGCGCGCTGGTGCGTGATTTCAACGAAAGTGAATACGCGGACGCTGCCAACGTGGTCGGTGGCTTTGTTGACTATCCCGACCAAACTCGCCGGTGCGCGCGTGAGATCGCTGAAAGACTTTTCGACGTGCGTCGCGTTGGCGTGCAACGCTACGGCCGCTTGTACGATAGCGTGCTCGCAGGCAAGAGTGAAGTTTGAAATTCAGTTTCTCTCTGACTGATCACCGGTGTACGTTCCAATGAAAGTTCTCGCCTTGGCATCATACCCGACGGAAGCAGCAGCCACGCGGTATCGTCTGGCGCAATTTGTCGCGCCGTTGGCTGGGCGAGGAATTGAATTGACGATCCATCCCTTCATCGATGCGAAACTTTTCGAGCGACTGTACAAGCCCGGGGAGTGGTGGCGGAAAGTTGGCGGCCTGGTGAAGTCAGCGCTGCTGCGACTCAAGGAATTGCCAGCCGCGCGAAACGCCGACGTTCTTCTGATTCAGCGTGAAGCGATGATCTTCGGGCCGCCGCTGATCGAGTGGCTGACGACGCGCGCCGCAAAGCGTCCGATGGTGCTCGATTTGGACGATGCTACTTACGTCTCATATACTAGTCCGACTTATGGCGGCGCCGGTTCCGCTTTGAAGTGGTTCAGTAAGACGGACGATTTGATCAGGTGGGCCGCGGTCGTCACTTGCGGAAACCGTTCGATTGCCGAATACGTCGAGAGCAAGGGCGCGCGCGCCCGAATCATTCCGACCGTGGTTGACCCGGATCTGTTTCAGCCGGCGCCACGTCGCCGCAAAGACGATCCAGTCGTGCTGGGATGGATCGGGACGCATTCAACCTTTCCCTATCTGGAGTCGATTTTTCCGGTGTTGAGCGAGTTGGCGAAGGAGTATAAGTTTCGTTTGAAGATCGTAGGCGCTGGAAAAGATGAAGTGAGCATTCCCAGCGTGCAAGTCGAGAATCTGCCGTGGAAATTGGAGCGCGAAGTTTCGGACTTTCAATCGACCGACATCGGACTTTATCCAATCGACGCGAGTTTGTACTCCGGCAAATGGGCCGCAGGAAAGTCTGGTTTTAAGGCGATACAATACATGGCTGTAGGCATTCCTTATGTGGCGACACCGGTGGGCGGCTCGGCGGAGATTGGCGAAGCCGGCGCGACGCATCTTTTCGCAACCACGAGTGACGAGTGGCGGCAAGCTTTAGCGACACTGCTTTCCGATGTTCAGCGGCGACAAAGAATGGGAGCAGCGGGGCGGATTCACTTTGTCGAACACTATGACCTCGAGGATCAGGCCGACAAGCTGGCAGAAGCGTTGCGCGAAGCCGCGAAACCAGCGTGAGTGAGCCGAAACGAATGCATCGAACCAGTAAATTCAAGCTGCTCGTGCTCGCTGGCGTGGCGCTGCTGCCGAACTTTTTGAAGCGCCCGTGTTACCGGTTTTTCTTTGGATACCGAGTGGGAAAACGGGTGCGAATCGGACTCAGTATTCTGGAAGCCGGGGTGTGTGAGATCGGTGATGACTCGCAGATTGGACACCTGAATGTGGTCATCGGCGTGAAGAAGTTGATGCTCGGAGATCATGTGCGGATCGGACACTTGAACATCATCCGTGGTGGCGACGAGGTAAGCCTGGCCCGCTACTCTGAGCTGCTCCGCCTAAATGAAATCAACTCTATTCGCGAACCCGAGGTCGTGAACCGGGTTGATCCGCGCTTTTCTCTGGGCGCTGGGAGCATCGTCACCACCGGGCACAAAATTGACTTTACGGATCGCGTCGAGATAGGCAGGCGAGCGATCATCGGCGGGCGCAACTCTTCGGTGTGGACCCACAATCGGCAGCGCACGCTGCCCGTCAGCATTGGCGACTTTGCCTATGTGGGATCCGAAGTCCGGGTGGCGCCGGGAGGTTGCATCCCGTCGAGATGCATCATCGGGATTGGCGCCGTGGTTACTGGAAAGATCGACGCGGAAGGCTGGCTCATCGCCGGGGTTCCGGCGAAGCCAGTCAAGGAACTAAGCGCCGACGATAGATTTCTGATCGAGCGAAAGACGCGTCCGGATTTACCGGACGATGTATAGGATCAAGAGGATAGAACTTGAACGGTTTACTAACACTCCTCGCTCTCGCAATGTTCGTGGGCATTCTGTTGGTTGCTCCCGCGGACGGTGGCACGGCAACTTTGATCACATTGCCTTTGGTTGCCCTGGTCGGCTTCATGGTCTTTCGGTTAGAGGAGGACCGCAAGTTCCTGATGCGCTTGTTCTTCGCCGGACTCTTGGCGCGGCTGTTCCTGGGTACCTTGATTTACGTCTTTCACTGGCAGGAGTTTTTCGGAGGAGATGCGTTTACTTACGACTTCTTCGGATACGCGCAGTTGCAGGCCTGGGGCGGCGACAAATACTACCAGGGACTGGCCGACCTATTTACCGGGAGTGGCACGTCCAGCGGCTGGGGAATGCTCTATATGGTCGCCGCGATCTACAAATTGATCGGTCGAAACATGCTCGCGATTCAGTATGTCAATTGCGTTCTGGGCGCGGCTACGGCGCCAGTCGTGTACCTGATCGCGCTGGAGATTTTTCCCAACAAGAGGATGGCGCGGATCTGCGCTCTGCTTTCGGCGTTTTTCCCTTCGATGGTGTTGTGGTCTGCGCAGGGCTTGAAGGACGGCCCGATCGTGTTTCTTCTGGCGGTGTCCATGTTGGCGACCTTAAAGCTCGGAGAAAAACTCAATGTGAAATACCTGGTCGCTCTGGTGCTGGCACTGTGCGCACTTCTCACCCTGCGGTTTTATGTTTTCTACATCGTAGTTATTGCTGTTACCGCAGCTCTTGTTTTGGGTCGGCGTCCGCTCTCAGCCAAGTCTTTCGCCCGCCAGTTCATCATCATGATCACGATCGGCGTAGTGCTGGCCTACTTCGGCGTGAGTCGCTATGCCTCTGCCCAGTTCGAGACTTTCGGCAACCTGCGACAGTTGCAGATAATGCGGCTGGACGCGGCCCGCTCGGCCCAGTCCGGTTTCGGCGAGGACGTTGACGTCTCGACGCCCGGCGGCGCCCTGACCGCTATTCCGCTTGGCTTCAGCTATTTGCTTTTGGCGCCGTTCCCCTGGCAGTTTGGTTCCCTGCGTGCACTCATTACTCTGCCGGAAATGATCGTGTGGTGGTGTTGCATTCCGTTACTCGTGATGGGGTTGTGGTTCACGATAAAACATCGAGCAAGACAGGTGGCGCCGATTCTCATCTTCACTGTGCTGCTTACTCTTACGTACTCTGTGCTTCAGGGAAACGTGGGTACTGCGTATCGTCAGCGCGCGCAACTCTTGATCTTTTATTTTGTTTTCGTGGCAGTGGGTTTCGTGCTGATGAAAGAAAAGGGAGAAGAAAAAACGCGGAAGCGAAAGGAAGAGAAAGAGAAAGAGAAACGGTCCCGGCCGCGATAGCGGCGGGAGAGGGCCGATGCCGATTAAACCCCGGCTGAAGGACCCCGAACAGGCAGGTTAGAAACCGGCTGCTTCTTTAAATATCCTGGCCAGCGCGCCGGTGTTCTTTCTAACCGAATAGCCCTCTTCGACAAGTTGTCTGCCCGCACTGCCCAGGCTGGCCGCGCGCTTTCGATCACAAAACAAGAGTCGCAACGCTTCGTACCAATCGTTGGCCATAACTGCAGCCAGTCCGACATCCGCCTGTTGGAGAACGTTTTTATTAGCGCCGATCGGACTGACCACGACGGGGATGCCCACAGCCATATAGACGATCATCTTGAAAGCACATTTTCCCAGCGACCATTCAGTATCTGGCAAGGGCATCAGCCCGACGTTCATCCGCTGAACTAACTGAACCTCGCGCGCGCTCGACCAGCGCTCAAAACTCCATTGAGCCGGCGGGATTTTCTTGAGTGAGGGTCTGCGATCGCAAACGACCAGCAGTTTCGCTTCAGGATGCTGTGCCAGGAAATCGGCCAGAGGCTCTTCCAGACTTTCCAGACTTGGGAGGTTTGACGACGTACCGGTCCAGCCGATTACCCAGCTATCGTCTTCCGGCTTCGGCCCTGGTTGCCACCGATCAGTATCTATCGACGTTGGCACAACCCAGGCTCTGGCTCCCACCGATCGGTAATGCTCAGCCAAAAACTCGTTGCCGGCGATCACGCCGTAGCTCTTAGTCGCTATCTCTTCAGAGAAACCTGGATCACCGGTTAACCAGATGGCATCGTCCACATCAAACAATTGTTTGCTGCCGGCCCGGCGCTCGAGCGTGAATCTGCGCGGGACCAGTTCCCGCTCCAGCCAGGTGATGTCACTCGTTCTCGCAGCAAGCAATCCGGGAACCCGAGCCGCGGTCTTGGCGGAGTTCAGCAGGAATCGAATTGGCGGAGAGATGTTCGGCGTGTATTTTCTGAGCCGGAGCGGATACTCGGAAACCTGGATTCCGAGATTAGCCAGCGGCTCGATAAACTGCCGGACCCGGAACCGGCTGGAGGGAACATTCCTTCCCGATGTGAGGGCCGTGACTTTGATCATTATCCTGGCAAAGCCATGATTGCGGTTGCTTCTTTCATCCACCGAAGCCGGAAACCCTGGGTCGATGGACCTGGCCCCTTTTGATCCGATTCTGATTGACAGATTAGCACTATAGCACGTCACAACTGACAACAAATTCGACGAAAATTGCGATGAATAGTGTGGCCGACGGATTACGCGTCTGGTCCGGTCGAAACCCGAGTTCATATTAATAGGGCTTGAATCTATTCTCGTGATCGGTTAAGTTCATCAACCTTCTGGGAAAGATCCAGCAAATGACTCTTTTGCCAGGCCACAAATCGCGCCTGAGACGCGCGCCGTCACCACGCCCCTTGCCTAACGAGCCGATTGGCTCGAAGTCCAGCTCAACCAGGATAAGACTTGTTCATATAATTAACGACGTCTCGATCGGCGGGGCTGAGATGATGCTCTATAAGCTGCTCTCTCAGGTGAACCGAGAGCGCTTTGACCCAATCGTCGTCGCCCTTAGAAACCGCGGGCAATTACATCGCCGCATCGAAGCTCTGGATGTACCGGTGTACAACGTAGCGATGCGTTTGGGAGTACCGACCCCCACGTCATGTTGGCGCCTGATTCGGCTGATGCGTCGACTGAAGCCGGACTTAATCCAGGGCTGGATGTATCACGGCAGTTTGGCTGCGCTGGTCGGAGGGGCGTTTGCTGGTCGTTCAGTGCCGGTGGTTTGGAACATTCGCCAATCACTCAACGGGTTCAATTACGAAAAGCGCGCGACTGCGGCGATCATCAGGTTCCTGGCGCACTTATCAAAGAGGCCCGCCAAGATTATTTACAACTCCAGAATCGCGGCCGCGCAACATGGAGCCATTGGCTATGAGCTGCAGGACAGCCTGGTCATCCCCAACGGCTTCATGACGAGCTTGTTCACTCCTTCCCAGGAAGCTCGCAACAGCGTTCGGGTAGAGTTGGGCATCCCTGACGAAACGCTCCTGATTGGCCTCGTCAGTCGTTATCACCCCGTGAAAGATCACGCTAACTTTTTGCACGCCGCCGGGCTTTTACTCAAGACACATCCGGATGTGCAATTTGTCCTTTGCGGCGACGGAATCAATTGGGTTAATCCATCTTTGTGCAAGCTGATTGATGACTTGAAGCTAACTGAGCGCGTGCATCTGCTGGACCAACGTCAGGACATGCCGCGAGTCACCGCGGCGCTTGATATTGCGACTTCCTCATCGTGCGCCGAAAGCTTTCCCAACGTCATCGGTGAAGCAATGTCCTGCGGCGTTCCCTGCGTGGTGACGGACGTGAGCGACCTGTTGTGGATTGTTGGCGAAACCGGACGCGTGGTGCCGCCCAGAAATGCGCAGGCGCTCGCCGGCGCCATGCAGGAACTGGTCGAACTTGGACCTGGGGGCCGCGAAAAATTGGGAAGAGCGGCACGCGAGCGAGTGTTGAAGCACTTCCCGCTCAAAGATATCGACTCGGCTTACGAGGCTCTGTATGAAGACGTTTTAGGCCGGCACCCGATGCCGGCTTCTTCCAACGTTCGTTATCATGAGTTTACTGAGCATGCCTCGAGTACCAGTACCGCCCGGGAGGAAGCGATCCAAAGTTCCTCAAAAGCCAGAAGATCCTCCATGAGGTTCGAGTAGTCGGTTGCCGCTTCGACCTCGAAGGATTCGCGTCTATCCTCACGCCAGTTATGTCACACGAATCTATTCGTCCAGAAGACGGACGCGGCTCGGCTGAACTTGATAAGCAGATGACCGCCACCTCGCGGCATCTTTCCGACGACCCTACGTCCCCCCTGGTTTCCATCTGCATTCCCACCTTCAACGCGGCCCGTTGGATTCAGGTCTGTCTTGAATCAGCGCTGGCCCAAACCTATCCGCGTTTGGAACTGTTGATTATCGATGACGGGTCGACCGATGGGACGGTTGAATTGATCCGCTCGGTTGACGACGAACGGATCCGGCTGCTGGCTAATGAGCAGAATATAGGCCTGGCGCATAACTGGAATAAGTGTATAGAAATGTCGCGCGGGACTTTCATCAAGTTTCTCTTCCACGATGACATCTTGTATCCGGAGTGCGTCGAACGGATGATGAGGTTGCTCCTTTCAAACGAGAGTGTCGGCCTGGTTTTTTCGCCCCGCGACGTCATTGTGGAAGGGGATCCTGAAGCAGAGCTGACAAAGATTTGGTTGCAGAACTGCACCACTCTCCACACCAGGTTTCGCGCCATCGAACCCGTCAATTCCGGAAGAGATTTGTTTACTCAGTATCTGGATCGCGGATTTCGGGGCAATTGGATTGGCGAGCCGTCGTCGGTGCTCATCAGAAAAGAGTGCTTCACCCGATTAGGATTGTTCAATCCTAACCTGTATCAGGTGTGTGACATAGAGATGTGGCTCAGGATCATGTGGTCCTATGATATTGGGTTTCTACCTGAGAAGCTCACCGCGTTTCGGTTTCACTCGGATTCAACTTCGTTCCAGAACATCGCTAGTCGCCGGAACTTTTTGGATCAGTTATGGCTGCTGGAAAACCTGTCGAACTGTAACTCAATCATGTCGGCGCATCCCGAAATCGAGTGGATCCGCGCCCTTGAGCTGTTACGCTTAGCCAAAGCCTTCTTGTTGCACCCGTTGGCCATCGGGCGTTGGCTGCGAACGGATCAATTGGCGAGGCGGGGAATTCGGTACTTGCCAAAGTGGATTAAGGCCGCTACAGCCTATTCCGCGCGCAAGCTATTCCGGCTGGGAGAGCGCGCTCGATGATTTTCTTCCGAAGAGGTACGGCACGCCGCCCGCGCCGAGGACGACGATCAATATCCAGAACGAGTAGCGCAGTCGGTATAAGGCGCCGATATTATTGACTACCAGACCCAGCGCAATCACTCCTATTGCCAAGATGGTGAAAAGAAGCCAGGCTGCTAATTCCCTGCGCGCGCGCCAGAGTCCGGCCAAAGCGAAACATTCAATCGCGTAAGTTACCAGAGTTTCCAGGCCGGAAAGAATTCTGCCACTGATACCAACTTCCGTGCCCGAGTTCAGCCACATGTTTGGAAATGGTGCGAAGAATCCAATGACGGCCGCGCGTGGCAGGTAGCGAATGATATCCGCGCGTCTTTCGAGGCGCACCTCAGGATCTATTACGGATCCCCACGGCGTGCTCCGCTCCGGGTCAGCGGCTTCCAGGCCAAACCCGGCGCGACGTATTCCAATCTGCTCCCCAATGGGAAGTGCCTGGATTTGTTCGGGAAGGACTCGTCGTCTGGCCTTCGTGTGCTGTTGATTTCGAAATGCCGACTGAAAGTGAGGGGTGATTACAAAGGCCGCGATCATGATCGCCGCCAGGCCAACATTGCCGATCAGAACGCGCCGCTCACGCACTAGTCGAGCAAGCAGAAACACACCGAACAATCCAACCATGGCGCCAGTCAGGTCCCACATCGGCAGGCGGACAATTCTGATCATGACGATCGACAGCGCCGCCGCGATTCCCACCAGCGCACCACGATGCCAGGGATAGTTACGCTTCAGACCTCGGGTCATGGCCAGAAACAGAGCCAGGACGGCTACGAGCAACAGCGGGTCCCTCAGCAACTGCATGGTGTGTAGCAACAAGGAAGGCCATAGGGCGACGATTGTTGCGGCCATCAAGCCCGCCCGATAATCAAAGACTTCCTTTCCTAGTTTAAAGACGAGCGTCAGGATTGCCAGATAGTAAACCAGATTCAGAGGTTCGATCGCGAGAACGCTAAAGCCCATCCAGCGAGAAACAGCGGCCACCGGGAGTGAGTAAAGACGAACGTGCAATTGCGTGGGCCAGGTGGCCCAGGTCACCGGACCACTGTTCTTTAGCACCTCAACCAGGTCAGCCACTTCTTCCTGGTACGGGAAACAATCGGAGGCAAATTCGCCGAGTCCGTTGGCGCGAAACTGCGCCGGCATTAGCTGGTACCTGCCCACGGTGAGAATTGCGGCGGCGACCGAAATGTGCAACAGAGCGGCGGCTCCCAGGAAAAGAACTGGGCGCGACTTTAGGGTACCCTTGAGTTTCCGGATCGTTTTCTTCACCGAGAACCAACTGCATCTTGGACATGGCCGCGAGCGTCCGCTAATATTAAGGCCTGTTCCAGCGGAAAGTCATGCAGATGCAGCGCAGAAGCGCAAGACTTATCCTTCGGGGCGCGCCTTAATTATCAAGAAAACAAAGTGTGTGGCATAGCAGGCATTGTTCGCGCTGACGGCGGTCCGGTCGACCGCGAGTTGCTCGCGCGCATGAACACGGCGATTCGGCACCGCGGGCCGGACGACGATGGTTTTTATTTCGGCGACGGCGTCGGACTGGCGATGCGCCGGCTCTCAATCATCGACCTCGCGCACGGCCAGCAACCGATTCACAATCAGGACCAGACTGCCTGGATTGTTTTCAACGGCGAAATTTACAACTACCGCGAGCTGCGCGCGCAACTGGAGAGTCTCGGCCACAAGTTTTACACCGACAGCGACACTGAAGCGATCATACACGCCTATGACCAGTACGGGACAGACTGTCCAAAGTATCTGCGCGGCATGTTCGCGTTTGCAATTTGGGACGAGCGAACCAAGTCGCTTTTTCTGGCGCGCGATCGCGTCGGCAAGAAGCCTCTGCTTTACGCGCAAGTGAACGGCCATTTGGTTTTTGGTTCTGAATTCAGCGCCCTGCTCGAACATCCAGCCGTCAGCCGCGACGTCGACTTTGAAGCGCTTCACTATTATCTCGCGTTCATTTGCGTGCCCGCGCCACTGACGGCTTATCGCGCGATTCGCAAGCTTGAGCCAGGCCATTCGCTACTGTGGCGAAATGGCGAAATCAAGGTTGAGCGTTACTGGCAACTCGATTTTTCAAAGAAGGTCGATGTCAACGAAGCGGAAGCTGGCGAACGCGTGGTTGAGTTGCTGCGCGAAGCCGTACGCGTGCGCTTAATGTCGGAAGTACCGCTGGGCGCATTTCTTTCCGGCGGCATCGATTCCAGCGCCGTTGTGGCCTTGATGGCCCAGGAGTCGTCTGAGCAGGTCAAGACTTTTTCGATCGGATTTGACGAGCAGGATTTCAGCGAACTGCATCACGCGCGGCGCGTCGCCGAGCACGTCGGCGCCGATCATCACGAGTTTATCGTCCGGCCGAATGCCATGGAAATTCTGCCGACGCTGGTCGAACACTACGGCGAGCCGTTCGCGGATTCGTCGGCGATTCCCAGCTATTACGTCTCGCGCGAAACTCGTCAGTACGTGACGGTGGCGCTGAATGGCGATGGCGGCGATGAATGCTTCGCCGGCTATCAGCGCTATGCGGCCATGAGTATCGCGCAGAAGTATGGCGCGTTGCCGGGGGCGGGCGCAATTGCCCGGATCTCGCAAGCGTTTCCGGGCTTTGAAGACCGGCCCCGGATATTGCGCCGCGCAAAGCGCTTCCTTACCGCTGCTTCCCAACCGGCGGTCGAGCGCTATCTGCGCTGGATCAGCGCGTTCGACGAGGACGCCCGGCGCAATTTGTATTCTGATGACTTCGGGCATGAGACTTCGCAATACCGCACGGCCAGCATCATCGAACCGTGGTTTGCCCAAGCAAACGGCGCGGGCATCGTTGACGCTGCGCTGCTGGCGGATACGATGACATACCTGCCGAACGATCTGCTGGTCAAAATGGACATTGCCAGCATGGCCGTGTCGCTGGAGGCGCGCTCGCCGTTTCTCGATCATCATGTGATGGAATATGCTGCCAGCTTGCCGGAGAACTTGAAGCTGCGCGGCCTGACGACGAAGTATTTGCTGAAGCGGGTGCTCAGAACATTAGTGCCCGAAGAAAACTTGACGCGCAGCAAAATGGGTTTCGGCGTGCCGATCGGTTACTGGTTTCGCGGCGCGATGCAGCCGTTCTTGCGCGAGACATTGCTCTCTGACAAAGCGCTTTCGCGGGGCTTGTTCAAGCCTGAGGCCGTGCGCAGCTTTGTCAATCGGCATGTTGACGCGAAAGCTGATCATTCGCAGCGGCTGTGGTCGCTTTTGATGCTTGAATTGTGGTTCGAAAGATTCATCGACTGAGGAGGTTCTCGATTGAAAGGCGTCGTTCTTGCAGGAGGTTTAGGTTCGCGGCTGCGGCCGCTGACGGCGGTGACAAACAAACACCTGCTGCCGGTCTACAATCAGCCGATGATCTTTTATCCGATTCAGACGCTGGTCAACGCCGGTATTACCGACATCATGATCGTCACCGGCGGAAACTCAGCGGGTGACTTCCTGAAACTTCTGGGCAATGGAAAAGCTTTCGGGCTGAAGCATCTCAACTACACTTATCAGGAAGGCGAAGGTGGAATTGCCGCGGCGCTCTCGCTGGTTGAGCACTTCGCCGCCGGCGAACCGGTTTGCGTGGTGCTCGGCGACAATATCATTCAGGGAAATATTCGCGCGGCCGTCGATACGTATTGCGAGCAAGGCCAGGGCGCGAAGATTCTTTTGAAGAAAGTTACTGACCCGCAACGCTTTGGTGTTCCGCAGCTCGATGGCCAGCGGGTTGTGAAGATCGAAGAGAAGCCGGCCGAGCCAAAGTCCGAATACGCGGTAATCGGAATCTATATGTACGACCAGCGCGTGTTTGAAATCATTCGCGTTTTGAAGCCGTCGGGACGCGGCGAATTGGAGATTACCGACGTGAACAACGCTTATATTGAGCGGGGCGAGATGACCTGGGACGTGCTGGAGGGTTGGTGGAGCGACGCGGGCACTTTTGAAAGCCTGCTGCACGCTTCAAATCTCGTCGCCGAGACCGGCGCCAACAATTTGGAGCTTGAAAATGCAGCAGAGGCCGGCGCTAATGCCTGAGTTTCAGATCGGCGAGATCAAAGACGTGTTGGTGCGCGAACTGCGCAAGTTCGACGATCGGCGCGGCTGGCTGACGGAATTGTTTCGTCATGACGAACTTGCCGCCGAGTTTTTCCCGGCCATGGCCTACATCTCCTCGACCCGACCGGGAGTCGCGCGCGGGCCGCACGAACACGTCGATCAAGCTGACCTGTTTTGCTTCATCGGCCCTTCGAATTTCAAACTTCGCATGTGGGACAACCGGCCCGATTCGCCGACGTTCCGGAAGGTGATGACGATTGTCGTCGGGGCGGATAATCCCACCGCCGTGGTAGTCCCCAAAGGTGTCGTCCACGCGTATCAAAATGCCGGCGCCGTTGACGGCATCGTGATCAACTGCCCGAACCGCCTCTACATGGGCGAGCAGCGGCGCGAACCAATTGACGAGATTCGACACGAAGACGATCCGGAAACGATCTTTCGGATGGACGATTAAGCCATTGCCGATTTTCGATTTCCACTTTCCAATTTGAAATCAAGAGTAGATTGCGAAGCCTGAGACGCCAGGCATTAGCAGTTGGCAAATTAGCAATTGGCAATTGGAAATGAGCAATCGGCAATGAAGATCCTTCGCATCATCGCTCGCCTCAACGTCGGTGGACCGGCGCGTCACGTGGTCTGGCTGGCCCACGGAATGAAATCCGCTGGTTATGAAACTCTGCTGGTCGCCGGAGTCGTGCCGCCGGGTGAAGACGACATGAGTTACGCCGCGGCTGCCGCCGGAATTGCGCCGCTAATCATTCCGGACATGAGTCGCGAGATCTCGCTCCGGGATGCCTTCACCACCTGGAAACTTTTCCGTTTGATGCGGCGCGAGCGGCCGGCCATCGTGCACACGCACACGGCCAAAGCCGGCACGGTCGGACGGGTCGCGGGATTAATGTATCGCTGGCTTACGCCCGCGACGCTGATCGGAAGGCCGCGCGCATGCCGCTTCGTGCACACGTATCACGGCCACGTCTTTCATAGCTACTACGGCCGGGTGAAGACACGCCTGTTTCTCGGCATTGAGAGACTGCTGGCCAGACTGGCCACGGATCGCATCGTCGTCGTCAGCACTCAACAGCTCAACGAGATCAACGAGACGTTTCGAGTCGGACAGCGGAAGCAGTTCGCGGTGATTCCGCTGGGCATCGACACCAACGCGTTCGCCGATTGGCAGGAGCGACGACCGCGACTGCGGGCGGAGCTTAAAGTTTCTGACAGCGAATTGCTGGTTGGCATCGTCGGGCGTTTGACCGAAGTCAAGAATCACGCGCTGTTTTTGCGGGCCGCGGCCGCGTGCCGGGCTCTGGTGAAAACGCGCCGCGTGCGCTTTGTGATCATAGGTGACGGAAAGCTGCGCTCTGCGCTCGAAGCGGAAGCGAAGTCGCTTTTGCCGGTCGATGATGTCGTGTTTCTCGGCACGCGGAACGATCCAGAGAATTTCTATCCGGGGCTCGATATTGTAGCCCTCACCAGCTTGAACGAGGGCACGCCGTTGACTCTGATCGAAGCGATGGCAAATGCGCGTCCGGTAATCGCAACTGAGGTGGGCGGCGTCGTCGATCTGTTAGGGCCAACCGTCTCGACCGGTAATGCGGAACCGCGCTATGCAATCTGCGAACGCGGATTACTGGCAAAAAGCGGAGACGCAGAAGGCCTGGCGCGCGGGCTGGCCCGGTTGATAGAGGACGAATCGCTGCGGATTGATTTGGGTGTGAAGGGCCGAGATTTTGTCTTGCGAAATTATGCAAAGGAACGCTTGTTGGCGGACATGACACAGTTGTACAGCCAACTCATTGCTACGGACCCCGCAGCCAGCGAAGGCGCAACCGCTGGCGCGGAACCTGCCGCCGGCGATTACCGTGCTAGACTTACGCCTCGCGTTTGACGCCATCGTTTGAAGGGGGGTTTGGAGTTTGCGAGTTCTGATCACGGGAGGAGCGGGTTTCATCGGCTCTCACCTCTCCGACGCGTATCTTGAACGCGGCGACGAAGTCTTCATCGTCGACGACCTTTCGACCGGCAGCTTTGGTAACATTCAGCATCTGAAAGATCACCCACGCTTTCACTACAAGATCGACAGCGTTCACAACCGCCCGGTCACCGCCGAGCTGGTCGATCAATGCGACGTGATCTTTCATCTGGCGGCAGCGGTGGGGGTCAAGCTAATCGTTGAGAGTCCCGTGCGCACCATCGAGACAAATGTCCATGGAACCGAAGTCGTGCTCTCTTTGGCCAGCAAGAAGAAGAAAAAAGTTCTGGTCGCCTCAACCTCGGAAGTCTACGGGCTGAGCACTGAGGTTCCGTTTCGAGAGGACGGCAATCTGGTCATGGGCGCGACGACGAAAGGTCGTTGGAGCTACGCGTGCTCGAAAGCGATCGACGAGTTTCTCGCCCTGGCATACTGGCGCGAAAAGAAATTGCCGACCGTGATCGTGCGGCTCTTTAACACGGTCGGACCACGCCAAACCGGCCAGTACGGAATGGTGATCCCAACTTTTGTGAAGCAAGCGCTGTCAGGCCGGCCCATTACTGTGTACGGCAGCGGCGAACAGTCGCGATGTTTCTGTTATGTGGGGGACGTGGTTGGCGCGTTGATGAAATTGATGGACGATGAAAGCGCGGTTGGCGAGGTTTTCAACGTTGGCTCGAATCAGGAGATCACCATCCTTGACCTGGCCCGGAAAGTTAAAGAGCTGACGAATTCCAAGTCGGAAATCACGTTCGTCCCATACGACGAAGCTTACGAGGAAGGTTTCGAAGACATGCCCCGGCGCATTCCTGATATCTCGAAAGTGAATGGTCGGGTTGGCTTTCAGCCGGAAAAATCACTCGACGGAATTCTCGACAGCGTGATCGAATTTCACAGCGAACAAATGTCCGTCGGCCGCGGCTAGGGTTTCAACGCGCCAGCGCCTGCTTGTTGCTGCTGTTCTTACCGGCCTTGATGATGCTGCGCCTGCGCCTCCTGACCGCTGATCTCACCCCAAGCAGACCCTTATGGCGACTATTGATTAGAGCAATCAAGCTCTGATGATGGTTGAAGCCCAGAAGTCGCGCAGCCTTGGTTACGGCGCCGCCGGTGTCCCGGAGGGCGCGCGAGATGATCGCCTTTTCATAGTCGAGCACCTCCTGCTTGAACGAAAAGCCGTCCCAGCTCCTTCCGTCCGCACTCACGTCCAAGTCGACATCTCTATCGTCGGCCATCTTCAGAGTGCCGATCACCTTTTGCGCGCATGAGATTAATCGTTTTGTCGCCGCTGGGTCCTGCGAAGCCTCCAACAGATCCAGGGCCGCCTTGTAATTCGAAACCACTTCGTCAACCGAGATCTGTGGGCCAAGCTCTTCGATGGTGCTGAGGTGGGTCCGGCCGGCGCTTTCAAGATCGCCCGACGTTTGAGCGACTTCGATCGCGCGTTGCAGCGCAGCTTTCGCCCGCGCAATCTTGCCCATGCGCGCCAGCACAGTCCCGTGCGTCGTCAGCGCTTCCGCCAGCAAAGACTGCTCGCCGCCACGCTCGAGCGTTTTCACGGCAGCTTGCGCGAATCGCTCGGCTTCGTCGAGACGATCTTCGGCTAGTAACACGCGCGCACGCGTCTCGTCGACCTGGGATGCCGTGCCATTGTCACCAACTTCGGCACACACTCGCCGCGCCCGATCGAGATGAAGATACGCGTCTTGAAATCTGTTGATGGTGAAGAACAAATAGCCAAGATTGTTTTCAACGCGGGCACAATAACGGGCATGGCCGGCTCGATCAAAGTGATAGCTGGCGGCGGCATATTCGATTAGTGCCCGGTCGGTGTAGTCACTACGATTCTCGGCCAATCCAAGCCTTCTGAACAGGAGTGCGAACTCATTGTGGAAAGCCCCTTTCAGAGCATCGTCGTTACTCTGCTCAACCAAAGACTCCGCTTCCTTATAGAAGCGCAATGCCTCACTCAGTCGCTGTGAGTCTGCTTCCACCAAGCCAGCCCGAATGAGGGAGATTGCTCGTAGCTCGCTAGTGTCATTTTTCAAGAGACTGAGCGCGGCCGCAATATTGATTCGCGCCTCGTCAAAGGATCCTTCGCGCCAATAACAGAGCGCGAGATCAGCATGCGCCTCAGCAATTCCCTCAGACTGCCCGGACTCTTCGAAGATCCGAATGCTTTGAGTGATTAAGTTCTTGGCCGTCTCCTGACTACCCCCGGTTTGATGCGCGCTGCCCAACCAGCCCGCCAGCGAGCCAATTCGGAGTAGGACCTGAGCCTCCGCTGCGCGGTCGAGTCCCTTTACCATGGGCGGCCCCTCGCGCTCTGGCCAGAATTCGCTCAAGGCCTCGTACGCTGCCTCGTACTCCCCCGCTTTCTCAAGCTGCTTCGCAACTTGGCAGGAGCGCTGAGCGCGCTCTGAAGGCGAAAGGGATTGATCAGCCGATTGACCGACTGCTAGAGTAGTTAACTTCATGGAATGCATACCTTTCTGTATAGTAGATAAGAATTTTGCGGCAGTTAAGTCTGTATCCGTTCGGACACGCTCAGCGAAGGTCTGCTGAAGGACGCTTAAGTTCTTGCTGAGCGGTTCGCTAATTCAACTCAAACAGCTAGTCCACTAACAGGAGAAAGCATGAAAACACTTCGTAAACTAACCAGCGTCCTCGTGTTGACGCTCATGCTCGGCCTTCCCGCCTTCTCGGACGAAACGCAACCTTGTGTGCCCGGCGAAACCCATACCCCTCCATGCACTGGAACGGCAATGGACGACATGGATGATCCGTCTACCCCATCGACCGCGATGGCGGCTGACGAAACGTTTACCGAAATTGCGACAGAAGTGCTGAAAAGCATGCTGTGGATCTTTTAATAGACCGCTAACCTATCAAAAACAAACCGGAACGGCCAGTGAAGGCGTCACTGACGGGATGCTCTTGGTGTGCGCGCATGTCGAGGTCCGCCCTGGGGCTTCGAGCACCCGACGAGGAGACCCTCACGGCCCGTAGCTTAAACCGGACTTTGCCGGAATGCAATGCTGCGCAAGGCCTTGGGAACAACTTGAGCTTCGGGGGTTAGGCGCGGTTGCCAATCTCGCTGCTACGGTAACCCGGGTTCGGGACTAAGGCGAGGTGCGAGCCGGAGCCACAGTTGCGCACTCAAGCCGATCCGATTCTCGACTACTCGTCGTGAACAAACTCAACGAAAGTTTTATGACTTGCCTTTGGCGCGCTAATCGAATAGGTTTTTCTGGCGCTGCCTAATAACGCCGAATCGGGATGCAATTTAGAGCCTTAAACTTCTTACCGCCTTTAGTGTCATTCGCTCTGGCGCTGGCATTGACGCCGTTCGTGCGCTCGTTCGCCCGGCGCGAGGGGTTTGTGGCGCGACCCAAGATCGACCGCTGGCACAAGAATGCGACAGCCACGATTGGTGGGATCGCGATTTGGCTTACGGTAATTGGCGTTTACCTCACACTGATTCCACACACGTCTTACGGTTGGGTGATCGTCGGCGCCAGCACTTTCCTGTTTCTCGTGGGACTGATCGATGATCTGATTCACATCAAGCCTTACCAGAAGCTGATCGGCCAGGTAATGGGCGCGGCCGTGGTCGTCTATTACGGACTGGCTCTGCCCTGGACCAGGTCTTTGCCCATCAACATGGTAATCACGATCTTCTGGCTCATCGGTATTACGAACGCGGTGAATCTGCTGGACAACATGGATGGCCTGGCGGCGGGAATCGCGTCCATTGCGTCGGTATTTCTTACGGTGAGCTTTATCGCCGGCGGCCAGCCGACCGAAGCCTTGATGTCGTCGGTGCTGGCGGCGGCACTTCTCGGTTTTCTGATTTACAACTCCAATCCCGCGACGATTTTCATGGGCGACTGCGGATCGATGTTCATTGGATTCCTGCTCGCCAGCGCCGCGTTGGTGAATGTTTCCGGAGGGCGCTCGCGCACGTTCGTGCCCGTGCTCGCGGTGCCTATTCTGGTCCTCTTCATCCCGATTTTTGATACGACCTTTGTGACCATCCTGCGCAAGCTTTCCGGTCGCGCGGCTTCGCATGGCGGCCGCGACCACACCTCGCATCGTCTGGTGGCGCTGGGAATGTCTGAACGCCGCGCGGTTTGGTTGCTTTACGGTCTGGCGGGGCTTTCAGGGTTGCTGGCGATTACGGTGCGCTCAATCAAGGCCGACGTCAGCCTTGCCTTGATTGCCGGTTTCACTCTGGGGCTGACATTGCTCGGCGTCTATCTTGCCGGAGTCAAGGGGTATGATGAAGTGGAACAGGCCGTGGCGGCGGGCGAAAAGCCATTCGCTTTTCTGGTTGACTTCTCATACAAACGGCGCATTTTTGAAGTTCTGCTCGACATCGTCTTGATCATGCTGGCCTACTGGGCCGCTTACGCGGTCAAATTCGGACCAGTTTCGAATAGTCCGGCATGGAGGCTTTTTCTGCGAACTTTGCCGGTCCTCGTTGTGGTACGGCTGGCCGCGTTTCTTTTCTTTGGCGTCTATCGCGGCATCTGGCGTTATACGAGCATCGACGATTTGATGTCCTTTGCAAAGGCCGTGGCCGCCGGTTCGATCTTGAGCATGCTGATCATTCTTTTCAAGTTACGCTTTCAGGGTTTCTCGCGCGCGGTTTTTCTGATTGACGCTCTGGTTATGCTGATGCTGCTGGCCGGCAGCCGCATGACCTTTCGGTTATTCCGGCAGGTTCTTCCCGTCGCGAACGGCGGTGCCGGCCGCCGGGTTCTGATCTACGGAGCCGGCGACGCCGGCGAATTGCTGCTGCGGGAGCTGGTCAACAATCGCGACTTGCGCTGTTCGCCGGTTGGTTTCATGGACGACGATCCGATGAAGCAGGGCAAAGTGATCCACGGCTTTCGGGTTTTCGGCGGCAACGGCCTGCTCAAGAAAGTTATTGACCAACACCGGGTCGAGCAGGTACTCATTTCCACGCCGCGGCTTTCAGCCGAGCGCACCAGCGAGATTCAGCGCGAATGCGAAGCGCACAATATCGAAGTGAAGCGAATGTCGATCAGAATCGAGGACCTTGACGATACGCGACTGCCGCCGATCACCCGAGCCGCCCGGAACGGCGATTTATAACTCCCCCTTAATCAGACTGTGTCGAACTCCAACTCTGCGTCCGTGATCACGATCGACCTCCGGGCCCCGGCACGCCGCGCGCTGGTAATCCTGCCGGCGTTGCTGGCGATCCTGTCGGCCTGGTTTGTCGTGCGCTGGTATGTCGGCGATACGGTCGCAGAGTACGCTGCGGACAACCCGGCGAGCGCTACGGAGCTGGCCAGACTAGCAACACGTTGGGCTCCGCGCGACCCTTTCGCTCACTGGACTCTGGGAGCGCTGGAAGAGAAAGAGTTCAGCGCGAGCAACCTGGCTGATGCGGTGCATGAATACGAGATCGCCGTGACGTTATCGCCGAACGACTACCGCTATTGGATGGAACTCGGTCGCGGCCTCGAAGCCGCGGGCGATAGCGCAGGTGGCGAGCGGGCGCTCGGGCGCGCCGTCGAACTAGCACCGGCCTATTCGCTGCCGCGTTGGTATTTTGGCAATCTACTGCTACGCGAGGGAAAGGTCGACGAAGCCTTCCGGCAATTGGCGCGTGCCGGCGAAACCGATCCACAGATTCGGCAGCAGGTATTCAACCTGGCCGGGCAAGTATTTGGGGACGATGTGGAGGCGATTGCGCAGGCCGCGTGTCCCTCGGCCGCGATGCGCGTGCGACTCGCCATCTATCTGGCGGGTCGGCAGAAGTTCGCCGAGGCGGTGCGCGTCTGGTCCGGCACCCAGAATCGAAATAATGAGCGCGAGCTGGCGGAGGAACTGAAGAAACAACTGATCGATGCGAAGCAATTCCACGACGCTCTCGTAGTGATGCGCGAGCTCGAGCCGGACACCGGCAAGCTTCCGGTGCCGGAACAGTTCATAAACGGCGGATTCGAAGCCGGCACGACGTTGACCAGCTCAGATAGTTTTGGCTGGTCGATCGCTGCCGGGCCTCAGGCGCAGATGACCGTCGATACGCAAGCGCACAGCGGCCACGCCAGTTTGCGGATAGTTTTTCGAGCACCGAGCAAACTCGACGTCATCCACGTATCGCAGGCCGTCGCGGTTGAGCCCAACACGCAGTACCATTTTGAGTGTTGGGCCCGCACCAGCGATTTGACCACCGGACGCCCGCCGCTGATCACTATCCTCAGCGCCACGGACAATGCCCCGCTGGCCAGCTCGCCGCCGTTGCCAACAGGAACGAATGATTGGCAGCGAATCGCGCTCGATTTCAAAACAAAGCCGAACAGCGATGGAGTGATCGTGAAACTTACTCGCCAACCCTGCGACGACGCTTCTGTCTGTCCCATCTTTGGCACGGTCTGGTATGACGACTTCAATTTACAACGCAGCAGCGGCTCAGCCGGTTCGCGCCGAACCACAGCCAGTGGAAAGCGCGAAGGAAACCGTAACTAAGCGCCGGCATACGATCGCCAGCCGCTTGGTCTTCCTGACGCTTTGCACCGGGCTGGTGCTAACGACGCTCTTCTACGGAACTGTTCACTACTGGGCACTGGCGGGCTTTTCGCTGAGCGCCGCCGGTATCGTTTGTCTCTGGACGTTGGATGGACTGGTTGTGCGGTCTACCAGACTCAGCCTCAATGGTCTGCAGTGGCCGATTCTGGGAATGATCGTCCTCGGCCTGGTTCAACTGCTCCCGCTGCGCGCGCTGGACAATGCCGGGTTAGCGCTCTCTCCGTCGCGAACGCTCTCGCTCGATCCTTACGCCACGCGTCTGGTCATCGTGCAGGTGGCGTCGTTGTTCGTCTACTTCGCGGCCACGCTTATTTTTACTGATACGCCGCGGCGGCTGCGGACGCTGGTTAGAACGATCACGATCTTTGGTTTCTTGCTGGCGATGTTTGGCCTGACACAGTCGTTGACTACCGATGGAACGCGAGTCTATTGGTTCCGGCAGCTGACGCAGAGCACGGCCTTTGGACCTTTCATCAACCGGCATCACTTTGCCGGCTACATGGAAATGACGATCGCTTTGCCTTTGGGCTTGCTCTTTACCGGAGCGGTTGAGAAGCCGAAGCGCATCCTCTACGCGTTTGTCGCGACGCTGATGGGCGTGGCGCTGCTCATGACCAACTCGCGCGGCGGAGTTATCAGTCTCGGAGCAGAGATCCTTTTCCTGGCTGTGGTTGGCACGACCGCGCGCACTCGTCACGGCCAGCGCCTGCCGCGCGGTGAACGCGCGCGCGCGGCGATGGTGCGCGCCGGGATGGCGTTCGCGCTCATCGTGGTGCTGATTGGCGGCGCGCTCGCGTTTGGAGGGTCCGACATCTTCACGCGCTTGCTGGGAACCCCGACTGCCTCCGATCCGACTACGGGCCGCGCGCATTTTTGGAGCGTGGCGCTCGAAGTGATCAAGGCATATCCAATCACCGGATCAGGACTAGGTTCGTTCGGCGTCATCTACACGCGTTACGATTCCCGCAACGGATTATTTCGTTTGGAGCAGGCACACAACGATTATTTGCAGGCCCTTTCGGACGGCGGTATTGTCGGCGCCGCGCTGGGTCTGTGGTTCATCCTGTTTCTGTTTCGCCGGGGCTTTGCGCTCCGTGAGACTCACGATCATTTTCGGCGCGGCGTCATCACCGGCGCGTTGGCCGGATGCTTTGCGGTGCTTGTTCACAGCTTCTTCGATTTCACTTTGCACACGACGGCTAACGCGCTGCTATTCTTGATTCTGGCTGCGTTGGCAACCCAGGACAGCCGCGTAGATCAAACGTCACCGCAGCGCGGCTCACGTCGGCGATTGACCCAGTCTGACAGCACGACGACGGAACTTCCGACCAGCACAGAACCGCGAGCGATCACGGGCAGTTGAAGAGCTCAAACCGCGGACATTCCGCATTCGTCCCTTAGACCTCCCGCCCCGCTGTCGACCCGATGAAAAAGCCTTTGACAATCCTGGCGAGGCGGCGTAACGTCTCGGCGATCTAGCAGGACCTTTTGCAATTGAGGTAAAGCTAACTCCCTGAGCCTCTGTGGCCTCCCGCATACTCGCCAGTTGGTCCCAACTAGATTCCAGCTTCAGCATGGCATTTTGTCCATGCACAGGAGACGCCTGGTCCTCGACTACCGAGCAGAACTTTGAACCCAACCCATTCCCAACGACTGTTGAGAAAGAGGAATGCAAATGAAAACGAACTCACAGCAAACTAACAACATCTGGATTGGTGTAACCATGAGCTTCGCCCTGCTGCTTTTGTTTGCCGCTCCCCAAAGGGCCGTAGCGCAATGGACCACCAGCGGCAACAACATCTCAAATACCAATACGGGCAACGTTGGCATTGGCACGACTAGCCCGGGCGCGAAGGTGCATATTTCAGGGGCGGCCTCGGGAGTATCGCCGAGCTCCACTTTTGCACAGGTCGCGGTAGAGAATAGCGGGTCGGCGGGTGTTCAGATAATGAACCCCGACAATCAGATTGGCCGAATCATGTTCGGCACTCCTTCTGCCGTTGGCAGCGGCGGCTCTCAGCCAGGAATTTCAGCGCTGATTCGCTGGGATTACACCAATAAGAACTTTGACTTCGCCACGGACCAGACAAATGGATACCTCCGTTTTCTAACCGGTGTATTTGCGGAGAGAATGCGAATCGATGCCAATGGCAACGTCGGCATCGGCACGACCAGTCCGGGTGCCAAGTTGGATGTGTCAGGTAGTACGTTCCTCCAGTACGTGACGCTCAGTGACGCGACGTCCTATGGTGCTATTTCATTCCGCGAAACGGGAGGGAGTTCGAAGGGCCATATTGG
>WNFD01003878.1_pt1 | contig 22387 bp, 18 predicted proteins | sample 5400491 | NCBI WGS metagenome assembly WNFD01 (sample SAMN13153343, study PRJNA577476) | soil metagenome | isolation source: 120 cm saprolite under Douglas fir tree site 2 hole 2 replicate 2 | place: USA:California | collected 2015-04-18
CAGAACGAAGATCCCGGGTTCAAGAACGCAATAAAAAAGCGCCCTGGACTTTTCAGTCAAGGACGCCTCGGCAGCCCTCCCCCAGAACTGCCAAACCACGAGATGGATAGTAGAGGCAGCCCCCTGTGGTGTAAACGTCACTTTGGTAACGGGGAATTTTTTTGCAGTAACCGCAGTTGCGAGTGTCTGAAGTAACTTCTGAGCGCGAGGGGCAACGCGTTCGCAGCCGTGCTAGTTCGGTGCTAATAAAAGAGAAAAGTGATCGAAGTGGTATTCGCGACGGCCTTCGGTTACTAGCGGCTTGATCGCGCCGGAGTTGACTTTTTCCACAGCGTCGTGAAGACGGAGAAGGTACACGGGGTCGGCCACGGGCACATTATGGCCGGGCAACAGGAGCTTCAGAGATGCCGTCAAGCGTGCCAGCTTGCTTACGGACCTCGCGTAGGCGGGGAAATCGGTTTCGGGAGTGAACAGGTAAATCGGACCGAGATAGAACGTATCGCCAGTGAAGAGAAGTCGGTTCCTGCGATCCAGCAGGCAGAGCGAATCTGGCGTGTGGCCGGGGGTGAAGATTATTTCCAGATCTCGGTCACCGAGGGCGATGCGTTCTCCATCTTTGATCCAGTGCGAGGCGCGCCAGGGCCGTATGGCATAGGAAGTGGGCGTCACTCCTGTGGGGAGCGGACCGCAGAGGCGGTCAGGGGCGAGCGCGTCGCGGGAATAAACGTTGGACCGGCCTTGGGCGTTGGCGCGAGCGAAGGGAACATCCTCGTTCATGATGTCGGCGAGCAATGCGCCAGCCAGTTCCGCGTTGCCGCCGGTGTGATCGAAATGAGTGTGTGAGTTGAGAACAGTTACAGGCAGCGGCGTCAGTTGGCGGACCACTTGGCTGATCGCGCCGACACCGAGGCCAGTGTCGAACAGGAGTGCGCGACGCTGGCCTAGAATCAAATAGGAAATCACCTCTTCGAATTGATGCGGCTCGTAGATGGCGAAGACTCCGGAGCGAATGCGGTAGACCTCGAACCAGGAGTTATGCGCGTCGACCAGTTCGAGATTTTTGTACTGGGGACGCGGCAGCTCGCGGCACCACTCCGGGCGAAGCGGTTCGCCCGCGGTTTGCGCCGATAGCGCGGCCGAGAACAGCAGAGATGCAGTGAGGAGCGAGAGGCTGACCAGCGTGGGCTTCGCGCGAGAACCCGTGGATAGCGTCATCGCTTCTGCCAGGAATGGCCGGCGTCGGATGTGGTCCAGATTTCTGGGTGGGACGTTGTGAGCTTGCCGTTCTGCTGATCGGTGAATTCTATGGAGAGTATGTCTCCGATCAGAGTTACACCGGCTGCGGCAGGGATGACGCGTGTCCAGGTCTCGCCGCCGTCGCTGGAGTGATAGAGAACGCCGCTCATGCCTCCGGCCCAGACTTCCCCACCTGCGGCCGAAACGGCGCGGAAGACTGTCCTCCCCGTGAAACTTGCTTCGGGGGAGCTGCTTCCAGCCTTTTTGGCTCTAGCGGTCTCAGTCTGTGGAGGCGCATTGCGCGTCTGGACATAGTTGGTACTCAGTGCTGACGGTGCGTTGACGTTTACATCCCTCCACGTCTTTCCTCCGTCGACAGAACGTTGCAAGACGCCGATGGGAGAGATGGTCCAGCGGGATGCGGATGCGCTGTAAACCTCTGCGACTTCCGATTGAGGGGGCATCGGCGCGCGCGCTTCCGTCGGCGCAGCCGCGGCGGGCGGAGCGGAAAGATCTCCGTTCGACAGCGGAGGTTTAGCTTTCGCGACTTGGGCCTTATCGAGAGAGAGTTCTGATTGTGGTTGATCGTCAACCGTCGCCGGTTCGGCTTGCAGGGCTGGGGCTGGGGCGGTAACCTGTACGGTCTCAGAAGTGGCGCCTGGCCGTGAGGATCGAGGCGGTAGCTGCTTTTGAGCCACTGCGGGCGCGTCCGCGGAGTTCTTAAGAGACCGCGCGAAGTTAAGATCGCGCGGAGGTGCGGCCATGGCGAATTTTGCTTCCCGTCCCGTCGAACTTCCTGCAGCGCCAGCAGCAGTGCCAGGATAAAGTCGGCTAGCTTTCGCACTCTCTCCGCGGCTGGGTTGTGGTGCAACGCGAGATGCGATGCCGGGAGCAAACTTTTCCTGGTCGGTGTCTGTTTTCGAAGCGGCGCGCGTTTCTTGCTCCATGTTGCGGCCTGGCACACGATCTCTTTTCACGCGGCCGTCTTCCACGCCATCGCTTGCGAGATGACCGGCGGGAGTAGGAGTAGTAGCCGCCACTTCCTGGCGAGACAGGGCGCTGTCAGCCACGTGCATCAAGTGGCGCTCTCGCAATTGAACAATTCCGACGGAAGCGGCGAGGGCGATGCCGGCGGCAACGACTCCCCAGCGCAGGAACCAGCCCGTGCGCCAGGCCGTGCCAGCAGACCTGCCCACGACAGTTGTCTCCTTGGTGGCGGGAAGTGCTAAGGCGACGATCTCGCGGCAGTCTCCACAACGAGCCAGGTGGTCAGTCACATGCGCTCGCTCGGAGTCTGGCAGCGACTTCTCGGCGAAGGCGGTGAGCACGTCGGCGTCTGGGTGGAGGTTTGACGCATTCGTCGGGCCTTGCAGCCGTTGGCGCACGATTTTGGGAAGATGGGGCATTTTAGCTTTTGGCTCTCGGCTTTTAGCTCTTAGCTTGGAGCACGTAAATATCATCCGGACTCTGTTCCTTTTTGAGGCGAGGTTCTTTCGCCCCTCCGGGGGCTCGTTACTCTTTAATGTCTGCTTCCCGCGGCTTACGCCCCTTCGACCGGCTCAGGGCAAGCTGTGGGCTGCATTCTTACGCCGCTCGGCGGCTTTTCTTGCCCGTTTCTCTTGTTCGTTTCTCTGCTCAGCGGCTGATTCCTTCTGCATTTCCGGTCTCTTGCAATGGCGCAACCTGGCCGCCCTCCGATCAGGAGTTTGAACCTATGCCGGGTCCTGGCCGGGCTCTGGCTTCTACCGTTTTGACTTCCACCGTCTTCTCTGAGAACGCGCGATCTGGGGATTCTTGCGCCAGCCTGCGGCGGATGTCCAGCCGCAGGTCTCGGACGTCGACGTCCAAGGCTTCCTCGGCTTGACGACGGCTTAGGCCGCGGCGGGTCAGGCCGGCCAGGATCTGTTTGCGCAACGATTTCGCCAGCTTGTCGAGCTTGCGGCTGATCGTCGATTCGTGGACGCCCAGCATTCGGGCAATGTCGGCCAAGGTACGTCCATCTAGAAAATAGGCGGCCAAGACCAGTCGATCTTCGCTGGAGAGCGCGGCCAAAGCCTCGTCGGTGGCGGATTCCAACTGGGAGTCGGGAGATGCCACGGGCGCAGGATCGGGAGCCTGAAACTGGACTCCGTCTTCATTCTCTTCATCAAGGCTGACGAGGCGCTTCTGGCGGCGATAGCGATTTACATATTCCTGCGCGAGAACGGTGCGCAGCCAGCCTTCGAGAGATCCGCGGCCAGTGTAGGAAGAAAGTTTGCATAGGCGCTTGCCGTCTCGCGTGGTGGTGCCGTAGAGATCGGCATACAGGGTGTCGGCCAGCTCGCGCGCAGCCGAGTCTTCACGCGCGATGCGCAGGGCGGACTGGTAGAGTTTTTCACGATAGCGAGTCAGGAAAAGCTCCCAGGCGAATTCGTGGCCAGCGGCGCAGGCGCGGGCAAGAGCTAGTTCCTCAAGGCGCAGGGTGAGGAAGAATGCACGAGCTTCGGTCTCATTGGCTGAGGCGGGGAGAAACTTTTCTCCAATTTCGCAGAGAATGAGGGCGAAGGATTCCTGGGTCAAGCCCAGTTTTTGGCAATCGGCCTTCGCGTGGAGTTCGGCTCGCAGTGCGGCTACTGCCGATGGCACAGCGGAGACTTGGTTAGCGATGGTCATTCGGTGTGGTAATCAGCTAGCTCCGAGGCTAAAGCCTGCGCTCACATTGGGCTTTTAGAGCACGACTAAAGTCGTGCCCTGAAACGAAGCGAGCACTTCCGCACTCGTGCCTTTGATACAAGTCCAGTATTTCCGCAGGCTGCAAAGTTGTGCCCTCCCCAGCCTGCGTTGAATTGGTGACGTCCCTCTTCCGATGCTATCAACTATTTAGACGCATGAGGCGTGAATTTTGTTCGCAAGGACCGCTGCCACTGCCGTTCTTCGGGCGAAGTGCAAAGGGCGGTGCGCCCCGGAATGGCGAAGAACCTTTCTGCGAGCGGGACGCATTGGCTCGCCCTGCTGGGGAGGAACCCTATGAAATCGAAAATGTCTCTGGTGGTCACTCTGTCGGCGATCGTGGGTGGATGGGTGCTGACAGGGCCGCGTGTGGTGCGAGCAGGTGAGGCGGTGTCTGCTTCAGGATACAAAGTGCTGGAGCCTATCCGGCATGGAAATTTGACTGTCTTTCCGGTGCTTGCCTCGAAGTCTTATCCGACGGGCGAATTCCTGACTCTCGACGAAGGACTCCGATCGGGAGAAGTTGTGGTGACGGAATATGGAAATGTGCGGGGATTGATCCGGCGGCACCCTCCTGGGATAACCCCGGCGATTCAGCGTGAGGGCGCGGAAGTGAATCGACTCGTGCTGGTTAATAACTCCCGGCGGCCGTTATTGCTGCTGGCTGGCGAGATTGTGGCCGGAGGGAAGCAGGATCGCGTGATCGGAAAAGATCGGATTGTGCCGGCGGAGAGCGATCCCGTGGACTTAAGCGTGTTTTGCGTCGAGCCGGGACGGTGGGTGGCGACTAGCGAGCAGTTCGGGGCGTCGGGGTCGATGTATGGCCTGAAGCCTGGAAGCGGCGGGGGCGTGATTGGCGGAACCCTAATGGCGCAGCCGTCGGTGCGAGCGAAGGCCATGGCGGATAAAGATCAGAGTCAGGTTTGGGCGGAGGTGAGAAAGCAACAGTCTGCGATCGCCGTAGAGTTGCAGAACAGCGCTCCCGCTGCAGCTCCCGCAGTTGCGAGCACGAGCTCCTATGCACGGGTCATGGAGAACGCAGAAGTGAAGAAACAAGTGGACGCGGTCGCGAAACCGATTGAGCAGAACTATCAGAGCTTGATCAAACAACTGCGCGACCGCAATGCAGTGGGTGTGGTGGTGGTGATGAATGGAAGAATCATTTGGGCGGACGTGTTTGCCAGCACGAGTCTGCTGGAAAAATACTGGCCGAAGCTGGTGCGGTCGTATGCGTCAGAAGCGGTGGTGACTCGGGCCAAGGCCGCGGAAGTCGGCGAGAAACAGGCGCAGGCGTTTCTTGAAGACATGGATGGACGCAAGGAGACGATCGAGAGCGAGCCGGGAATTTATCGCCATACGGAGGTCAACGGCGAAGGATTCAAAGTGTTCGCGCTGACGTCGCTGCTGCCGAAGACTGGATTTGATGTGCACGTAGCCAAGATGGCGGACTGAGGAAGGCTGTTGATCAGGTGATCGGGGGTTGCTGCCACTGATCACCAGCCACCGGACGTTGATCTCTCAACTGCCAGCAGGACGTGGAATGAAATTGGAAGTTACGGCACAAGCTCCAAACACCACACCATCTCCCTGCAAACCTTGCCCGTAGCCAAGGTCGTGCCCTGGAGATGGCCAGAGCGGCCGACCATGACTTCCGCCAGGGGATACACGCCATCGCTTCCTCCGCTGAAGCTATACAGCACTCTTTCCCTCCAGCTCTCGTTCGAGGGAATCAGGGGGAAGACTGTGCCGATGCATACCTTCCGCCGGCGTAGGTCGTGCTCAAGAGAGCTCCACGCGAGTCGAATATGAGTTGGCCTGCCGGTTCTGCACCATCTCTGCCGTTGCTGAAGCGATGGAGAACGGCTTCGCTTCAAGTGCCGCACTTCCCCCCCATGAACGACCTCCGAGCAACGTCATCCGATGACAGAGCGACGCGCTCGGGTTGGTGTCAAGGACACAATCATGCAGCGGGAAGAACTGTATGTGAGCTATGAGAACCGATCAGTCGGTATGGGACGAAGCGTACCAATTGCGCCAGGCAGCGGAGTCGTTGGGAAGACGCTGTCCAGTAATGTCAGTGAGGGCCTGAAATGCCCAGGCATGGGTTTGGGCGTCGAGCGACGGATCGTCTGTATCGTTGAGCAACTGCGGCACCGCGGTCAGGCGTTGCTCCTGGGTCAACATACCGGACTGGGCCAGGCTGCACGCAGCGCGCTCGCGCACCAGGGGTGATGGATCGTCGTGCATGGCTTGCAGTAGAGGGGTGATCGTCGAGGCAGTACCGACAAGGGCGAGCCCTTCGGCGGCCCAGCGGCGAGAGTCTTCGTCATTCTTGTTGTTTTTGTCTTTATTCTGCAAATGTGAGCTGAGAACTTCGACCACTCGTTCGGTCTCGACTCCGCGATTTCCCATCAAGCCCAACGTCCACAATGCCCAGATTTTCCTCGCGTGATCGGAGGAGTTGGATTGCTCGACCAGATTGTCCAGGCTGGACTCGCTCTTGGTTAAACCGTACGCGGCTAATTCAACTTCGACGGCCGAGGTCCGCACGTGCATGTCGGTGGAGTTAAGCGCGGCAGTGGTGAGTGTGCTAAGTCGGGAATCCCATTTCAGCCTTCCGCGCCATTGATCGACGCGCGACGTGATTTGATCGGGAGCATTATCATCGCGGCTGACGGCGCGCTCGAGAAGAGCCTCAGCCTGTGCCTGCGGCTGCTGACGGTCGAGATCACGAGTTGCAATCCTGGATGAATTAGCGACCTCGGGCCTGTCGTGCGACGAGAACAGACTGGCGATGTGATTCCAAGCGGCCAGAGCGCTGCCAACGTTTCCGACCAGCAGTGCCATCAAGACTCCGGCTGCGATAGCTACGGAAGGACCGATGCGACGGGCAAACTGGGAACGCGCGCTAGTCTCCTTTGCGGATGCATGCGTTGCGCCAGTCGCGATATCAGAGCTCGGACCGAGAGTTTCATAGTCAGGCGTGGGCTGCAGACGGGGATCGGCAGCGGGCACAGTTGCGGCTCGCTGGCCCAGTTCCGGCGGGATGAGCGGAGAGACATCCATTGTGAAAGTCTAGGGGAGGCCGAAAATAGGGTAAAGTTACTTCTGGGCATCCCACACCACTTAGGATTAGATGCAAGATCGCGGCCACCAGAATCTGGAAACTGGCATCAGATTCCCAAGCCGCCGTCACCCGAGGCTAATTTCCCGGAGGAAATTTTATGCAGCAAGAAGCTACGCAGGCGAGACGCATGTGCAGTTGGCTTTGGGTGCCGGTGGCAGCTCTTTTACTCGCAGCTGCGGCCGTGGCCGCGGCTGGCCCTGGATATCACATCATTGCAACTTATAAGTTGGGCGGCGATGGCGGTTGGGACTACTTGACGGTGGATGCCGCGGCGCGGCGGCTTTACATTTCGCGCGCGACACATGTAATGGTGGTCGATGCCGACAGTGGAAAAAGTGTGGGCGACATTGCGGACACTCCAGGCGTGCATGGCATTGCGCTGGCGTCGGAGCTGGGCCGCGGTTTCGTCAGCAACGGCCGCGAAGGCACGGTGAGCATTTTCGATCCCAAGACGCTGGCGACAAGCAGCAAAGTGAAGGTTGGCGACAATCCGGATGCGATCCTTTACGACAGCGCAACCAAGCGGGTTTTTGCTTTCAACGGCAGAAGCCAGGATGCAACCGCATTGGATGCAGCCAAGGGGACGGTGCTGGGCACCATCAAGCTGGGCGGGAAGCCGGAGTTCGCGGCGAGCGATGGCAAGGGCGAAATATTCGTGAACATTGAAGACAAGAGCGAACTGTTGGCGATCGATGCGAACCAGCTGGAGGTCAAGACGAGGTGGCCACTGGCGCCGTGCACCGAACCCAGCGGACTTGCCCTGGACCGCAAGAATCGACGCCTGTTTGTTGGCTGTGATAACAAAATGATGGCGGTGGTGAATGCCGATAATGGCAAGGTCATCAGGACACTCCCGATCGGTGAAGGCGTGGATGCGACTTGGTTCGACGATGAAACCAACCTGGCTTTTGCATCGTGCGGCGAGGGCGTGCTGACCGTGGTGCGCGAGGAATCGCCTGATACGTTCAGCGTGGCCGAGAATGTGCCCACCCAGCAGGGCGCTCGCACTCTGGCCCTCGATTCGAAGACGCACAACGTATGGGTGGTAACTGCGAAATTCGGGCCACCGCCTGCTGCCACGCCGGACAACCCTCATCCCCGGCGCTCGATTGTTCCGGACACCTTCGTAGCGCTGGTCATCGGCAAATGAAAAAATATCTGAGTCCAGGGCGTGCGGTGATGTGGTGTGGACTGTTCGTCCTGCTGCAGACTCTTCTGCTGCAAATGTGCGCTGCTTACTCCGTACTGACACACGAGCAGGTCGTAGACATTGTGTGGAAGGACCAGATTCAGCCCCTGATTAAGAAGCGCTTTCCCAGCGTGACGGAGGAAGATTTTCGTAAAGCTCACGCCTTTGCCTATGGTGGGTCGCTGATCCAGGACATGGGCTACTACCCGTTCGGCAGCAAATACTTCAGCGACTTGACGCACTACGTTCGCAGCGGCGACTTCATAGAATACCTTCTCAGCGAGTCTTCCGATGTTAATGAATACGCTTTTGCTTTAGGAGCCCTGGCTCACTATTCCGCGGACAATGTAGGTCACCCCACAATCAACAAAGTTGTGGCCATCGAGTTCCCAAAACTTCGCCGCAAGCATGGGGATGAAGTCACTTACTATGACAATCCCAAGGCGCATATCCGCACGGAATTTGGATTCGATGTGACGCAGGTGGCGAAGAACCACTATACGTCGGACCGCTATCATGACTTCATCGGTTTTGAAGTTTCGCAGGCGCTGATCGAACGAGCGTTTCAGAAGACCTACGGCATGCCGCTTAGCGACGTTGTTTCCAATGAGGACATGGCGATTGGCACGTTCCGCCGTGCCATCAGCCAGATTATTCCAGAAATGACCCGGGTGGCGCTGGTAGCGCGGAAGAAGGAAATTGTGGCCGATACTCCGAATTTCAGAGAGCGGCAATTTCGCTACTATCTGTCGCGGACCAACTATCAGAAGGAATGGGGGAAAGGATACCGTCGTCCGGGATTCGGAACACGCTTGCTGGCATTCTTTTTGAAGTTCGTGCCCAAGATTGGTCCTTTCAAGGCTCTCGACTTTAAGATCCCAACCGTGCAGACCGAAAGCATGTATGTGACCAGCGTCGATAAGACGGTGGAGAACTATACGCAACTTTTGCATGAGGCTGGGGCAGGCGATCTGAAACTAACTAATACTGACTTCGATACAGGCCGACGAGCACACGCTGGGGAATATCCGCTGACGGACAAGACCTATGCTCATCTGCTGGATCAACTGGCGACACACAACTTCGACCAGGTGACGCCTGAGTTGCGAGATAACATTCTCGCTTTTTATGCTGATCCGAATGCTCCGGTTCCGACCAAGAAAAAGCCTAAGGATGGGCAAAAGACGATGGACGAATTGGAGAGGCTCAAGTCGCTTTCCATCACGGAAAAACCGAATACCCAAGAGACCAGCCGCTTTTAGACAGCTCTAATTAGCAGACGGGCGGCACAATTTCGGATGTTTTGACCTCGGCGGGCGCGCTAGAACTTTCCAACTAGCGAAGTACCGGTGTCGTCGAGCGGCGCAGGCAAATCCAGCAGCGGTCCGCCAAAATCCGATTTCCCCTCTTATGCCGTTCAGAGGTTCATCTTCGCATCCCGATAACTCGTAGGACCGTTCGGTTGGAATGTATGGGGTGAGGCGTATGATCTGGCCACTTTTTCTCGCAATCGAGGCTTTAACCTTCGATTTTTTGGACGCGATGACGGCGTTTTTGACTCTAAGCATTTTTGAGGGAAGCGGGAAGAATTCGCCCCGGACTTGTGGATGGCGCGGATTGATCCGGGCGGCGATTTCAAGTTTGTACCCGGACAGTACGCCACTCTGGGAATTGAGAAAGATGGCAGGCGCATCGAGCGCCCCTATTCGATCGTCTCCCCCCCCGGCGGAACAGGAGATTGAGTTCTTCTTTGAGCTTGTGCCGGAAGGAGCTCTCACTCCCCTGCTATACAAACTGCAGTCCGGGGATGAATTGCTGATGAGAAAAGTCCCGAAGGGACGGTTCTTGCTGGAAACGCACACCGGTCGTAGCAATCATCTGCTGGTTTCAACGGTGACCGGCGTGGCGCCGTTCGTAAGCTACGTGCGAACTTCGCACAAAGCGTGGAAAGAGGGAAACTTCGATGGCTCGCACAAACTGTACCTGCTCAACGGTGCGAGCCGTCCATGGGAGTTTGGGTATCGGCATGAGCTGCTGCGATTCGCACGGGAAATTCCGTGGTTCACGTGCGTGCCCACGCTGAGCCGTCCCTGGGACCACGGAGATTGGACGGGAGAGATGGGCCGCGCCGACGACGTTCTACGAAAGTACGCCGACCAGTGGGGGCTGGATGCCGGCAATACCATTGCGTATCTCTGCGGCCATCCGGAAATGATCGCGCACAGCAAGGCCATCCTGAAGCGGCGGGGATTTCTAGACAAGGAAGCGATCAAGGAAGAGATCTACCGGGTTCCGGCGAAATAGTACCCAGGCCCCAATGGCGAGTCAAGGTGACGCCGAAGGTGTTCGCCTCGGGACTAGGCCTCACGAATTGTCGAGTTATCGTCTTCGGGTTGGCTACATCCAAAGGCATTTACGTCGGGATTCTCATCCAGGGCGAGATGGCCGAGCTCTGGGGAAAAAACTCAAGAGCCGAAGGAGCACCAGCCAGCGCGGGGATCTTCGCTTTTCGGAAATCGATTACCTCCCGCGGAAGAATGGAGAAGCTCAGAAATTTCTGTACCAGACGCGCATCGGCGCAGCGATGCGCATTCGCGGCACGGGTGAAAGCAGGGGGAGAACATGATGAGGAGAGTGGCCCAGCGGACGTCCGCTCTCCAGTTTGGTCAGAGGCGCCAAAAATCCCTAATCGAGTTTGGCTCCCTCTACTGGAAGTACATACCGAGCGGTGAGGGCATCCGCTTCGTCACCTGGTACGATGGAATGGGATCGCGTATCGGATTTGGTCTCGAATGACATTCTGTCCTTTTCTCGCCCGGGTGGCTGTCCAACTCAAATGGGGTATCCAGTGGCGCGGCGGCTTCAAACACGGTTTATATACCATTCGTCCGCCGCAATGGCTCGGGCAGTGAACCCGGAGAATGCGCTCGAATGAGCAGTGGAACTGATCAGCTTTCGGCCGGGGCGAATACTACAAGCACGACTAATTCCTCTGTGACGTCGTAGAAGCGGTGCTCAACTCCGGCAGCAACAAAAATCACGCTCCCTTCACTTACCGCTTGGTCTTCTGATTGCTCTTCCTGCGCTTGGCCTCCGACAGCTTGCTGGTTGGAACCGACGCGCATGCGGGCGTGACCGCGGACCACGTAGTACAGTTCGTCTTCATGGTGTGGCTTCTGTGGATCCGTTCTTCCGGCGGGAAGGACGTAAAGTCCGGCGCTCATGGCTGGTACATGGAGAAACTCGCGGTAAAGCTTGCCGCTTCGCCCGCGTTCTGCCTCGACTTCTGCGAGGGTGCGAAACGAGCTGCTCACGCGAAAATTCCCCCGAAGACCAGATCAGTGAATTGTGGAATTAGATTCTGCGTTTGTAAATCGCCTTCAGGCTTGTACCACTGATAGATCCAGTTAATCATGCCCAGAAGTGCGAAGGCCGCGGCCCGCGGACTGACTTTGCTGGCGGTTTGCCGCGTTTGCTGAGTTTCTTTTTGAGCTTCCGCCTTTTGCACGTCCGCGATTAGGTTTTCTACGAAGTGGACGTAGTCCTTCTTGCGAGAGTTGATCCGCTTGCGCAGGGCGGGTGGGAGAGGATGGTTTTCGTGCAGCATGACGGTGATCTCGCGATCACGCGGGCTGAGAACAACCTCGATGTGCAACCTAATTAAGGCGCGAAGGCGCTCTTCCTCATCGGCAATGCCGCGCACCGGATTGATCACCCGCTCCTGAGTGATATCCATGGCGTGGTTCATGATCTCGAACAGTATCTCGTCCTTGCTTTGAAAGTGATGGTAGAGGCCGCCCTTGCTGAGCTTGAGCGCGGCCGCTACGTCGTTCATGGAGGTGGCGTCATAGCCGCGCTGCTGAAAAAGGCGGGCAGCAGTGCGCAGGATTTCCTGCCGAGAGTCAACCAGGGTTTCACGAGCCATCGCGTGACATGGTAAACATTCGTGGCCGGGAATGCCAATGCAGACGATCTTTTAATACTTGTAAAAACCTCGGCCACTCTTGCGTCCCAGCCAACCTGCATCCACCATTTTGATTAGCAGCGGGCACGGCCGGTACTTGGTATCGCCCAAGCCATTCTGCAAAACACGCATGATGTCGAGGCAAACGTCCAGCCCGATGAAATCAGCCAGTGTTAGTGGCCCCATGGGATGTGCCATGCCCAGTTTGAACACCTCATCGACCGCTTCCGGCGTAGCCACTCCTTCCATGACCGCAAACATAGCTTCATTGAGCAGCGGCATCAGCACGCGGTTGGAGACAAATCCCGGAGCGTCGTTGACCTCCACTGGTGTCTTCTCCAGTTTTATCGAAAGGTCCCGCACAGTTGTGAAGGTGTCTTGCGAGGTGGCCAGCCCTCGGATGACCTCCACCAGCTTCATCACCGGAACGGGATTGAAAAAGTGCATGCCGATGACCTTGTCCGAACGCTTGGTGAATACCGCCAGCTTGGTAATGGAGATGGAAGAGGTATTCGAGGCGAGGATGACCTCTGGTCGCGTCAGCCGGTCAAGGTCGCGGAAGATTTCTGCCTTGATCTCGAATTTCTCCGTGGCTGCTTCAACCACGAAATCACAATCCGCGAGCCTCGCCCGATCGGTAACCGGCTCGATACGCTTTAGCGTCGACTCCTTGTCGGCGACGGTGATTCTGTTCTTCACCACTTCGCGCTCGAGATTCTTGCCGATAGTATCGAGCCCCCGATCGAGGAATCGCTGTTCCATGTCGCACAACACCACGGCATAGCCGCAGCGGGCAAAGACGTGGGCAATTCCGTTACCCATCGTGCCCGCGCCAATGACTCCTACCCGTTCCATTTCCATGAGTCCACCTCGTACAAGCCGAAGCTGCGCCAGTCTGAAAACGTTCGAGTCTAACACCACCGGAGCCGACAGGGAGCAACGATTGGGTGGCGAATAAACCCGCGAGCGGAAGAAAAGTTGCGCATCATGGATATGCGCGGAATCCCTCTAGCGTTATGCGGTTCCATGCGTTTCGCGCTGGGGCATCGCGGCAGCGCACGCCTCGCATCCCACTAGACAAGAGAACCGGGGCTTCCGCGGAAGCTTCGGCCAGCGGAGGTGATTATGTTTCGGACGAGAATGTTGCAGGGCTTCAGGCTGGCCGCGCTGGCAGCAGTGGTGTCGCTGGCATTCGGCAGCATGGCGTGGGCGCACGATGACGATGACTACTATTATCGCCACGATGAAGCTCGCGAGCACGGTCATCAGAACGGATACCGAGACGGTATAAACCACGGACGCTACGACCGGATGCAGGGCTATCGCTACAACTACAAGAGCGATCAGTGGGAAGATGCCGATGGCGGTTATCAACATTGGATGGGTTCGCGTGGCCGCTACAAGAATGCCTATCGCGACGGATACGTCAACGGGTACCGGCTGGGTTATGGCATGTACGGCTTCCGCCGCGGCTGGGACGGCGATCGTTATGACTCCTACCGCTGGCATGACCGGGACGATTGGCGCTAACCGTAAGAAGGCAATCCAGCGGCCTGGTTCTGTATACACCGAGCGTCGGATACTTTAGCTTGAAGCCGCTTGACCGTAGCGATCAGCCTGCAGCCATGGCCACGCACGGAACACCTAGGCGCGGTATCGCTCCTCGGATTGTAGCGCCATGTCAAAGAGGGAGCCCTCCTTCAGCGAGGGTCCTCTCGCCGGTGCTAAAATAATCTGTTCCGTCGTCTATCGAAGATCTGACGTATTTCCTCCACGAGGTACACCATGGCAACCCTTGAAGCTTCCCGTCCGCGCACGATGCCGCGCGAAGGCCGGTTCGTTAATGAGCCATTTTTTGATTTCACCCGCGAAGAAAACGCGCGCAAGATGCGAGCTGCCATCGAGAAAGTCCGCGGCCAGCTGGGCCGCGAATACGACCTGATTATTGGCGGTAAGCGTGTCAAGACGGCAGACAAGATTCGCTCGCTAAATCCAACGCGGCCTTCCGAGATTGTCGGCATCCACCAGAAAGCCGGCAACGAGCACGTTGAGCCTGCGATGAACGCCGCGCTGAAGGCGTTTGAATCCTGGAGCCGCACTTCGGTCAAAGAGCGTGCCGATCTGCTGTTCCGCGTGGGTGACCTGCTGCGCCAGCGCAAGATGGAATACATGGCGTGGCTGGTCTTCGAAGTCAGCAAGAACTGGGCGGAAGCCGACGCGGACATTTCCGAGACCATCGACTTTTCGGAATTCTACGCTGGCGAAGCCCTACGTCTGGCAAAAACCGAGACGCCGGCGCAGATGCCGGGTGAGCACGATTCGCTGACCTACATTCCCTTGGGTGTCGGGGCCGTGATTCCACCGTGGAATTTTCCCTGTGCCATCATGGCCGGCATGACGCTGGCCTCCATCGTTTGCGGAAACACCGTGATCCTCAAGCCTTCGAGCGATTCTCCCACCATCGCCGCGAAATTCGTCGAACTGCTCGAAGAAGTTGGGATGTCAGAAGGGGTGGTGAATTTTTGTCCGGGCTCGGGCGCCAGTTTTGGGGACGCGATCGTTGTTCATCCCAAGACGCGCTACGTGGCGTTCACGGGTTCTCGCGAAGTTGGCCTTCACATCCACAAGAGCGCTGCCGCCCAGGTTCCGGGACAGATCTGGATCAAGCGCACCATCCTCGAAATGGGTGGCAAAGACGCCATTATCGTGGACGCCGACGCCGACATCGACGCTGCCGTCGAAGGTGTGGCGCAGGCTGCTTTCGGCTTCCAGGGTCGCGCCATTGTGGACGAGCGCGTCTACGACAAGTTTCTGGACCAACTCAAATCGCGCGTGGAGAAAATTAAGCTTGGTGATCCTGCGGAAAACGCAACCATGGGCGCGGTCATCAACGAAGGATCGATGAAGACGATCCTCAGCTACATTGAACAGGGCAAGAAAGATGGACGGCTCATCACCGGCGGCGAGCGCGCCAGCGAGGCGGGGGAAGGTTACTTTATCCGGCCCACGGTGATCGCTGACATTCCACCTAAATCGAAACTCGAGCAGGAGGAAATCTTCGGCCCAGTGCTGGCCGTCATCAAATCGAAAAACTTCGACCACGCGCTGGAGATCGCCAACGATACCGAGTTCGGCCTGACCGGCGCTGTCTATACCAACTCGCGCGACCGGATTGATCGCGCCGTGCGCGAGTTCCACGTCGGCAATTTGTACATCAATCGCAAGTGCACGGGAGCCATGGTGGGCGCGCATCCCTTCGGTGGATTCAATATGTCGGGAACGGATTCCAAGTCTGGCGGCCCCGATTATCTGTATTTGTTCACGCAGGGTAAGTCGGTGGCGGAAAAAGTCAGCTAAGCGTGTGACCGTGGTGCAGAAAACAAGAAAGGCCGGCCGGGTGGCCTTTCTTGATGGACCGAAAAGTTCCTACGGCGCGACTCCCGCCGGCGGTTGCGGCACACTCCCCGCGGCTGTGGCCGCGGCAGCTTCGTTCAGTATTCGGTGATGAATAGTGAACAGCGCTAGCTCCAGCCGGTCGGAGACGCCGATCTTGTCATATACATTGCGCAGGTAATTCTTGATGACCTGCTCAGTGGTTCCGAGTTGAGTAGCGATTTCCTTATTCTTGTAGCCCTGCACAATGAGTGCGACGATGCGCAGCTCTTTTGCCGTAAGGCGATCGCGCACGCGCAATCCGACCATATCGTTTTCAGTGAGTTCGCTGGGCACGGCCACGTCCTGCACCCAAGTTTCGCCGCGAGCGACTTTGCGCACGCAGTCCACCAAGGCTGCGCTGGTGACGTTGCGGTAGACCACGCCATGGGCGCCGTTAGCCATGTGCCGCTGCGCACTCTCGCCGGTATCGGCGAGGACGATCACGCGAGTCTTCGCTTTGTTCGCAGCCTGCACGATGGCGGCAAAATCGTTGTGAAATCCCGCCGCCGCGACCAGCACCGCGGCACGGAATTTGTCCAAAGCCATGAACATCTGCTCCGGCGTTTGCGCCTGGGCAACAATACGCATCTCGTCTTCCACCGCCAGCACCTTGGCAATGCCAGCCCGGAAGATTGCCTGGTTATCGGCCAAAATCAGTTTGAGCATTTTGTCATCGCTCCAAAATTTTAGGAGTTCCTCACGAACTCATACGAGTCGATCACGCAGGCCACACCTCGGCCCTCGTTGCCAGCTTCATCCGTGCGCACTACCCGCCCTTTGCACTGGATGGTTACATTCTCTTTGCCTCCGGTAACATCCGGCGGCAGTGTGATTTCAAATTCCACGGGCGAACCCATCTCCAAAGAGGCGTCAGCACGAATGTAAACCCCGGCGGCGCTGAGATTCCCGGTTATTCCCTTGGAGTCGCTGCTGGCGTCGTCCTTATGAATCTTGATGGGTAGTTCCAGCGGAAATCTTTTTCCGGTCCGTGCTTCGGACACAATGCCTCCTCTGCCGTGGCTTGATCCCCGCCCTTCTTTCGACTGGGCCAGTGCCATCGAAACAAGCTCCCAGCGGGCGCACGCCCGCTTTTTGCTTACGCTGGCGTTATATCACGGATGATACCGCTAAGAAAGCCTGATAACTGATTAGTTAAGGGTAGGATCTAGATTCCCCCGAAAGGACAGGGGACAGTGGTTGCGGACAATCCGCGACTCGCCATTGGACTGGCGTTGGCTCAGCCCATTCACGCCAGGGCCTAAGGGCGCGTGTTAGTTTGTTGAGATAATCGCTGACTATCGGAAAGAAGGTTCACATGCCACGTCTATCCATTACCAGCGCATGGCAGATTCGCATTCAGGTTTGGCCGCTGCTTCTTGTAACGTCTATCGCAATAGCCGGCGCACGGGCACAATCAGCGCCCAATCCCGCAGCCGGGAGTGCGCGTACCAACCAGGCCTCGACGAGAAAGTCACCGGAGAAGAAGGCGACTCAAAACACAGGTGAATCCTCCGCTCAGGCTGCGGACGTTTTGGTGCAGCTGAACGGCGCCTTAGAGGGCTTGGCCGCTAAGGTTTCTTCGGGTGTGGTGGAGATTCTTGTGACCGGTTACGGCCCCGCGCACGAGGAAAACCGTTCACAGACCGCGTTGATCGTACGTCAGCACGCGGTGGGCTCGGGAGTCATCGTAGACCCAGACGGCTACATTGTAACCAATGCCCATGTTATCGAGGGCGCGCAGCGTATCCGCGTTGCTCTGCCGATTCCGGTGGGCGATGCCGCGGGTTTAGTGCCTGTCGGCAAACGTCGGATTCGCGAAGCGCGGTTGCTGGGTTTCCACAAGGAGACGGATCTGGCACTGCTCAAGATCGAGGACAAGGAATTGCCGACGCTGCCATTCGTAAGGCACGAGCGTCCTCATGTCGGACAACTGGTCTTTGCCATCGGGAGTCCCGAAGGTTTGCAGAACTCAGTCACGATGGGGGTGATTAGCGCCGTAGCGCGACAGCCTGATCCCAGCAAACCCATGACTTACATACAGACAGACGCGCCGATCAATCCGGGCAACAGTGGCGGTCCGCTGGTGGATATGAATGGCACTGTGGTCGGAATCAACACCCTCATTTTGTCAGAGGGCGGCGGCAGCGAAGGCCTGGGTTTTGCCATTCCCGCCCCAATCGTGGAGTTTGTCTATCGCAGCCTGCGCAAGTACGGACACGTCCACCGCGTGGAAATAGGCGCCGGCCTGCAGGAGATTACTCCGACGCTGGCGGAGGGTCTCCACCTGCCACAGTCCTGGGGAGTGTTGGTCGGCGACGTCAAGCCCGATGGCCCGGCTGCGGGCGCTGGCCTGCAAATTCAAGATATTGTGCTTTCTGCTGACGACCGGCGTGTCGAGACCCTGCCGTCCATTACCGCCGCGCTCTATCTACACCGGCTGGATCGAGTGTTGAAGCTGGAAGTGTTGCGGGGCCACGAACGAAAGACGCTTTATGTTCCTGCCGTCGAGAACCATGATCCTATGGACCAGCTTCTCGACGCGGTGAGCACTGAACGAAGCCTGATCCCACGTCTGGGCATTCTGGCGATCGACTTCACCACGGACTTGAGCGCGGCAGTCGGCTCTCTACGGATCCCCTCCGGCGTGCTGGTAGTGGGCCGAGCCGCTGATCTCATTAGGCCTGAAACCGGTCTTCAGGCTGGGGACGTGATTCATCAGTTGAACACAAGTCCTATCCAATCCATGGAGGCGCTGCGGACCGCGGTGGGGCAACTCAAAGCGGGCGACTCCGTGGTGCTGCAGGTGGAGCGCGATAATGGACTGAGGTACGAGAGCTTCGAGATGGAGTAGGGCTCGAGCCAGGTGGCGCGGACAGTGTCCGGTCCAGAGGCGGGCGCCGGAACAAATCCTTCACTGTGCGCCGGCCCCAATTCCCGCGGCCTTCGGTCGGGCAGCGCTTTCGATTACCGGCCCAAGCCGCGCGCCGAACGCTTCCAGCACCCGAAGATCGTCTTTGGTGAACGCATCCTGACGGGCCCGATAGAGAGCCAGCACCGCAGCGACTCCCGTGGATCCTTCGAGCGGCAGAGCAAGCGCCGAGCGTAATGTGCTGTATTTGGTTGGATCATTGAGGTAGCCGGGCTCGACCGACGGATTCCCATTCAAAATCGGCTTGTGATTCTGCGCCACCCAGCCCGACACTCCTTCGCCGAGCGGAATCCGCAAAGACGAGAACAGTTTCAGGTTCTCTCCGCTCACAAATTCGGGAACCAAAACATTGTTCTTCGATAAATATACGGCCATGGAGTCGTGGGGTACGGAATGTTTCAACCGCACTGCCAGCAAAGAAAGAATGTCTTCCAGTGTGAACGACGCGCCCTGTTCCTGGCAGAGATCACAGAGTGCCTGCGCTTGCTGGCGAGCAGTGGCAACGATTGCGGTATGGTTTTTTACCGGTACCTCGGATGCCGACTCCGCCGATTCCGCAAAACCGGCAGCCGGAGCCCGGCCTCTCTCGACTCGAATGTCAGTCGACAGCTTCGGCGGAGCCTGCAGAGGCTGCTCACGAGCGAGTTTTTCCAGTTCCACATAGCGCCGTTGCAGGATTTCTACTACCCGCGGGTCGAAGCTGGTGCCGGCTTCCGAAGCTACTTTAAGCATGGCCTCATCCAGAGGCAGCGCCTTGCGGTATTGGCGATCCGAAGACAGTGCGTCGAGACAATCGACGGCGGAGAGAATTCGCGCTCCAATTGGAATGGCCTCGCCCTTCAGACCGCTAGGATAGCCGCTGCCATCCCATTTCTCATGGTGCGCGCGAACAATGGGCACCACCGGGTAAGGAAAGTCGACTTGTTCGAGAATCTCCGCCCCAACGATGGGATGGACCTTCATCTTTTCAAACTCTTCTGGGGTAAGTTTTCCAGGCTTCGAGATGATATGTTCCGGGACCGCAAGCTTGCCTATGTCATGCAGAACTGACGCAGCCCGCAAGGCCTCCCTTTGGTCCTCGGTCAAGCCGAGGTCTCTGGCCAGCTCCATGGCATAAACCCGCACCCGCTGCAAATGTTCACCCGTAGTCTGATCCTTGGCCTCGATGGCTAGGGCGAGGGCTTCGATCGTCCGCAGGTGGAGACTGGAAACCTGCTCGGCATGGCGCTTTTCCGTCTCAAGCTTGCCGAGGTAAAGACGATACGACCGGTACATGAGGTAGATCGGAGGCAAAACTAACAGAGAGGATTGCCATCCGATGTGCCCGTTCAGGAAGTGGACCAGGCCGGCGATGGCGGCTCCGACCATGTAATAAGGAAAGGACCAGAGATAGCTTTCGGTCCAGACTTTCGAGACCGGCTTGCTTTCGGTCAACCCGATGATCGCCGACATGGCTGTGCTGTTGAAGGCGAAGTGAGTAATCGCCGCGACCAGCAGAGCGAGAGGTCCGGGACCATGAAGAACGTGAGTTGCGACGAGTTGGTATGCGCCATATGCGGCGGCGCTGGAAACCGTCACCTGCGACACATTGAAGACAAGCTGAATCAACTTGGGGCGGCGTGCGGGCCTCCAATAGAACTGTGCCAGGGTGCTGGCCAGCCCGATCAGCAGCGTCTCGGGCAAACTCAGTTCCAGAATTCCCAACAATGTGAATAGGAAGTTGACCGACAGTGTGCCTTCGATGCTGGGCAAACTAACTTTCAACGATGACGCAAGCAATGCTGCTCCCAGGTAGCAGGCAAACTTGACCGGGTCGCTGGACTGCCAGTGTGTGAGAGCCAGGGCGAAGCAACCGAGAGCTGCCAACGCCATCAGAGCGATGAACACACTTGCGCCAGATTTTCGTTCTTGGAGCATCGAATCCTTAAATTCTTGCTGAAGTGGAGGACAATGTCCGCCCAAAACAATATGGTTTGGTTACCTTCGTGTTTGCCAAGTCTCGGGACGGTTTGTCCCCTGGCCATGCGAATGGGACAAAGTGTCCGGTCGGACACGTCGTGGAATTTCTAAATCATTGATTCCTAAGGCGCAGTTCCTCTCGTCGTGGACCCGTACCTGCTCTAGTGAGGGTGCGATCTCTGGCCCTTAGTTGGTGCCGGGAATCTATGACCGAGGGGGATATGAAAAGACTTCTAGTTTTGTTGTTGATGGCCGCGGTGACGGTTGCCCGCGCCGACGATTCGAAAATATCACCGGAGCTGCGTAATCTGCCTTCCCAGCAGCAGGCGCAGGTAATTGTGCAGTACGCGCCCGGCACACAGCTCGATTGCAGCGGGTTGTTCGGCCTCATCGGTTGCGCGGTGAACGACGTTCTGCGACTTGGGGGCGCGATCCTGGGGCAGTTGCCGCTGATCAATGGCGTCGTCGCGTTGCTGGACGGCAAAGGCATCGTGAGCCTGTCGAATCAGTCGAATGTCGTATACATCAGCCAAGACCGGCCATTGACACCATCGGTCAACAATGCCGCCTCCGCCGTGAACGCGGAATTCGCTTGGCAGTCGAATTATACTGGTGCCGGTGTTGGCGTTGCGTTGATCGACAGTGGCGTGAGCAGTAACCTGGATCTCAATCAAGGTTTTCTTCCGGTCTCGCGAGTCGTCTATCAACAGTCTTTCGTTCCCGGAAACTCGAGCAGCCGTGACCAGTACGGGCACGGCACTCACATCGCGGGGCTGATCGCGGGCGATGGTCTCAGTTCAACCGGCTTGCTCTTCAGCAAGACTTTCAAGGGAATTGCCCCGGGGGCAAATATCGTCAACCTGCGAGTACTTGACGCGAACGGCGGCGCCACCGACAGCCAGGTGATCGCTGCTCTCCACCAGGCGATTTCTCTGAAATCGCAGTACAACATTCGCGTGATCAATCTTTCGCTTGGCCGCGCTGTATATGAAACGTACAAGCTTGATCCACTGTGTAAGGCGGTCGAGGTGGCCTGGCACAACGGAATTGTGGTGGTAGTGGCGGCGGGAAATAATGGACGTTATCAGCCGACGAGTGGCTATGCCACTGTGACTTCGCCGGGCAATGATCCGTATGTGATCACTGTCGGCGCGATGAAGACCATGGCAACGCCGACGCGCGTCGACGACCTGATTGCCAGCTACAGCTCCAAGGGTCCAACCGTGGTAGACAGGATCGTGAAGCCTGATCTCGTGGCGCCCGGCAATCTTCTGGTATCGCTTGAGGCACCCGGTTCTACGCTTTACAACCAACACCCCGCCAATCGCGTGCCCTACAGTTACTACGTCAATGGAGGGAGCAGTGCCTCGTCCTCGAGCTACTTCACGTTGAGCGGAACCAGTATGGCTACCGGCGTGGTCAGCGGAGTCGTGGCGGACCTGTTGCAGAAGAGTCCCAGGCTTACGCCGGACCAAGTGAAGGCCCGGCTGATGAAGACAGCATGGAAATCGTTCCCAGCCGATAGCAGTGTTACGGATCCCGCCACAGGCATCACTTACACCGATCAGTACGACGTCTTTACCGTTGGCGCGGGGTACGTGGACCTCGAGGCCGCCCTGATCAACACCGACGTAGCCAACGGGAGCGCAATGTCTCCCACTGCTACTTACGATCCGAACACCGGCAAAGTATACATTTCCAACAATCCCTCCGCGGTTTGGAACAGCTCTAGTACGTGGGCATACTCATCCGTGTGGGGATCTGCCGAGTTCATGACTGGCATGCCGGAAGTTTCTGGCAGCAATGCGCTGTGGGGCAGCAATGCATTATGGGGCAGCA
>WNFD01007294.1_pt1 | contig 22386 bp, 27 predicted proteins | sample 5400491 | NCBI WGS metagenome assembly WNFD01 (sample SAMN13153343, study PRJNA577476) | soil metagenome | isolation source: 120 cm saprolite under Douglas fir tree site 2 hole 2 replicate 2 | place: USA:California | collected 2015-04-18
AAGCTCTGCTCATGCTGGCGCCAACCTCGCCGGATGCCGCGAAGGCTCAATCTCCGGCCATACCTTCCATCGCGTGAATTGAAGTCGCAATTGTCAGGCTACGCTTTTTCGCCCGGCGGGTGACCACCCCGATCCTGCCGGCTCACTTGCTGCGCGCGCGCTTTGTCGCGCGGCTGTTCCTGTCCGCGCTGGTCGCGCACGATGCCTTGATCATTGCCCCCGGGGCGGACGCGGTTCGGGTTTAAGCATGCCCTGCTGGCCGCCATGTTTGCCGCTCTGATCCTGCGCATCCTCCAGATCGTTTTCTTTTGGCATCCCGATCAGATCCTGTTTTCGCATTTTCGCGCTCGTCCAGTGACAATCAACGCGATTGCACACCGCTGGGTTCCACCGGCGGAAGACGAAGAAAACCCGCCTCGCGAACTGCGCAAGGCGGGGTCAGTTGGGGGAAGTCTCGGGAGTGGAAACTTTCCAATCGATAAGCCTGCGATCGCGGCGGCGTTCCCTGACGCTGCGAATTAGAGTGTCAGAGTCGGGTACTGAACCCCGGTGTTCCGAAAAAGCCAGCCCTGGTCGGGACCCCAAATCCGCGTCGCCGGTTTTGAGTCCCGACGGATTGGATGCGGCGTCTGACTTGAAGCTGGCTAATCTCTTTCGCGACCTGTCGATCGCGTCATTCTTCGCGACCGGCTGCAATCGCCCTCGCGCCGCCCTTGAGCGGCCCGACTGCGGCACCGCCATCGCCGACAAATCGCCTCAATGCTGATTGATCACATTGCGGGCGCTCCTGACCAAACCTCAGAGTTGCACAGGCAGCGTGCTTCACGTTTTGGTGTCCCATTCGGACCTCCCGGTCTTCACGGGCACTGGAATAAACGACCCGCATCGATGTTTCCCATAACTGAAGCGGCAGGAGAGATCTCGCGATGCCCACGGCTGCACTGGTCTCCCTGGCGACATCGGTCCCTCCCCACGTATTTTTGCAGAAGGATGTTCTGGCCGCGACTTGGGACTCGCTCCGAGAGCGCTTGCCCGAATTTGAAAGATACGCGAGTATTTTTTCGAATACCGGAATTATCAAACGTCACGCCGTGAAGCCGTTCGACTGGTATCTCGAACCGCGAGGCTGGCCGGAACGCACCGAGGCGTTTCTCGAAGGCGCCGAGGCGCTCTTCGTCGACGTCGCGCAGAAAGCGCTGGCAACTGCGCACCTCGCTGGCAGCGATATCGACACCGTCGTGACCGTCTGCTCCACCGGAATCGCAACGCCGAGTCTCGAAGCCCGTGTTGCTCGCGTGGTGGGCTTCCGGTCCGACGTCACCCGCGTACCGGTGTTTGGTCTCGGCTGCGCCGGCGGCGTGTCGGGTTTGTCGATCGCGTCGCGCCTCGCACAGGCGCGACCGGGCACCAACGTACTGTTGGTGACGATCGAGCTCTGCACGCTTGCCCTTCGCCACGACGAACTCACCAAGGCCAACATTGTTGCCATCAGCCTGTTCGGCGACGGCGCAGCGGCGGTGATATTGCGCGCCGGCGATGGCGGTGTGACGCGGATCGAGAATTCCGGCGAGCACCTTTGGCCCGACACCCTCGGCATCATGGGCTGGAGTGTCGATCCGGAAGGCTTCGGCGTCATCTTCCGCCGCACCATCCCCGATTTCGTCACCGCGCAGCTCAACCCCGCTGTGACGCAGATTCTGGCAGCCATGCAGCTGTCGATGGCGGACATCGACCGGTTCATCTGCCATCCCGGCGGCACCAAGGTCGTCAGCGCTCTGGAGACGGCATTTTCACTCAATCAAGGGACGCTCGACCACGAACGGCAGGTTCTCGCGGACTACGGCAATATGTCGGCGCCCACGGTGTTGTTCGTACTCGAACGCGCGCGCGCCAAGGGACTGCCGGACAGGTCGCTGTTGACAGCGCTCGGACCCGGCTTCACCGCAAGCTGCGTCACGCTGCGGCACGCCGCGTGACATCGGCTGAATTCATTCTCGGGTTGGTCACGCTGCAGCGCGCCGGAGAACTCGTCCTCTCGCGCTACAACACTCACAGACTGCTGGCCCGCGGCGCCGTCGAGATCGCGCCCCGGCATTACCTGCTGATCGTGGCGGTGCACGCAGCATGGCTGATATCGCTGTGGGTATTCGGGCACGATCAGCCGGTCAATGGCATTGCCTTGCTCGTCTATCTCGTCTTGCAGGGTTTCCGTTTCTGGGTGATGCGGACGCTCGGCTCGCGATGGACGACGCAGATCATTGTCTTGCCGGAGCAACCGCTGGTGTCGGCTGGACCCTATCGATTTCTGTCGCATCCCAACTACGCCGTGGTTGCCGCCGAGATCGCCGTGCTGCCATTGGTGCTGGGCCTGCCGCTGCTGGCCGCCTTCTTCACGATCCTCAACGCCGCGGTGCTCGCGATCCGCATACGATCCGAAAACCGCGCCCTCGCCGCCGCCCGTGAGACAATCGTGCGTGGCGCATAATGACTGACCGGGTTGCCGAGCCGGGTGCTGCCACGTGGCTAGGTTTTGTCCTGATGTGCGTCGGCATGTTCATGGCGATCCTCGACATTCAGGTCGTCGCGACTTCGCTGCCCGCGATCCAGGATGCGCTGGCGATATCGCGGGATGCGATGAGCTGGATTCAAACGGCGTATCTGATCGCCGAGATCATCGCCATTCCGCTGACCGGGTGGCTTACACGCGTGCTGACGTTGCGGTGGCTGTTCGTCATTGCGATCGGTGTATTTACCCTCGCTTCCATCGGCTGTGCGTTCAGCGGCAGTTTTTCGACGCTTGTCAGCTTCCGCGTGCTTCAGGGTTTCGCCGGCGGCGCGCTGATTCCGGCGGTGTTTTCCGCAGTGTTCCTGCTGTTTCCGATCCGTTTGCACCCGATTGCCACCACGATGGCCGGCATCATGGCCGTGCTGGCACCCACGGTCGGACCGGTTGTCGGTGGCTGGATCACCGAGACCTATTCCTGGCATTGGCTGTTCCTGATCAACGTCGCTCCCGGTGTCGTTGCGGCGGCCGCCACGCCATTCCTGCTGCCGAATGACAGACCTCGTTTCGCAAATCTGGCTACGCTCGACGGATATTCTCTCACGCTGATGGCCGTCTCGCTTGCGAGCCTGGAGATCGGTCTGAAGCAAGCGCCGCACGATGGCTGGCTTTCTCCACTCTGCGCACTGCTGTTCGCGCTGAGTGCTGCCGCGGCAACCGCCTTTGTCGTCCGAACGCTCAAGGCGACGTATCCGGTGGTCGAACTGCCGACCTTGAAGAACCGTTCCTTTGCGATCGGTTGCGCGTTGAGTTTCTGCCTTGGGGTTGGATTGTTCGGCTCGGTCTATCTGATGCCGGTCTTCCTCGCCTACGTTCGACGTCATGACGCATTCGAGATCGGCACCATCATGCTTGTCACCGGCGTCTCGCAACTCCTGACCGCGCCGATCGCAGGCAGCCTGGAAAGCAGGCTTGATCCCCGCTGGCTGTCGGCGGCGGGGTTCGGCCTGTTCACACTCGGACTGGGTTGCAGCGCGTTCCAGAGCCGCGTCGCCGATTTCGACGAGATGTTCTGGCCGCAAGTCTTGCGCGGCGTCGCGATCATGTTCTGCCTGCTGCCGCCGACCCGGCTGGCACTGGGAGCGCTGACCGAAGCACAGGTGCCCGATGCCAGCGGCCTGTTCAATCTGATGCGAAACCTTGGAGGCGCGATCGGCATCGCGCTGATCGATACCATCCTCTATGGACGCACGGGGGGACACGCCGAAGCCTTGCGCGACCGGCTGATCGCCGGCGATATCACAGCGGCACGGGCGATCGGGCTTGATCTGGAGTTGTTCACGCACCGGCCCCCCGATGTATCGGACGCTACCGTCGAGGCCTATCTTCGCCCCATGGTCGAGAAGGCGGCGTTTGCGCTCAGTACCAACGAAGCCTGGACCCTGCTGGCCTGCGCCGCGCTGCTCGGACTGCTGCTCGTTCCGTTCGCGGACCCGCCACCGCAAAGCGCGGACGTGGACACACGCGAACATTGAATAGCGCCGCTGGGCGGAATCGCACCAGCCCACACGCAAAGCGTGTTTTCCCGCTTGCCAACCACATGTCGGTGCGGCAATTTCAAGGACCGTCGCCGGTCTTTAGCTGCCGGTTACGGTCACGGAAGTCCGGACGCCATCGATCGGAACACGACAGGGAGGTTCGTCATGCTGACACGACGAGACTTTGCAGGTATTGCGTCCTGCGCGCTCTGCGCGGTAACGGGGTTCATTGCGACCGAGGCATCGGCACAGGGTACGCCGCCCGCGACGACCCCTGGGGTCACCCGAAAGATTTTATCGCAGACGGACGGGCCGGTGCCCGGATATGTGACGATCATCGTGGAGGCGGAAATAGAAGCAGGCGTGACGGTCGCGCGGCATACGCATCCAGGAATCGAATCCGCCTATATCGTCGAAGGTGGCCTGGATCTGCCGATCGAAGGCCAACCGACCCGGGCGTTGAAGCCGGGCGATGGTTTCGTGGTGCCGGCCAACACGCCCCATGCAGGCGGCAAGAACGGTGACCATAAGACGAAGATCGCGAGCACCTACGTCGTGGAGAAGGGCAAGCCGCTCGCCTCCCCGGCCTGAGGCCGAACCCTTTGAAGGCAGCGCGATCGCCTGCAGCACGGTCTCATGAATCGTGCTGGGAAAACGAGGGTGGAATTCTTCTCGACGAAGATTTCCGCCATCGTTCTTGCCGTCAACAGGATCTTCTGGACGGTCAAGCGTCGCGACGTATCAGGGCGTCTACCAGAAGACGCCTACCTTCGCGCTTGCCATCCGCGCCGAAGCCGGGAGACTGTTCGTGCGCGCGACCGGGCAGTCCGAGTATGAATTATTCGCCGAGAGCGAGAACCGTTTCTTCCTGCGCGTAGTAGACGCGCAAGGAACTTTTCTGCGCAACAAGGAGGGAATGGCGGACAGGCTGCTCTGGCATCAAGGCGGGGCCTATCGGTACTGTCCGCGCGTGCCTTGATCGATCAGCGCTGACGCTATTTTGGCGCTGAATCCCTCGACAAGAGCGCGATCGCTTCCTGCACCGTCGTCATGAATTGGGCGGGGAAGATGATGGTGGAATTCTTCTCGACCGCGATTTCCGCCATGGTCTGCAGGGTGCGGAGCTGAAGCGCTACCGGGTGTTGCGTGATGATGTCGGCCGCCTGGCCGAGCTTTACCGCCGCCTGGTATTCGCCTTCGGCGGCGACGATTTTGGCGCGACGCTCGCGTTCGGCCTCGGCTTCCTTGGCCATCGCGCGCTGCATGTTGTCGGGCAGCGTGATGTCCTTGATCTCGACCGCCGTTACCTGGGTGCCCCACGGCTCGGTGTGCTGGTCGATGACGTTCTTGATCTGCTCATTGATGCTCGCGGTATCCGACAGCAACTGGTCGAGGCTGAAGCGACCGACCACATTGCGCACGGTGGTCTGGCTGATCTGATTGATCGCGTTGTAGACGTTTTCGATCGCGATCACGGCCTTTTCCGGATCGGTGATGTGATAATAAGCGACCGCCGCGATATCGATCGAAACATTGTCCTTGGTGATGATCTTTTGCGACGGGATCTGCATGGTGACGGTGCGCAGCGACACGCGCACCATCTGCTGGATCGGAACGAAGATCAGCGTCAGTCCCGGCCCGCGCACGCCGGCAAATTTGCCGAGCAGAAACACCACTGCGCGCTCATACTGCTTCAGCACCCGAAGCGAAACGATGACATAGAGAGCTACCGCTATGACAAGAAAGAAGATCCAGTCCATGGTGTCCTCATCATTTATCGCGCCAGACTTCTTCGGTCAGCGGTGTCTTCGGTCAGCCGCGACGGCCGCGCGCGCACTTGGTGCCAGAGCCGGAGACTAGCACGTTGTCGGCTGTCAACCAGCGTCCTTCACTCCGACAGGGTCAGGCCGTCGGGTCCAACCAGATTGCCGTTCAACCCGAAAACCGGCTTCTGTATTCCGAAGGAGATACCCCGAGGTGCCGCATGAAAGCCCGCCGCATGCGTTCGTCATCGCCGAACCCTGCCCGCTGCGCCACCTCGACCACACCGCGGATTTCCTTGCTTTCGAGCAACAGCCGCGCGGGACGGCGCTGACGCTCCCGGCATCCCACCTCGGCCTTTCGGACTTGAACCAAACGGGAAGAACAAGATGAAACAGTTTTTGAAGATGACCGTGGCGCCTGCCTCGGCGATGCTGGCGCTGGCTTGTGTCGCGATGACAACACCGGCGAGCGCCGGTGAGTACTGCCGCACCGACGTCACGTCCCATATGCAAAGCTGCGGCTTTGACACCCTGGAGCAATGTCAGAACATGTCATCCGGCCGCGGCGGCAGCTGCGACCGCGATCCGTTTCTGGCCACCACCAGCAGCGCTTACGCCTATCAAGCAAAGCCCCCGCATTCAAAACGCCCGGCGCAGGCTGCGAAGCGGCCGGTTGAGGGCCGATGAAGCCAAAGCATTGCTGACACTGCCTGAGATCGCGGCCTTTGAAGTTGGATTCAAAGGCCGCAGGTGACCACGGTCCGGCCGCGGTCCAACCAGATTGCCGTTCAACCCGAAAAACGGCTTCTGTATTCCGAAGGAGATACCCCGAGGTGCCGCATGAAAGCCCGCCGCATGCGTTCGTCATCGCCGAACCCTGCCCGCTGCGCCACCTCGACCACACCGCGGATTTCCTTGCTTTCGAGCAACAGCCGCGCGGCTCGACCCCGCTGGCGGGAGTCATTCCGGTGCGGCTGACGTAGGCTCGCGCAAAGGTTCTGGGACTCATTCCAGCTTTCTGGGCCAGAGCCTCGACTTTGAGATCACCAGCAATATTTTCGATGATCCAGGCATGCAGAGCACTGAAACGCCCCTCCACATCCGAGGCCTGCGCCGCGAGCACGGTAGAGAACTGGCTCTGGCCGCCGGGCCGCTTGAGAAACACCACCAGCCTGCGCGCGACGTCCAGCGCAGTGATATGGCCGAAATCCTCCTCGATCATGGCCAGTGCGAGGTCGATGCCGGCGCTCACGCCAGCTGATGTCCAGACCCGTCCGTCCTTGACGAAAATCGCATTCGGCTCGACGCTGATCCTGGAAAAGCCGTCCGCCAGTCTCGGGCAGTAGCGCCAATGGGTCACGGCGCGCTTTCCGTCCAGCACGCCGGTCCAGGCCAGCACGAATGCTCCAAGGCACACCGACGCCACGCGTCGGGCCTTCGGCAGCACTTGCGAAATCCAGTCCATCAGGATGCCGTCTTGCCGCAGCTCCCATATGCCCGGGCCGCCCGGAATCACGAGGGTGTCGACCTGGTTCGGCCGGACGCTGGAGATCGGCGCGGTGTCGATCATCATCCCGACGTCGGTTGGCACCAGTCCTCCCGAGGTCGAGAGATACGACAGCGAATAGGTCGCGCTCGGCAGTTCGATCTCCTGCAATTCGGCGAACACCTGCGCCGGACCGGAGATATCGAGCAGGGTCACCCCGGGAAAGGCGACAATCGCGACACGCCTTACGGATGGTTTTTCGCGTAGACCCGCTCGCCGGGATTTGGCAGTTTTCGAGGGCATATTGTCCTTTAAGCGATTCAAGCCTGACCTGTATAGGTTCGTTAACCAGCGGGGTGATGAACATGTTGCGAGACCTGCGCCGCGAATACGGGACCGTCAGATCGCCTTGGGCCGAATACGCCACCTACAGTTTTCCGGACGCCTCGCTTGTCAGCCAGGGCGAGCGGCAGTCCCTGATGGACGCGATGAACAACATCATCGCCATCAACTGGAAGGCGACGGAGCCGCATTGGACGGCGGACTCCTCCCCGTTCGACAGCAAATTCAGCCTCATTCTCGTTTACGCCCGTTCCGGACTGGTGGCGTTTTCAGTGTACCGCACGCTGCGGGTCGCCGGCAGGCCCGCCATCTACCGGAGCGGTACCGAAGTGCTTCCAGCCCATCAGGGTCGCGGCCTGTACGGGTTTTTCACCACCGAAGTCTTGAAGTCTGCGGGCGCTCCCGACAATAGCGATGCCGGCATCCTCTACGGATGGCGGACGCGCAATCCCATCGTGTGGGCGGCGAACGCCAGGATCTGCGAAGGAGTTACGCCCGCCCTGCTCGACGACGCCCAGGACGCCGCGTTGCAGGCGGCCGGTGTCGAGATGTGTTCATTGCTATATCCCGGCAAGAGCCTCGAAATTCCCAGCATGATCATGCGCGGCGCGTATGGCCATATCAAACACCACCGGCAGGCCTATCACGGCGCAGCTTCGCTGGTTGATGCCGCGATGCAGCGCATGATCCCGGATTCGGCGGACGCCCTGTTCTCTGTCGGCATCGCGAGGGTGTGATGGCGATATCGGAACAGAACGTCATATTTGCACCCACCGCCGTATTCGCACCCACCGACCGCTTACGGGATCGCACCTATCTGGCATGGGCGACGGTGGCGACGGCTTACGCGATCGCGTTCCTGCAGCGGGTGTCGCCGCAATCGGTCAGTCTGGGCTTCATGCAGGACTTCAGCACCGATGCCGCCGGTGTTGCGATGCTCGCCTCGAGCTATTTCTGGGGCTACACGCTGATGCAGATTCCGGCGGGCCTGCTGGTCGACCGCTACGGCGTCAAGCGCGTGGTGCTTTTCAGTATGGCGGCGTCTTCGCTGGGAAGCGCGGCATTTGCGCTGGCGCCAAACCTGATGGACGTTTTTGCGGCACGGCTGATCGTTGCCTGCGGCGATGCCCTGGTATTCACGGCGCTGTTGAAGCTCGTTGCCCTCAGTTTCAGCGACGAACGGTTCGGCGTGATGTCGGGCATCTCGCAGGTGTCGGGCTATGTCGGCGGCGTGATGGCGACGACGCCGCTGGCGGCTGCGGTGACGGGTTTCGGCTGGCGCGCATGTTTTGTTTTTATCGCATGCGTTGGCGCGGTCAACCTTGCCTTTGCCTCGCTGGCGCTCAAGCCGGATCCGGTTTCACGCAGCACCAAGACGCTGGGCAGCGTTCTCGCCGCCAGCCGGCAATCGCTGTCGCAAATGGCGAACTGGGGATGTGCCATGACCTTCGCATCGCACTTTGCCGTTGTGACGACGCTGTCGGGCGTGTGGGGAATTCCGATGGTGGCGCATTTCTTCAACATCTCGCCGTCGGCGGCGAGCACTCCGCTGCTTGCCTTCATGGTCGGCAACGCGATCGGCTCGATCTTTCTCGGCCATGCGGCGGACCGGACGGCGGCGCTCGATACCGCGCTGGTTCGCATTTGCCTGCTGCGCATGGTCCTGATCGCAATGCTGTTGCCGCCCTTCGCCCATGTGCTGGGATTCCTTTACGTCACCGTGGTTTTCGCAGTGCTGGGACTCGTCGCCGGCGGGACCGTGCCGCTGGTCCTGAAGTGCACCAAGCGGCTTTACACATCTGATCTGATTGGTGTCGGAGCATCCGTCAACACGACGGCTGCAGGAATTTTCGCAGGCGTCTCGCAGCCCATTATAGGGCTCGCGATGGTCGGCGTCAGCCAGTTCGCAGGGACCGATGTCGGGCACGGCCCGGGCACGGTCGGCGATGCCGGCTACGGCGCTCTTATCGGGATTCTGCTGCTCATGTCGCTGCCAGGCATCGCCGGCCCGTTGCTGATGAGGAGCAAATTGATAGTCGGTAAGTAACAGTAGATTGAGGGGGACAGTATGTCGCGTTTGTATTTGCGAAAAGGTGAAGTCGGCTCAAACTATGCCGTGAGTTCGTGGCAAAGCGTCATGTTCTCCGAATTTGAAGCACAGATGAGCAGCGAATCAAGGCCGTTTCCCTGCATCTTCGGAGTTACCGGCTATCGCGCCGATCAATTGCGGTATCTGTTTCTCGATCCGTTCGACGTCGAGAGTCTCGGCAACCAGCTCGCGCATTATGTAACCGAATCCCGTTCGCTCGGACCTAACACGTCGCTGGTCGTATTCACCCGGCCCCGGCCGGTGCAGACGCTGGACACCTACTACCGGAAAATGTGGTCGACGCTCGACCAGCTTGCGCGGCTCGACAAGAGCGCGTGGCCGGACACCATCCCCGAACAAATCGATCATCCGATGTGGGAGTTTTCGTTCGCGGGTGAGCCGATATTCGTGGTGTGCAGCACGCCCGCCCATGTGATGCGGCAGAGCCGTCGCTCAAGCGCATTCATGCTCACCTTTCAGCCGCGATGGGTGTTTGAAAAGATCCTCGGAACGGAGAAAGCCGCATCGGCCGCGTTCGCCGAAGTACGCAAACGGCTTATTCCTTACGACAGCACCAGTCCCTCGCCGCTGCTCGGACGCTACGGCAACAATGATGGACGCGAGTATCAGCAATACTTCCTCCCCGATGACAATAATGCGGAAGCTGGATGCCCGTTTGCCAAACTCGCGCAGACCAAGGTCGCTCAAATCGAAGGCAGGGAGCAAGCGGCATGACCCAGATTATCGCTGGCACGAAGACAGAATTCTCGATCGACCCCGCCATCATGCAATTGCTTCCGACGCAAGGCAGCATCGAATTGCAGCGCGATGCGGCGGGCAAGGTGCACCATTTCCACACTCACCCGGTAGATGAGATCCTGGTGATCATCAGCGGCAGGCTGAACTTCATGTGGGAGGGCGGCGAACGGATCTGCGGTGCCGGCGACACCATCCTGTTGCCCGCCGGCACGCTTCACCAATCGGAGGCGCTGGACGACGCGATCTATGCGATTGCGACGCGTCCCCCCGCCGCCGGTCCGGTGAGCAACTGAAACACGGGCGGGCGCTCGTCAGGATAATGCGGGGTCTCTGCCGCCAGACCCCGGTGCAGGGTCGGTCGAGAGACGTTCTACCAGTTCGATGATTTCGAAGCGTTGACCGGGTTCAAGTTTGAGGAAGGCCTTCAACAGTCGCAGGCTTTCGACCGTTTCGCTCGATGGAGCTCCGAGTCTCTTCTGCAGCTCTGCAACAAATGTGGGATTCTTCATCTCGCACCTTCAATGAGGAACAGTAATGGCATTTCCAGGCAAACGTGAGGGCTTAGCCCAAAAGGTCGATACGGCCGCTAAAGAGGCAGAACGTCTTGGCCTGACGACAGCTACCTTGATACTTCGAATGGCACGCCTGGAGATTGACCGGGCCGAACCCGACGAGGTTGAAAGTATGCCAAGGAACAACTGGCGCGGCAAGCCAAACTGACAGCCCGAAAAAGGCCGATCTTTGTTCCGAATCGGACTTTCAGCAAGGTTCTGTGCACAATTTTCCGGCGGTGGAGCCTTAGGTTGGACTTGCGCGCTATTGCACGCGACGTCAGCCATTGGCTGGCGTGGCCCCAAAAACCCCCGCCTCGGCAAGCGCTGCGATGCGGCCTTCGTCATAGCCGAGGGTCTTGCGCAGGACGGCCGTGGTATGTTCGCCCAGCAAAGGCGCAGCCACGGGGTCAGCGACCGGCGTCAGACCGAGGCGGATCGGCTGTTCGATGTTGGGGACGGTACCTGCGGCAGGGTGCAGGATTTGGCTGACGCGATGCCGCTCGCGCACCTCCGGCGAGTTGAAGGCCTCCTCGATGGTGCGAAGAAAGCCGACCGGGATATTGGCCGCCTTCATCTTCGTCACCCAGTTGTCGCGCAGGTCAGAAGCGAAAATCCCGGCCAGGATGGCGCGCAGTTTCTCCTTGTTGGCCGATCGTGAACGCCGGTCGGCAAAGTCGGGGCCGCCGGCGAGATCGGGCCGGCCGAGCACTTCGATAACGAGGCGGCGATACAGCCGGTCATTGGCGCAGGCGATATAAAACGGCCCGTCCGACGCTTCGTAGACGCCGACGGAGGGAGAACCGTTCGGCGAGTTACCGAAACGGCTCTGATTCACGCCCGTCATCAGATAGGTCATGCCGTAAAATCCGGTCAACCCTACCGCGATGTCGAACAGCGCGACCTCGACATGCTGGCCGCGGCCGAGCCGATCGCGGGCGAACAGCGCCAGCAGGATCGCGTTGCAGGCCGACATTCCAGTGGCCATGTCGACCACGGGCGTTCCGGTCCGCACCGGCAACCCGTCAGGAAAACCGTTCAGCGACATGAACCCGCTTTCGGCCTGCGTGATCGGATCGAAACCCGGGCGCGCCGCAAAAGGTCCCTGCCGGCCGTAGGCCGAGATCGAGCAATAGACCAGCCGGGGATTGGTTGGCGCGACTGAATCATAATCGAGGCCAAATCGCTTCATCACGCCGGCGGAGAAGTTTTCCACCACCACATCCGCGCGCGCGATCAATTCACGCGCGACATCGCGCGCCTCAGGTTTGGTGAGATCGAGCGCGATGCCCCGCTTGTTGCGATTCAAACTGACATAGGCGGCACTTTCGCCAGCGAGATCGGCATGTTCATAGGCGCGCGTATCGTCGCCGCCATCGGGGTTCTCGATCTTGATGACTTCGGCCCCGAAATCCGCCAGGATTTGTGTGCAGGCCGGACCGGCGACAACCCGGGTGAAATCCACGACCAGCAGACCGTCAAGGGCGGTCGGCACACCCGTGGTTCGTGGCGTGCGCTCCGGTAGTTGCGGTCTGGCAGTCATGATCGATCTATCCCATTCTGACATCGATTGGCGGCCAACGATGGGGTTGGCGCCGTACGATTCGACATTAAGGTCTATTTCCGGAAGGCCACAAGTGCTCGTTATTCGACGGCTTCATCGCACGGACGCATAGCGTCGCCGCCCCCTACGATCGGCGGGTGCTCGGGCTGGCGGAGATCTCGTCATCGGCGGCAGCCGCTCAGTCAGCTATGCTTGAAATCGGCTTTGGCGGCGGACGGACGAACCCACGCCTGCCTGATAGGCCGGTCCATCTGACCGGCATGGCCGCCCGGAAGCGATGGTCCGTCAGCCCGCAAACACGGTCTATTTCTGGACATCACTTGAAGCCGACTTGGATGCGACGCGTCGCATTCTCACGCCATGTGGCCGGCCATCATCGGATTTGTGCCGAAGGCAGATATGACCGCACAAGAAATATGCCTACCGATATCTTTACGTTGCGGGCAGAGAACGCTCCAATGTCGGCGATCAGAAAATCGCAGTTTTCTGAGGTGCATGTTGCGCGGGCGGATACGACGTCCAGATCGGCCGTGGCGGTCGCTATCCCGTCATATCCATCGATCCAAAGTGGCGTGCTGTTGCGACCAGGCGTGAGTGCCGCGGGGTGTTGTGCCCCCGGACCTTACAAATGAATAGGTCCCTCGCCGAACGGAGCCCGGCGGGGACAAGTTTGTTGGAGTGTTCCTATTAGCTCCCGAAAGGGAGATATAGACTACTTCAGCGAACTGTTGATCGACGTGAATTTGTCGTTGAGGTTCGTTCCGACGCCGTTAACCACAGCGATAATGGCCAGCGCGATGCCGGCTGCAATCAGACCATATTCAATTGCGGTAGCGCCCGATTCATCGGACAAAAAATTCAACAAGGTGCGCTTCAATTCAACCTCCTAGGGTTTACGGGTTGGTAATCAATTGGCGCCGCTAGAATAGGCTCACATTTTCTAAATCCGTATTAATGCGGGAACCCCAATTTTAGATTGAAGTTCCACCTATTTTTTCGGTCATTGGCGTATCGGTCAGTGTGCAAGCCGGCTTTGCATGACCGGGGCCGCACCAACGGCGCCGGCGCTCCGCGCAACCCGACAGACTGCGGCAAGTCCGAAGGCAGGCTCAGGCGCAATCCGCAGGAGGGCCGATCGTGTAGCGGATGAGGCGAACAATTTTCAACGGGCGCGCGTTAGCGCGACCGTTGGGCTCACCCGCCCTGGGGCTGTCTAGCAGGGGTAATAACGATAATAGCGCCGTCCGTAATATGGCCCACTACAGCAATAGCGCGGCCCATAATGCATCGCGCCTGCCTCGCCTTCCATCGATCACGACCGGGATTGCCGTGGCGATGGATTCGGCGTCAACGCGACGGGGACGAATCTCTTCGTCGTCACGTTGCGCGCGGTCCGCCGGCTGACTGCGCCGCATTCTCCGCGGTTTGCCATTCGCAATTCGTCTCGAATTGATGGCGAATGTGAAAGCTTCTGATAACCGCGAAAAACAAACACCTCCCCGGTCATACTTCCGTAGAGCTACGGATATTTATAGCGTGTGGTGCTGGCTTACCGTGAGGGGTTGCACCGTGTCCGTCAAAGATTTTCTCAAACAGCGGGCCGTCAACATTTCAGTTGGCGGGCATTACACGCTGGCGAACTGGTTCGACTCGCAGGGAAAGCCCCGTACCTTCGCGTGCCGGACCAGCCGCGTTTCGCCGTTCCGGATGCTGGTCGCCGTGCCTGTGGTCGGCAAGGTCGGGGATCGCGTCACATCCTATTTCGGTGATTTCGGCAAGCTCGATGGCCAGATCAGCGACATCACTCCCCGCGGCTTCCTGCTCGAACTCTCCATGACCCAGCCGAAGCGCGAGAAGTTGTCGAGCAAGCTCACCTGGCTGGAAAAGAAACAGAAAAATCCCAGCATCCCCGACGGCAGGAGGCACGTACGCATCATCCCGGCAAATCCGCATTCGACTCTGACTTTCGCCGACGGCAGCACCCGCGGCTGCTTTGTCATCGACATGTCAATGTCCGGCGCCTCGGTCTCGTCTGACGTGCAGCCGCAGATCGGCATGCCGCTCGCTGTCGGAGCCTGCGTCGGCCGCGTCGTCAGACTCTTGCCCGACGGCTTCGCCGTCAAGTTCGTCGAGCGGCAGAACCGCGACGATCTTGAACGGCGCGTCGTCCGACCCACACCGCTTTCCGCAGGCGGTGCAAAGGCCGCACCTCGGCCCCACGAAACAAAGTCGCCACGGTCCCAGCGCGACTCAACGCCAACTCCGTAGCGCGCAACAGCCAGTTGCTCGGCGTTCCGCGTCGCCGGCGCGGATTCGCGCGACCACCGCGTGACAGCTCGCGAGGTTCACGCCAGCAGCTGTTTCTCGATTTCGTGGACGGGCATCTTCACGAGATCCTTGTCCAACTCCCCTCGAAGAGCCTTTCGAATCGCGACTGAATAATCCGATCGGATCATGCCGAGCGCACGTGGTGAGGCGACCATCGTCAGCCCCGTGGCTTCGCCTGTTGTGACTGCGACGTCAAGCCGGTCGGCAAGCACCCTGAGGAACGCCCGGGCCTGTTCTGGACCCGCAGCCGAGATCGCACCAGTTGTCGAGATCGCCGTCACCGGGAGCCGGCCGAAGCTTTTCCCCGCCTCCAAGGCTAACGGCTCCCGCAAAGGGCACATTGCGCCAGATCAACAGGTGTCCGGCGCCACGGCGGATCTGATCGGCTCCACGGCCTACCGCCGCTCCGTCGCGAATCCATAGATCAGCGCCAGCCGGTCGAGGCACTCGCGGAATCGGCGCGCGAAATAATCGATCCAGCGCTGGCCGCGCAGTCCGCGCCGCTGCCCGATCTGCTCCATGGTCATGCCCTGAATCAAAACCTCATGCACCAGCGCGGAGCCATCGGCGCCGAGTTCGCGCTCGGCCCGGTTCAGCCGCAGCACCGCCTTGCGCTGGCCTTCCGTAATCGGCTCCCGCTTCTGCCCGCCGTCGACATATTCCCTGGTGGGGTCGACGGCCTGAGGTCCGCGCTCGGCCTTCTCCCAATCGTGCTGGAACGCGCGCCCGCCCTGGTATTGCGCCTCGTCGACCTGGCGGTGCGTGTGCAGGCGCGCCAGGGGGTCGTTGCGGATCGAGCGCAAGGTGACGATCTTTTCTCCCGGCTCCAGCGCAAGGGGATCGTCCACTTCAACAGCCGCCACTTCGGCGTTGCGCGGCAGATCCCGGGATCGCCGGTCATGAACTTTTGCGGGATTGTGCGGCTTGTTTCGTTTGGCCCGTGCCATGTCGGATAGCTCCGCTGAATGATGCAAATTGAATCGTTGGTTACGCCGTTCGCTTGGCGACATAGGCCGCAAGCTCGGGGGCTGACGGCGATGCCCGGTTTTTCAGCGCGCCCTCCCGGTTGCTGCGTCAAGGGATCGGCCACGCCCGTCTCACGCTTGAGAAGATTCTTGTGTGAATGTGAGTGGTCGGCGCTTGCCGCGGCCGCGCTGGACAACGGTCCGGCAATTGCCCGGGACGAGGCGTGCCGGGAGAGCGAGGCGTTTTCCAGTTTCATGCGAGCCGGCGCCGAGCCGATGCCCCCCTTTTGCCCGGCAATCGCCCGCTTGGCGGATACGCGCATCATCCTCTCGAGTTCGGCGTCGATCCTTTTGTGCTTCCACCCGTCGTGGAAAAAATCCTGCAGCGTCGCGCGATACTCATTCCACGTCTTGAGCGGCAGCTTGGCGATCTTGCAGAGTTGCCGGTCGTCGCCGGGAAGCTCGCCCTTGCGCCAGTAATGCATCATCAGCAGGAGATAGGCCCCGTGCTGCGTCGTGGTCAGGTGACCGGTGTCGCCCAGATAGTCGCCGACGTACAGAGGCATCCAGGGGTGGTTCATCTGGCGCGGGCTTCCTTGCCAGGCGGTGCCGACATTTCATCGCGCAACAATGCGATCAGCTCTTCCCGTCGGGCCGAGCGGATCGGCTGCTGCTGGATCAGCGCGCGCAAATGCGCGATGCGATGACTGCGCGCCAGCGGCTTCATCCTGTTGGCCATGATCGCAACCGGAGTCAGTTTCGGCCCGCGTTTCATGCCGCCTCCACAAGTCTGAGTGAGACGGTGCCGGCGGGCCGTTCCGACGCGAGGCCGGGGCAGCGCGTCAGATCAAAATGCGCCGCGCAGTAGCTCATGCCTCGGCGCTGCGGGTGACCGCAGAAAGTAATGGCTTCGCCTTCCTCGTCGCCGCCGTAGGGATATCGGCAATCGCCGGGTTCAAGATCCATCAGCGAAAGATGGCGCGGATCGATCTCGACGTAGCGGAGCTTGACGGTCTCCTCGCGCTCGAACCTCGGCATCAGCCCCATGGATACCGGCACGTGGCGTTCGTGTAGTTTGTGCAGCAGCGGCGGTTTGGCTCTCGGCGGCAGCTTGGGCCAGTCGCTTGGCCGCTCCGGAGCTGCAAGTCCCATTCGCTTGGCGCGGCCGATCACGGCGTTGCGGGAATAGGCGGTTCGGAATTTCGCATTGATGGCGTCGGCGATCCTTGCATAGGATATGCCGCTCTCGAGAAATTCCCGCAGCGCCTTTAAATGCTCTTCTGTCCAGTTTGTCGATTGCATTCCGTCCCCCTGCCCTTTCCGTTTCCTCGAATGTGCTTGGCGCATATTGACGTGCGAGCGCGTTCAGCCTTGCGGATGCATCAGGCGGGGCAGCCGCGGTTGACGCCCCGGGACCGGCGCGCGTCATCTCGCACCGGTTAATTTTTCGTTGCGGTCGCAACCGCGATTGCACGACAACCCGCAAAAATAATTTACTGTACGGCACCCTCAAGTTGTGGCCCGATACCTCCATCACTTCGCGAATGGGGCGGCGACAATGAAAAGCGAAAAAGTCCTGGAGCCTTTCGGCTTGCAGGAATTCTATGTCGATGGATTCGGAAACTTTCATCTTTCCAACGGCATCTTGCGGTGTGCCGCGTTCACGCAACAGCCGGCGCCGGGCGCGATTGAAGCCGCCACCAGCGCGCTCGGAAACAACAGCGCCACGCTGCATGTTCTCAAATGAAGCTCGCATCATCTGGCTCCCGAAGATGCGCTCGCGCGCGGAGTCAGAAATTCTTCCGCCGCAAGCGCGATGCCGTGGGCGTCGGCGTAATCCAGCAGGCGGCGATGGTGGGCCTGCGGAATCAGGCCGCCGGTTCCGCCTCGCGATTTTTCATGCTGCCAGCGATACGGCGCCGACAACGCCGTGCCGGCGATCCCGGCCACCTTGGCCTCGCCGCCGAGTTTCCTGATGATGGCTGTTGCCGGGTCCATCTCCAATATTTCTGATATTCCGAAATAAAAGTCAAGTCGATTTCGGAAAATCGGCATTGCTTTCTTTTCCGAAATTCAGAAATATAGCGGCATGCTGGATATCAAGATGATAGAACGGGGCCTTGAGAAGCCGGGCAAGACCAAGGGCGGTCTGGCAACGGCGATGGGCGTCCGCGCGGGCGCGGTTTCCGAGATCCTGGCCGAAACGCGCCTGATCAAAGCCGCGGAAATTGCCCCCATCATCGATTACCTCGAGCTGAATTCGGTGCCGATCATGGGCCGTGTCGGCGCCGGGGCCATTATCGAGCCCGAACATGAACAGGTGCCGCCGGAGGGGCTGGGCGAGGTCGAGTTGCCCTTCCCGATCGCGGAGGAAACCATCGCCTTTGAAGTCGTTGGCGATTCGATGCTGCCGAAATACGAAAACGGCGACATCATTGTGGTCTACAGGGAACAGCGCCATCCGCCGTCGAGCTTCTACGGGGAAGAGGCAGCGGTCAGGCTGAAGACCGGCGAGCGCTATTTGAAGACGATCGAGCGGGGAAAATCCTCCACGCTGGTCAACCTCACGAGTTTCAACGCCAAGCCGATCAACGGGGTAAAGCTGGAATGGATCGGGGAGATCTGCGTCACCCTGCCGAGGGGCCAGATCGAACGGCTGCGGACCAAAGCCGCCGCCCGTGCCCGCAAGGGTGCCAGGGCGCATGTCGGGACCCACCCAAGGGAAATCAAGGCGGCGAAATGATCACGCCTCGCGCGATTCGCCCGGGCCTCGGCCGAGAATGCCTGGAGATCAGACTTAATTCTGATTTTCCGAATTTTGCGGCTTGACTAACTTCTGATTTTCCGAAATACTTGCTTCGTCCGCCAGCCTCGCTTCGGGGCGAGGAGCGCAGCCGCCATGCAGTATTTCGTTGTAATGATCGATTATGGACGGCGCGGGCGCGAGGCCATTGTCGATCCTGAAATCACCCGGCGGGAAGTTGTCTCCCGCGTGACTTCCGGCGAATACAAGAACATCAGCTTCATTCACGAGATCGCGGGTTCTGCGGTCGACGACGTCACGGCCGAGATCCTGGCGGAGGCCGCCGTTCCCGAAATTCCGTTGGCGGGCGCTGACCTGCAGGCCAGCCGTTTCGATCATGCCCACGATCTCGCGAAGCACGAGGCGGTCTGATGGGCGTGCAACCCGGACCGGTTCGCCGGTCACATCGGGCGGAGCCTCTGACGCCCTCCCCCATCATCCTTCCCGCCGAAGCCGTCGCTGTGATGCTCCTGATTCTTGTCCTGGCGCTCGGCCTGATGATCCGGAGCGGCACGTGAAGCCGGCGATCCATCTGCTTACGACGGCATCTCAATAGCTTAGCTTTGAATGCCGAGGTTTGGGATCGCTCGCTGTCCTGTCGTCTGGACAATCGCGTTTGTGTGAATTGTCTGCGCCGATCTGCCGTGGAATGGTCTAGCGCAACTCTCGACAAAGCGGCAAGTCATGACGCCGGGCCAACGCGCGATGGGTCAACCATGAAAAGTCACGCCAAACTAGCCGCAGCCTTGCTGTTTCTCATCGGCGCGGTTGAACTCTCAAATATCGCGCCGGCCTTGGCACGGGGTGGTGCGGCAAACATCATGAATTCCCCCGGCTATCAGCGGCGGCTTCAGGAATCCAGGCAGCAGGGCTCCGGATCTTATGCGCAGACACCGGGGATCCACCTCCGGAAGAAATGGCATCACCACCACCACTATTGAGACCGGGTAGCACTTGAGCGGTTTGGCAGGCGCATCAAGGCTCGAACCTGGCGCTTACGTTCGCCTCCCTAAGGGCTCAGGTGTGGATTTCGAGGTTTCAAGGCCAGCGGGCGCAATAGCTCGCCGCCGCAGCACTTCCGATCTCGACAATTTGCAGATGCGACAACGCCCCCATCACGCTTCCTCGTTGCCAAATGACCGGCGCGCGCTGCGTCTCGTTCAGCTTGTTGTTGCCGAACATGAGAACCCCGGTCAGTTGCTGATGCAAGCGGAATTTTGTTCCGTGCGACGGAATTGCAAATCAGCCCTATTCTATCGGCATTTCTCGCAACGGATGATGAAACATCAACGACTAGCGCATAGCGCGATCAGGAATCATGGCCGGGATAAAATCCGAAAACGCAAGGCCGTGCCGTAGCTACAGCGCGAGATAGCGCTGGCGAATGTTGTCGTTGGCTTTCAGATCCTCGATGGTAGCGGTGTAGACGATCTGGCCCTTGTCGATGACAGTGGCATGGCTCGCCAGCCCAAGGCAGAAGTGCATGTTCTGTTCCGCGATCAAAACCGTGGCACCGGTCCCGCGCAGCTGTCGTAACAACTCGCCGATCCGCTGCACGATGATCGGTGCAAGCCCCTCGCTCGGCTCATCAAGCAACAGCAGCGCCGGATTGCCCATCAGCGTGCGCGCAATCGCGAGCATCTGCTGTTCCCCGCCCGACAAGCGGCCCGCGATCCGGTATCGAAGCGGCTCCAGCAACGGGAACACCTCGTAGACACGCCGGATCGACCATTCATCCTGACCTTCGGCGCCTTTCTTCTGGCCGATGACGAGATTGTCCTCCACCGTATGATCCGGAAAGATCTGCCGGTCCTCGGGCACAAAGCCGAGCCCGGCGCGGGCGATGTGATGTGGTTTGAGCCCGGAGACGACGCGGCCGCGCAGCGTCACCTTCCCGCGCCGCGCCGGCGCAAGACCCATGATGGCTTTCATGGTGGTTGATTTGCCGGCCCCGTTGCGGCCGAGCAGCGCCATCGTCTCGCCCTGCTGCACCGAGAGGCCGACACCGAACAGGATCTGGCTGGTGCCGTAATAGACATCGAGATCCTCGACCTGAACGACGGCCTGCCCGCTCATGTCACTGCCTCAGCGTGATGTTCGGTGCCGAGATACGCCTCGATGACATCAGGGTTTTGACGAATTGCATCGGGCGCGCCGGTCGCGAGGATCCGGCCATAGCACAGCACCACGATCATCGGCGCGATCTTGAAGACGATGTCCATATCGTGCTCGATGAAGACGACCGTAATCTTCTGCCGCTCCCAGAGTTCATAGACCTTGTCGATCATCCGCCAGCGTTCCTCGGTGCCCATGCCGGCGGTGGGCTCGTCAAGCAGCAACACCTTGGGATCGAGCACCAGGGCCAGCGCGATATCGAGCAGCTTCTGGTCGCCATGCGACAGTGTCGCCGCGGCGCGGTCGCGCTTGCTGGCGAGGCCCAGCACTTCCATCGCCTGTTCGGCACGGTCACGGGTCTCGGCGAGCGGAAATCGCCGATGCAGCACGCTGGCGCGGCGTTGATCGGCGCATACCGCGGCCAGCATCGTTTCGTGCACCGTGAGCGACGGGAAGATGCTCGCCACCTGAAAGGCCCGGCCGATGCCGTGACGCACGATGTCGGGCGGCGAGCGCCCTGCCATGTCGACGCCGTTGAGCAGGATGCGGCCGGAGTCAGGCTTCAACGCGCCCGTGATCAGGTTGAAGAACGTGCTCTTGCCGGCGCCATTGGGACCGATCACCGCGGTCAGCGATCCCTCCGCAAAATTCAACGTGATATCGTCGGCCGCCTTGACGCCGCCAAACGATTTGGAGAGCTGCTGCACATCGAGCATCGCTTAGCCGTTCGCCTCCCGGAGGCCGCCATAGGTGCTCCACGACGTGCCGGCCAGCCACCCGCAATCAACGGGCACATTGGCGCCGGTCATCGCGGAAGCGGCATCGGACACCAGAAACGCCACCACACGTGCGATTTCAGCGGGATCCACCAGGCGGCGCAGCGCGGCATTGGCTGAAAGCGACGACACGTCGCGTTCACCGCGATCGATCGCGTTCTTCAGGGCTGGAGTGAGCGTATAGCCAGGCGACACCGCATTGACCCGCACACCGGAAGGTCCCCACTCCGCCGCGAGGCATTCGGTGATCGCGATCACCGCCGCCTTGGCCGGGGCGTAGGCATGCAATGGCATCGAGCGCATGCCGGCGATCGAGGCGATATTGACAATGCTGCCGCGCCCGCGGCCGATCATGCCCCTCGCAAAGGCGAGGCAGGCCACGTATGTGCCGCGCTGATCCACGCGCACGACATCATCCCATGCCGACATCGGCAGATCGTGCGGCCGCGCCGGCACCTGAATGATGCCGGCGCTGTTGACCAGCACATCCACCGGCCCGCATTCGCGTTCAATCGCCGCTGCGCAGGCTTCGACACCCTGCTCGTCGCCGACGTCAGCGGCGTAGGCGCGACCGCCGATCTCCGCCGCGACCGCCTGGGCCTTGGCGATGTCGCGATCAACTACAACCACAAGATCGCCGTTCGCGGCGAGTTCGCGCACGCAGGCTGCGCCAATACCGCTGGCGCCTCCGGTCACCACGCTGACACGCTTTGTTGAGCCCGTCATCTCGCGCTCTCCTTGGCGCCGTCGCGCCGCTGCTCGTACCACTCGACCGCGAAATCCATCAAACCTTTGCGCAGGCCG